>Ga0228710_1001541_pt1 | contig 34774 bp, 20 predicted proteins | sample MedpolnodulmetaG_FD_177995 | JGI IMG/M metagenome (GOLD analysis project Ga0228710, IMG submission 177995) | Root nodule microbial communities from Medicago polymorpha collected in Santa Monica, California, United States - pink nodules | ecosystem: Host-associated > Plants > Roots > Nodule... | reverse complement strand
ATATTTATTTATTCCGCCAACCATTTTCTCTTAACACATTCCCACAACCAAGTTTTATTTTTAAAGATCTATTTTCCAAGTTATAGACACGATTTCTCATGTTTTTTTTTCTTTTTTTTTTTATATATCTTTTTGTTCATCATTTACTATTTACCATATTACTGACACCAAGTTTCAATCGTACTCTAGCAGTGAATAATCTGTCAGCTAGCCCTGCTAGGCACATAAGGCAGAAGATTCTTTCCTTTCAAATGAATTTTTTTCATGCGAAATCGAACTTATGATTACTTACTTTCGTGAATGTGTACAATTTAAAAGACCCAAAAGTAAGAAACCAAATGAAATGATTTTTGTTTTATTTGTGCCCTGAAAGCCTTATGTGATCGATTACAACTAAAACGTTGTTTTATAGGTATTTTTGAGCAAATAGAGTGGCGAAAAAAGCAAACTATCAAATGAAATAAACATTATGGGCTTGAATTACACAACAGCCCAAAACCCATATTAGGGTTTTGTTTGTTCTTACTACACACCAGTTGTTCGCAGCTCTTCTTCTTCTTCCCGTCGTAGTTAGAACACTTCGCACCTCTTCTTCTCTGTCGAAGATGAGGTAATTTTTCCACTCTTTCTTATTCTACTTGTCTCTATTCACATTTTTTTCTTTGCTTCTTTAAGCGTTTTTCATAAATTGAGTTACAAATTGTTATTTTTGATTGATTACTGTGATTTGATTTACATGAATTTGAATGTAACAATGTTCATTATTCAACGAAAACAAAAATGGGTTTTGATTTGTTTACGTTGTTGATTGTGTAGTAAGCTTCAGAGTGATGCTGTGAGAGAAGCTATTACAGGAATCATGGGTGATTCCAAGGACAAAAACCGTAAATTTGTGGAGACTATTGAACTCCAGATTGGTTTGAAAAACTATGATCCTCAAAAGGATAAGCGTTTCAGCGGTTCGGTTAAATTGCCTCACATTCCGAGACCAAAGATGAAAATTTGCATGCTTGGTGATGCCCAACATGTTGAGGAGGTAATAATCTCATGTTGTACTCAAACTGTTTGTTGGATTCACAAACACGAAACCCTGACACGGAGACACCGATAATGATTTGAGAAAAATGTCATAATTGAATGTGCCGAACAATTGTTTGATAGTAGCACATGCATTCTATCAAAAGTAGTTATTGCTGAATTGAAGTGTACACTAGTTTCAAATGTGTGAATGTTTTTGGTTGACTGATATTAATCACTTATTTTCCTGATATGAGTTAAATGACTCAATGTTACTGTTGTATGTGACTTAGGATTAATAACTTTATTTGAAGCTTATAGCACAAGCGCTCATCATGATAAGTGTGTATGTATAAGCTATTTCTATAGCAAAAGATAAAATAAAGTTAGATTGTTTTTGTATAAATTATATGCTGTTTTCATAAGCTATCTTGGAGAACTTATGAAAATAAGCTGTTTTAAACAAGTTCTTCCAAAATCCAAACAGTGTCACAAAATTTATGCCAGTAGATAAGCAAATCCAAACAGACACTTAGTAACCACAATTCAACATACTAATGTCTTTCATTTAGTCTTGATGGCAGTGAATTTGCATCAGGAGCATGGAATATTTTTCTTGAATATATGTTTGTTGTTAAGTTTCTTGTGTTAATGTCTTACACTCTAATATGCATACTGTAGGCTGAGAAAATAGGATTGGAATCGATGGATGTTGAAGCTTTGAAGAAGCTAAACAAAAATAAGAAACTGGTGAAGAAATTAGCAAAGAAGTACCATGCCTTTTTAGCTTCTGAAGCTGTTATCAAGCAGATTCCTCGTCTTTTGGGTCCTGGTCTCAACAAGGCAGGCATGTGTTTTCTTTTGGGCGTATAGGATTGCTGTCTCTTTAGTTATATTTTGTCCACATATATCCTGTTTATGTTTTATGTTAGTAATACATGTATGTATTGAATCATTTTAAATTACCAACTGTTTTTGGTTCATGCTCTATCCGTTGCTTCATTTTATTTAGCGACCAGGTTTATTTGAAAGTTTGCCATAAATTGTTTCTTTCAAATTTCAATTATTGCTTGGGCTGATTTTGAAATTTTGCATGGCTTTGCAGGAAAGTTCCCTACACTTGTTTCCCACCAAGAATCTCTTGAGGGTAAGGTTAATGAGACCAAGGCTATGGTCAAATTCCAGCTTAAGAAAGTGTTGTGCATGGGAGTAGCTGTTGGCAATGTTAGTATGGATGAAAAACAAATATTCCAAAATGTACAACTGAGCGTTAACTTCCTCGTGTCCTTGTTGAAAAAGAATTGGCAAAATGTAAGTATTCCACTCATAACATCGAGTAAAATCATTGCTTTGTTACCTTCTATTTTGTGGTGATGATGAATCATTGCTTTCACCATATATGTTCTTCAGTGGTGCTGCTTCTGTCAAGTGTTTTTACTGCTGTTTTCTTTAGAATAAATAATCTGGCTGCCATCGAACTAATGTAAACTATTGCTGGTTTCAGGTGAGGTGCTTGTATCTGAAGAGCTCCATGGGCAAATCTTACCGAGTCTTTTAAAGGCTTGATTTTGAATACATCAAATTTGGGATTGCGCGTAATATTTTGTTATTGTAATAGCTGGGACAAGCGTTTTCATTATCTTTCTACAATTTTGTTGTTAGTATTTTGTTCTTGAATGATGTTACATTGGTTACAAACGTTTGGTAATTATAGGGGTCCTAATTTCAATCCCCGTGTTTTACATCTTTTTGCCGCTTCTACTTTTACATCTTTTAGTTTTGAAAATATAGTAAAATATGATTCACTTTTTATGTATAAAAAACTTTACTTTTCTGACATAAATTGATTTGCCTTTGGCCGTCCATGCCTGCCTGCCTCGAGTCCATCACTTATGTCGATGAAGACTGGTATTTATTGTGAATGTGGCCGGTGTTGGCTGAGAGTGGCTAAGACAAGAGGAAAAGTAAGTAGAACGAGGAATGTGTGTTTGACTTTGGTGTGTAAGTAATGACAAATACTTGGGTTGGAAAAATCAAATAAGCTTTATTGAGTATAATTTAGTCAAAAACTGGAATTGGTCAAAAATATATATTGGCGTAAGTTGGTTATTTGTTTTTACGGTAAAATAAGTTTCATTCAAATGCAAAATTTAAAGAAAGGATCATGAGTTTGAGCATGGCCAAATACAACTCTTTATCAACAATTTATGTGGTTGGATTGGTCATAACTTGTTTTTATACAAATGACTTAAATCAAACTCCAAGTTACTAGAAACTTTTTGTCACATCTTTATCTCATTTCACACACTTTCTTTATCAACACTTTTTCTATTTTCACAATTCATAAAACAATAGATAGAAGTAAGTTAGTCTTAGCCTATAAATGACGTGTGAAGAAATGAAGAAAGAAAAGTGAAAGAGTGAATAAAAGGAAAAAAAAGAAAACAAGGAACTAGTTTCAATTCTAATGAATTAAATTTGGACCAAAGTTTGAAAACGAAAAACCAAATGTGGAATATGTGCTAATTAATCCCATTATTGTCATTATGACTCATCACTATACAAAAAGGTAGAACACAAACACTATCTTCATTCTTCATTCTTAAAAGCCAAAACCAAAGCCAAATCACCGTTCCATTCTCAACCATGGAAGGAGTTGATCATTTAGCTTTCGAGAGGAACAGAGCTGAATTCGATGTGAACGAGATGAAAATCGTTTGGGCTGGTTCTCGTCAAGAATTCGAACTTTCCGATCGAATTTCTCGTCTTGTTGCTTCCGATCCGGTGACTGAATTCCCTCTTTCTTTCTTCACTATGCAATTATAGTTGCTTTATGCTTCAAAATCTAACTGCTTTTTTTTACTATAAAGTTGACTTCGTTCTCTTGCGCGTTGTTTTCGCTTGTCTAAAGATATTATTGACTGTGATTAAATTTAAACTAAACAAAATTGAAACCTCTCCTTAGTTAGTGTAGTCCTCTAATTCTAAAATGACAACTGAAATTTAACATATTATTTATCACATTACACCTTTTGGATTGGTTGATTAAATATTGAATTTGTTTTTAGAATTATGAATGTGATTAAATATTTTCAAATTCATGAATATTATTTCAAAATTTCATTAATTTGAGAGGTTGAGAGATTTAGAGATTACTGAGTTGGATCCTAACATGGTTTATTATGCTAGACATTACTACTAAATTTGATCACACTTAGTGACATAAGTTTTGATTTTTTTTTTTTTTTTTGAGGGGATAAGGCTTGATTGTTGTTGTTATTGTATTAATTTGAGAGATAATTGACAAATTTAATAATTTAAAGGGCCAAATTGATTGATTATTCGTTTTGATTTATTATTCATTTCATTTGATCTTACGTTAAAATGTTGCATTTTATTTTATTTATTTTTTAAACATCTTGCACAAAAGGTCGCCCCCCCTCTGTAAATGCTAGATTTTTAAATTTTTGGAAGGAGCTATGTGAATATGATGTTACTCTAGTTATGCATTCATAGATTTCAATGCCTTGGTGATTAGTTAATGTTTTGCATGTCACTGTTCAACTTTAACACGTAATGCAGGTAGCTTTTGTTTCCCACACCACACCTTTGCCTTTTAGTTTGGTTATAATGATGAATGTGATTTATTTTAAAATTTGTAACCTTGCTTGGTTGTTTATCATTTCTAGGCATTCCGAAAGGATAACAGAACCTCGCTTGATAGAAAGGAGTTATTTAAGAACACTTTGAGAAAAACAGCTTACGCATGGAAAAGGATCATAGAGCTCCGTCTTAATGGTGAGTCTTTTGGCATTAGTGTTGTATGCATTTGGTTTATGTTATTTTATTCCTTAGGACACAATTAGTTTCCTGTTACATTTGATATTTTTCATTCTTTATAATTTTGTGTATTGTATTCTTTTACAGAACAAGAAGCTTCTAAGCTTAGATCCTTTGTAGACGAGCCTGCTTTTACGGATCTTCATTGGGTATAATTCAAGTTTTTGTCCTGTTTTCTATACAGCTTTATCAGGTTGTGTTAAACTATAATTATTCATATTCTTTTGCAGGGAATGTTTGTGCCTGCTATCAAAGGACAAGGAACTGATGAGCAACAGGAAAAGTGGTTACCTCTAGCGTATAAGATGCAAATAATTGGTTGCTATGCCCAAACCGAACTTGGTCATGGTTCCAATGTTCAAGGGCTAGAAACAACTGCAACATTTGATCCCAAAACAGACGAGTTCGTTATTCACAGCCCCACATTGACTTCCAGCAAAGTGAGTGAAATGGGTGATGCATCCCATAAGTTTTTACAATTATTTTGCTATTTGGGATTCTATAATCTTACAATGTTATTAAGTGCATTGTCAAGTGCAATCAGGGAAAACCGTTGTGCTTCTCTCATTCATTCATCGAGCATATTTGTCTGTATTTGGATATATCATCACCTTTTATTTTTTATTTAATACAGTGGTGGCCTGGTGGGTTGGGTAAAATATCCACACACGCTATTGTTTATGCCCGTCTTATTACTGAAGGTCAAGACCAAGGAGTGCATGGTAATTGCCAAATTTAACCATCCAAATTTTTTGTGTTAGACTCAGACATAAATGTATTAACTATATGTGCTATTTGAAGGTTTCATTGTCCAGCTGCGGAGCTTGGATGATCACTTGCCTCTTCCAGGCATAACTGTTGGAGATATTGGAATGAAATTTGGAAATGCAGCATATAACACCATGGATAATGGAGTTCTAAGATTTGACCACGTACGAATTCCAAGGAATCAAATGTTAATGAGGTAGTTCAGTTTTACATTTTGTCCTTTCTCTAGTCTCATCAACCAAAAATCCGATAATCTTAGTTGGAGGTTTAATAGTATATAATTTATAGTACATAAATGATCTGTGAAAGCAAAGTTACCGCAGTCCTAACGACTAGGCAATGTATGTGGGTGAATTCACAAAATGGGAGACTGAATCAAAACCAATACATGAATAAAAATACTTTTAGTCATTATTTTCAAGTGAATACCGGTAGGGGGAATATTTAAGGTGTTTTATCTATGAATGAATAGCATTTCTTTGGAACCTACTTCTCTTACAGCAGGTAAGAAGTTAGCTACTTAGGACTAAATGCCTTGTAATAATCAAAGATTGAAACATTGACATTATTATTTGCCACTTCTTTTTTAATGCAATTGTTAATAGGTTTGCTTTTAGATTATTTACACGTGTACTTAGATAACTGGATAGAAACGACGATTGAGAAAAGCAAACAGGAACAAAGGGCCGTCTTCATCCTGTGTAGAACTCATCACTCTGTTGTGATGGGTGGGGGAAAGATCTGTAACAAACAAAGCATATATTAAGATGACCTTTTCTAATCATTTTCAATATTAGTTTGCTTTTCAGTCTTTGTCAATAGAATAATGTGGCGATTACTCTGTTTTTCAATCTACCAGGGTTTCACAGGTCACCAGAGAAGGAAAATATGTACAATCCAATGTTCCAAGACAGTTAATTTATGGAACTATGGTATATGTGAGGCAGGCAATTGTAGCTGATGCATCAACTGCTTTGTCACGAGCAGTTTGTATTGCTACCAGATACAGTGCTGTTCGAAGACAGTTTGGATCTCAAAAGGGAGGTCCTGAAACACAGGTAAGTTTTAAAACCTATTGGTGCAAGTATATTTCTTGTTGGAGAATTCATAGTCATTAGAGATATGCTAATGAATATTCTTTTCAATAAGTAAATTTGATGCGATAAAAAAAAGGTTGAACCCAAAATTACAATTAAAATATTAGCCAAATCATTTTGATTAAGTTGTTATTGGTTGTGTAAATTGAGGTAGTTTTTCTTTTTACAAAAAAATAAATAAATTGTTTTTGTAATTCTTGTAGCAGGAAGGTTGATGGGATTCTTCCTCATCTTTGCATTAATTATTTGATATTGACTGGATACAATAAATTTGAATGGTTAGAGTTGTCTTTTTAAGTTTGATGTGTGTTTACTTTGTGCTATCTGTTTCGATTTAGGTGATTGATTACAAAACACAGCAGGCTAGACTCTTCCCATTGCTAGCTTCTGCATATGCTTTCAGATTTGTTAGTGAGTGGCTGAAATGGCTTTACACGGATGTGACTCAAAGATTACAAGCTAATGATTTTTCAACATTGCCCGAGGCCCATGCTTGCACTGCAGGGTTGAAATCCTTGACTACTTCTGCAACTGCTGTATGTTGCTACTTAATATTACTTTCTATGCTGATTGGTCTTAGCTGTTCAATTTAATTAATTATTTTTTTAGCCTCTTTAGATTTCATCTAAATGATTGTTTTCGCAATTGATTCATATGTGGGATTTTTTGCTGTGCCATCCTTTAGTGAGATGTCACAAATGTTACCGACAAGTCTCCTCCCTTAATCTATCTCCTTATGTGGAAGCTCATTTCCTCATTTCTATAGTTCCACCTTATGCTGATCAATTTGTTATTTGAAACATGTGAATATTTTGAAGACATTGATGGATGTTACTGTGCATTACTGCTAAAACTTTTTACATGAACTCTGCCGATATATGAGTTTGGAATTTAAAGTAAAAAATAACACTACAGATCAGATCATGTTGTGATTTATATATTTTGCAAGATCAATATCATTTGTTTAACCTTAATTTATTGTTCATTTCAACTATTTGTATGTGGGATAACTGGCTGGATGAGTAACCTTCTCTTCCTTTAAATGATTAAAATGTGTTTGTTGCTGTCATGTGTTATTACCCTTTAATTGTACCATGTCATATACGTGCTCTTCACTTTGTAACTCTGAACTTTATTGAAATTCAAATAAAATAACTTCCATTCACAGGATGGAATTGAAGAATGCCGTAAACTATGTGGTGGTCATGGTTATCTTTGTAGCAGTGGTCTACCTGAGTTATTTGCAGTTTATGTTCCTGCCTGCACATATGAAGGAGACAATACTGTGCTGCTCTTACAGGTTTGTTAATTTTTAAATATCTTATACATCATTCTAGTTTCCATTGTTTAATAATATCTGTTAATTTCTTTACCTACTTCCATGTGGGTGCGTCTAAAATCTTCATGTGTTTATATATGGCTATTGGTATCCTTAGTACATTTTTGTGTTTACATTAGCTGCCTGATTTAGGATGTTTTTAGGAATTATCTTGGGATGTTTTTGACGACTAGAAAATCTCATATAGGTGGCAAGGTATCTTGTGAAGACTATTTCTCAGTTGGGCTCCGGAAAGAAACCTGTTGGTACCACAGCTTATTTGGGTCGAGTGGAACAATTGATGCAATATCAATCTGATGTTAAAAGAGGTATAATGAAATTGTAATCTTTTTACAACTTAGGCAATGGTTTCGTTTAATATCACTAAACATGCATGTGTCCTTTGATTTGTGATTTTATATACTTGCTTTTTATTCCTTTCAGCTGAGGATTGGTTGAAGCCTAATGTAGTGATTGAAGCATTTGAAGCTAGGGCTGCCAGGATGTCTGTCGCTGTTGCTCAAAATATTAGCAAGTTCTCTAATCCCGAAGAGGGTAAATATTTTGATATGTTGTTTGAATCACAAGCTTTATTGACCTGTCTGTGTAGTTTATTTCTTGATTGGCGTGTTATTGGAGACCATAGGTGTTTTAATTTTTTAGTAAGAACCTGCAGTTTTATGAATAGATTGAATATGCAGTCCTGTTACGAAATTGCAAACTTTTTTTTTCTTTTTGTAAGTTTTGTTCATATAGGTGACACAGTGTAAAAACTACACGTTTTATACAAAAACTCTTTTAAAGCGTGTGTTAATTTGTTATTGTAATTTGTGCAACATGATTGGATATTATTGTTACTTGCTAATAGTTTTTCTGATGTTAGGTTTCCAAGAACTCTCAGTTGATTTAGTTGAGGCAGCAGCTGCTCATTGCCAGTTAATTGTTGTTTCCAAGTAAGTTTCTACTGAATTTACACACCAGTTGTTTTCATTCAATTAATGTGTCGGTGATTGCTATCATCATGAGCTTCATGATTGCATATCTAGATTTACAGTAACACTGAATTATCTCCCGAAAGCACTAGTCTAATAATATATTCTAGAGAAACACATAATAGTAGTCCCCTTTCCTCAATTACTTTTCATGTAGAGTCTAAATTTGATATCATAGAGAAGCACTTAAAAGTAGTCCCCTTGGAGACAACCACCTTAAAGTAGTCCGAAAAAACACAGTGTAGTGTAGTAAATTTGAGAACATTGAAGTTGATCATATCATAACCTTGTGTTTTTCAGATTTATTGAGAAGTTGCAGCAAGATATTCCTGGAAAGGGAGTGAAACAGCAATTAGAAGTTCTTTGCAGCATTTATGCTTTATTTCTTCTTCATAAGCATTTGGGCGATTTTCTTTCCACCGGCTCCATCACTGAAAAACAAGGATCACTTGCGAATGAGCAATTGAGGTCCTTGTATTCACAGGTTTGTCCTAAACGATTTCAAGTTAATGCATTTTCTGCTTAATATTAACTGTATTATAAGAAGGCTGATGATTTTGTGTGTTGTTAATTAGGTTCGTCCTAATGCAATCACGCTTGTTGATGCATTTAACTACACTGATCACTTGCTTGGTTCGGTTCTTGGACGATATGATGGAAATGTGTATCCTAAGTTGTATGAAGAGGCTTGGAAAGATCCTTTGAACGATTCAGTTGTTCCGGATGGCTTTAAAGAGTATGTTCAACCAATGCTTAGGCAACAACTACATAATGCTAGACTCTAGAGTATTTTATAATTGGGCTGGTGGTACTATTTTTATTGAAAATGGTCAATAAAGTTGCATGGAAGGATAAATAAATGTAGATGAATACATACTAGTGGAACTTTGATATGATAAGTTGATTTTTATTTTATTTTTTAAAAAGTTTATTTCTTTCCATGGTTAATAACATTCATGAGAGGAAGTAGCAAATCGGTGTATCTGGAATGGAACTAGAACATCATTATTGATTTATGTTTGCTTTTTTTTTTGGTGAAAATTTATTTTGTATACTTGATCCCTCATGTTACATCGATCTTGCTTCTTGTGACATGTACTGCATTTTTAGGCATAACAACATCACAACCTTGTGATCGCCCAACATTGTGTTATTTTTGAAGTTCTTTATGTGATTTATACTTCTTTTTTATAATATTTGACTTAGTGTCACATTCTAGGTAAATTAGTGATTTTTTTTTGTTGTATATTTAAGAAAAGTAAGCGAAAAATGTTGTTTTAGATCTATAAAAGAAACAACTGTTTTTAATAAGATTATCTCTTTCAGATTTTTTTCATAGAATTAAGAAATTTCAGAAAAATGCAAAAAGTTCACAGGCAAATGACGGGCACCTCGATGGTTGGCTAAATTGTTTTCGTAGCATCTATAAATTGATGATATCAAAGGACAACATTTTTACTAGTGAACGTATAATATATACCATAGATGTTCACCAATTTTGTTTTTAATATATACCATAGTTCATAGGTAAACTATTTTTTTTTTAAACAAGTCCATAGGTAAACTATATTAGCTAATCAATTACAGTCTTATATTGGCAATATTATTGGTAATCGGACGAGAATCACTAAATGAACAAAATAACAACGCTATATAGAGACGGCATCATGATCATGACGGCGATAAACAACAAATGTATGGTTTAATTTTAAATTTCATTTTAATTATTATTTTTTATGAAATAGAATGAGAAATAATATGAATTTAAAGAAACTATTTGACTGGTATTCATGAGTGATACACCAGTGTTCAATTCAAAAACCTTAAACAAAGGATCATAAATGTATGCCTTCAAAAGAAGAAGTATGTATGCATGGAAAAATATTTGGTTAGGAGAAAAAAAAATTGGTACAAGGAGAAAAAATCTACTTTATGTATCCAAAAACGGTTGATCTATAAAAAATTAGTTCAATGCATAAAGTAGAGGGGAGGACTTTGGTAAAAAGAAATTTGCAAATGGAAAAAATTTGGAGTTTGGAGAGGGGATGATTATTAAGCCATAATGTTTGCTATGGATGATTATTAACCAAAATTTTGTAGAGGAGCATACTTCCAAATCTCAAGCTTTTTTCACTGAGCTTCTCCACCCAGTCAAGCCCTAGAGTTAACATTATTCATATCTATATGGGTGGGGACTGGGGATCACTCTATACCTATTCAATTTATTTCTTTTGGGACCAAAGCAAAAGGCAAAGGGATGCAGACATGCACTAATCTCTCGCACAAACATCAAATTAATATGAATTGTGATACAATGACATTCCATATTTCCATTTAATTGGAATGCAAGAGTCAAACGAGCTACTATAATTTCTTTTGAAAGGGCAAAGAAATATGCTTCAAAGTAGAATCTTAAGTCTATGCTGGCAGAACAAGAGAAAGCTGAATTCAAAGCTATAGAGAAAGAAAATTTTACCAAGGTATTTTGAGGCCTAAAGTGAAAATTCAGATATATCTTTTAAAATTTATGACTGTTTTATTATAAAACTATATTTTATCTTTATCGTAAATTATAAAGTTTTGTATTTTAAAATATAATTATTAAAGTTGATGTAAAATTTTGCTTTGTGTGAATTTCATATTGGAGCTTTATGGATTTCTTTAATGGTCTAAGGATATTAAATGGTTAACAAATAACTCAAATACACCTTCCGGTCACTAATATAAGTAAAAATTAACATTTTAGATTTATTAATTACAAGTTGTAAATACCTCTGAAAATGAATAACTCCATGATCAAACCTTGATTAAACTTTTTGGAAAGCATTCCATCACCAATTTCGTAGTTGAAACCTTAAACATTGTAACCTCCTCTTCAAAACTACAAAATAATCAACTCTCTGATTCCATGGAAGTTGACACCACCATTTAACCATAAATTCATCCTCATTTTAATTATGATCAAAATCAAAATCTAGAACAGTGACCTCAACCACCAACATAATCCCCTCTTTCCAACAAATACCCCCCAAATATTTTAGATGATCCTAGAAACCAACAATCAAACCTCTCAGTAAATCGTCTCCACCATTACTAAGCACATCTATTTATATTACACCAACTGTTATCATTATTTACAGGATTTTCTTCCCCTTTTGAAATGGATCCATTTCCTTTATAAACACGTGTAATATTCCATGTTGCATAGAGCCGGAATAATACTATACACAGCTCAATTGCTAGCTGTGACAATATTATATACAGGACCGAAGTCAGAATCTTGAACTCCTCATTTTTTCATATTTAAATGTAGAAGTTCAAACTATTAGACTAATTGACGAAAAAAATCCATGTTGCATTCACTCACAATCAAGTCCCATCAAATCTCAAACCACCACTATTTGAGTCTCTGCAGTACCCACCATATTTTTCATTTACTCCTCCCTCCCCTCTTGTCTCATGTCCTAAAAGCATGAAACAAGTTTCTGACCCTATTTGTTTGAAATAAATAAATTATGACCCTACAGAGAATGGATAAGATTCTTTTGAGTTACTTCAAATTTTCACCATAATTTTAATAATAATTAATGGTTGTGATCAAATGCAAAGTATCTCCAAAGTTAGGTTGTTCTACTCCTTCACCCCTGAGGCTGCACTCGTGAGATGGTGGAACAATTTTGGAAAAAGCCACCTCAACCTTTCAAATTAACAATCAATTACCTATAAACCCGTGAATTCCTTCGAATAACCGGCTTAACAAGAATTTAGCAGTTAATTCCTTAATAAAGATAATGCAATAAAAGTATTATTTATTTTCCTTCATTTATATATTTTCTAAAAGGCCAAAAGGAGAGTCCTAGCTTAACTGGCAAATGCCGAAATTGCAAGGTCGGACGTCGTGACCCGGGTTCGAACCCGGGACCTCATAGTTGTGTGTGAGTTTAATTTCAGTGGATTACCACTTCATCTAAGGCCAAAAAAAACAACCAAAACAAGTTGAATCACAACTTCTCAAGTAAGTTATAATACAATGAGAAGAGAGACGAAAACTAAACAAGGAAGAGAAACAAGCTAAAAAATTGCAGTTAAGCAAGATACATGATTTAGCCGCCAAAATTAGTAATTGAAAGTTGAAACCAAAAGTGACGTATTTCGACTTCAACCACCAATAAAACTGGAGCTTCACCCGTTCACATAACACCCGCAAGTTCTCCTCCTTTCTCTAATAAATTTGTCTATTATGTTCCTTGCAAATTACCCAAACAACATAAAACTAGAAAATGTTGAGAGAGAGCCGGACTCTATTCGAAAATCCCCATGCCACAAAACTGAGTAAGCCGATAAAGAGCTAGCATGAAATGTCGTAGTGAAACCTAACCAATTTGAAATTAGATGATCATTATTAGCTAAAACATGCCTCTCTGCTAGATTATCCTTAGTTGGAACCCGGTTGAAAAAAATCCGCCAAGCAAAAATAGACACTTTGAGAGAAACAACCTTTAACCACAATAACTTAATATTATTCCGATGATTGTGATCTTCCACCATTGTCAAATAATAATAAGCAGAACTAACAGTATAACAATGTGAAACATGTAATCTCCAATCCCATTCTATATGACTCTTCCAACCAGACAACTTTTTTTTTAATCCGATCAATCAACAAATACCAAAACTTAAGCTTCCTAGGATCTCCATCAATAGGTAACCCCAAATATGAAAAAGGAATTCGGCCATGTTTACAATGCATCACCGCAGCAGCATCATGCAACCAAGAATCAGAGACATTGACCCCGGAAAACGTACTTTTGTGATAAATAACTTTTAATATAGAACCCGCTTCAAACAAAATAAGCACGACTTTCAAAGCTCTAATGTTAGCCCAACTTTATTAAGCCACATTTATTCATATGAGTTATACTAACAAGTGTTTTAAAGATATTGTTTAAAAAATTCATCGTTAAAATTTATGGTAGAAATATAAGAAAAATTATGGCCAAAGTAGTATCATATTTTTTTTTTTGGGTACAAATACTCATATTCCCCAACTTTTATCATTTATTTTTATTTTTCTCCACAAAAGAATAACTTTTATCTTCTTTTTTTTTTCGCTTTTGATTTGGACCATTTCCTTTATATATACGTGTAAAATCCCTCTGCACTCACAATCACACCTCAAACAAACCACTATTTAAACATCTATATATACTATATAGTACCCACCACATTTTTCATTCACTCCACACTGTACTATCTTCCCATCTCTCTTGTCTCATCTCCTAAAAACATGGAACAAGTTTCTGTCTCTTCCTCCTCCATTGAAGATAACAAAACCAAAAACAAAGGTGATAATGGGAAGCACCCATTGTATCGTGGAGTAAGAATGCGTAGTTGGGGAAAATGGGTTTCAGAAATTAGAGAGCCCAAGAAAAAATCAAGAATTTGGCTAGGCACTTATCCAACACCCAAGATGGCAGCTCGAGCCCACGACGTTGCGGCCCAAGCCATTAAAGGCAGCTCGGCTTACCTCAATTTCCCCGAATTAGCTCAACAACTTCCGCGCCCAACCACTAATTCTCCTAAGGACATTCAAGCCGCTGCTGCTAAGGCAGCGGCTATGGGCTATCCCCACGAAGCCCAGGACCAGGCCCACGACATACAAGAAACGTTATGTGACGAGGATGATACATTCTACGACCTCCCTGATCTCTTACTAGATTCAAATAAGAGTTCAAATGAGTTTCATTATTCTTCCATGTCGTGGCTTGTGGCTGGAGCTGAATATCCAAACCCAAGTTTTGGGCTAGATGAGCCTTTCCCGTGGGAACCTTAGCCTTACTAATTTGCTATGGTGCTGTTCTTCCACCCTACAGCTTCATATTTGTTAATTACTGCTTACTAGTATTTACTAGTAGACGTAAAATGTAAAGACATATGTTTAGAATACATGAATAATAATTATGTCTAGTAACAGTGCTCTATGGCTAGGGTCACAAATGATCATTTATTTATTTATTTGGTAAATCAAAGACATCTTTCGATTAACGGAGATTTATCTAAGGAGCTTAAGTGCCAACCACTTATATGGCACTATGTTTTGATTTAATTGAAAGTTGAAACAACGACTCCACTGTGAAGCTTTGCTTGGAGGTTTGGCATCTACCATATCTCTCTATATATTGAGAGAAACAACTCATAATAACCACCCGTACATCAACTACACGCTTTTATGTTTATTTTTTATTTTTTTTTGTCAAAATAGGCTTCATGCATTTGGCAAAGAAAACTACTCATAAAATAATGGCATGGGAAAGAGTTAATAAACTCAATGTCATAAAATTTGGACTACTCACGGATTTACTATATATTTTACTCAAGATCCAATTATTTGCGACCCGACAAATCTCTCTCTTATGATGAATCATTTATAAATGGTTATAAATGTTAGACTTTAACTATAACTACTTATAAAGTCAGATATATTATACCAATAATGGATTGATCAAAATCTTAGAAGACCTTAGCCCCTTAAGCAAGTGGTAAAAGACCGTTGAACAACATGTAAACTTCGTATCAATATCAAGGTACAAAAAAAAATCAGATTTATGATGGATATATAAAAAAAATAACCGTGTTTAATTGTAATCTTTAAATACATACAATAGTACAACCCTGTAAAAAAAAATTAACAACTAAAACGAAGATAATTCAATCACTCGATCACTGATATTTTATGTAAAACAAGCCCTAATCAATTTGATTTTGACCAATTGCATGCATTTTAAATTCAGTTATTGATTTGACCAACCATTCAACTATACTAAGTTTGAGATCTATGCAATTAGTGATTTGACCTACCTCTCACATCAGTATGCAGTTGAATATTCTTAATATGTTTCTATGATTTGCAAGAATCAATAAGAACATTGGTGCAAATATTATAGAAAATCGAAATAAATTATTAGCTTAATGGTGTGCAGGATTGTATTTTGTTTTTAGAATATATTTTGTTTAGTTTCTAAAATAGAAAAATGCAGCCGATTGTAGGCTTTGAATGATTATACAATTTTTCAGTTTCTGATCATTTCTAAAGATTGTTTTTAGAATATATTTTTTTTTTCAATTTTTTTCAGATCAATTTTTTTATTATACAATTTCTTGCAATATAATTTTTAGAACTGGAATGTCTTGCTAAAAATAATGCAAACGACAAATCATCACTGTATATGCAGATGGAAGTGGGATGTTAGCAATCACAGAAACATCTGTAAAAGTAAAAATGAGAGCCCTTAATCGTTATGAAGCAAAATCCTAATGATAGTTAATTGAAATGTTGAAATTGCGCTACCTTGACAATTCACATCGAGTATCTGATATCCACAAACATGAACTTTACTTGGAGCTTACGTTAAGAATTATAATAAAAAAAATTATTAACAAAAAGATCAATGATTATTTCACATTTATTTGAGATATATCAAAATACTCGGGTAAATATAAGTGAAATCTGATAAAATTTCAGGGGGTTAATAACGTCACTTAATGACGATTGTGATATATCTCGTATTGAATAGAATAGTTGAGGTTGAATAACATAAATAAGAGAACCTGTAAACCTAATACCTTAAAGTTTTGGGTGAAGATATAATTTGGGTGTAGATGTGACGTATAAACTCACTTGCGTGGTCTAAGTCCAATGTGATAATCAACTCAATGAGACTTCCCTCATGATCCAACAGTGTCAGAGTTTGGTTCAACATTATGGAGGAGCGGGAGAGTTTTTGGTGTAGGATCACGAGCGTGCAAGGTCTCACAAAGTGAGAAGATCTATAAACATAATGCTTAAGATTTTAGTAGTGGGACTCTTCCTCATCGTCCAACAATGAGAAACCAATTAAGAGAAACAATCTTTTATTAAATTTACTTACCTTTTGATCAAACTTCAGAATATCAAATTCATTTTTCATACGAATATTTGTTTTTTTATTGGAGCATATAAATATGAATAAGAGTGTGTTTGGTTGTGCAATGGAGATAATTGATTTTGATAGAATTGAAAACATTGATGTAAAAATGAATTGAATTATAAATTTGTGCGTGAAAATCAAATTTAGAATCAGAAGTTACAAATTTTAGTTTCAAATTGAATCAATCCTAGATGCAGAATCAATTATTCTCAACAACAACCAAATAATCAGAATCAATTCTACAATCAATTCTGATCATTTTAAAAGTGAAACCAAACATACACGTAGAGAATTAAGATAAAAAATTAAGTCATATCTGCGTAAGCGTGATTGTCATCAAAATTTAAAAGAAACATGTGATAAAAAGAAGAAAAAGGGAATTTGTGAAGTGAATATATATATATATATATATATGGTATGCAAGTATTATGGGGATGGATGGTGATAATTATTAGCTTCACTTTAATAGGAAAGATTACAGAGACAGTTTAACTAAAAAAAAGTTGTGGGCACATCCCAAATTTGGCTTCATGCCGTTATATGATGAATGATGAGTCTCTGATGATGACTCAAATCAAATGCTTCTTTTATTTATTAGCAGCATTGTCATTTCGTGCTACAATCTAGTCGTCATAGACCAGCCACATGGCCAATTCTGAATGTTTGTCTTGTCCTTCATCTCAGATTTGACAACTTAAAAGGAGAAAAGTTTAGTCCCTCCAATACCATTCATTTATGTTCCCTACCCAAATTGATGCATGCACAACGTCATCAATGATAAATAATATTGTATGCTAGAGTATGATCAATGAATTTCTCAAAGACTTTTCTAAAAAATAAAATAAAATTAGATAATCAAAATTTATTAACAAATTAGTTGATAGGAAAAATAGAATGAATATTTTTTTAAAGAGCTTAATAAAAAAAAAGTTATTAATTGACTAATGACCATGCTTGGATTGGATATTAAGCGGGTCAGTGAATGGAACAAATTGTGAGCTTTTGTTTTGTTTATTTTTTAGGGGAATTTTGTTTTGTTCATTATTATTAATATAATATTTATTATTTTAGATGATTAAAAAACTGTCATTTAAAACAATAAAAATTGACTACCGGTTAGTTTTAGCTCTGCAGTACTAGGAGGGGAGCTAACATTTATCACTGAAGTTTTTTGTTTAAAAATTGTTTTCATAATCTAAATAAGTTGAATATAGTTATCCCAAAAAATAAATAATAAGTTGAATATTGAATCACAAAAACCACTTTAAGTTTTAGCATAATGAATTTTCAATCACTGGCTTGCAGTTCTAAAAATAGATCAACTTTCCTTTATCCTGAAAAAGAACATTACACTTAAACTCTAGTAAAATTCTGATAGTGATGCAATTGAGTACAATTTGTTCCCAAAATTATACAATCTAATGAGTAATCACAGTTGCATATGCTGAAAAGAAATGAAAAGGTTGTCCTTTAGGCCATTTTTAAAGCTTTTGCTTGATGCAGTACTCCTTGAGATTCCGCAAAGCTTGCCGAATTGTATCCTCGTCTTGATTGGAATATTTCAGGCATAACAACCTCTGTGCAACATGATAAGCACTCTGTATTGAGTGATTCTGCAAGCAGTTGACATCCATCCTTTTCTTTTCCTAATGACAGTGAGTCATATCACATGTTAGTGTTCGTGCTTAGTGCCAGTTTATGTTTAACACTTGCTCTTTGTCCACTGCATACTTAACAAATGGATATGAAAAACAGACATGAAGCAAACAATTGTGAAACATAGCTGTATTCAAAATAGATAGCACAATCATGGTGATGACAGATTGACAGCTTAATGAAATAAAAAAAATTAAAATATAAAGCGAATTAACCTGTTCATATAACGGTTCATTTGACTACAAATTTTATTATGCATTCATGTATGAGTTTCCATGTAAAAATTTAAGCAAATGATTCTCTGCTATTTGCACTGGAATTTCCCCAAGAGTATTTATAATTTAAAGAATCAAGCTTGATTATCGTTTCTTTCATGGAAAGTTAAAGTGTGCATCATTTAAATTAGGGTTTTGCTAACCAGTGCCCTAAGGGCATTGGTTAAGGAATCCATTAGTAGAAATTTTGTCTTGGAAATGCGAATTTTATTTTTGTCTTTGCAATAATTATACAACTTTTTGTTGTAAAGTTACTTATTTTAGTACTTTAACCAATGCCCCAAGGGCACTCATTTTTAGCATTCTCCTTTAAATTAATATCCTATTTTTGCAAGCATGATATAATCACCTTTTCTGAAATCCTTAATGTGATCATTCTGGCGGTCTCAATAACGGAAGTTGGTAATCCTGCCACTTCTGCTAAGAGAAGGCCATAATGGGGGATATGTTTCGGTCCTTCCTTAAGTTGAAACTAAGTAAAGAAGAATATTAGTTTGCAGATAGTCATCCAATGCAAGAGAAAAAACATAGAGATACTACCTTGAACTCCAAATGGTTGTTTTTTAATTCGACATGAAAGTGGAGAATTTTCACGTTGGGATAGATTGTTGCTAATTCCGCTATATTCTCCATATGAGTGGCAAATATGGTATACCTGAAGGAAAATTAAAAACATGGCTCAGAAGACATGGCCATCCATTATATAAACATGTTTGTTTGATGGGGAAAACTTTTGCAGTCTCCAGTTGTCTTTACTATAAACAATTCAATACCAAAGCAGTGAAGGAAATTTTAGCTCCAAGTTTACGAGTGTTTTAGTGTCTGCTATTTCTTTTCAATTTAACTTCCACTGAAATAATGGGAAATTGAAAAGCTAATGGAGACCTTTGATTTATTAGTTATAAGAATTCCATGCTATAAATTTTGTTAAAAATGCCTATCATAATAAAAAAAATAAAAAGAAGCAACAATTACGCTTTTAGGGACAAAAGATGCTCGCAGCAACTCCAAGCTACTGCAAACCCATCAGATGAAGAAGTAGCCCTACCAAGTTCATCCATAACAATCAGACTCCTGTATCAAATAAAGGTTTAAAGTTGCATGCATACCAAGAGTGAAAAAAATCAAAAGGTAGTGTTACCTCTCTGAAACATTCTGCATGATAAAAGCTGTCTCTTTCATCTCTGTCATGAACTACACTTCCAGATAACTTCATATATAATTATAAACATATGAACATAATCAAATAGCTTCAAAACACAGGCATCAAGAAATTGTACCGTGCTAGAGTTTGATTCAAGATTATCAACTGCACCCATCCTTGTGAAAACACGGTCAACTACCCTCAGAGTTGAGAAGCGGGCAGGAACGTAACACCCAACTTGAGCAATGATAACTATGAGACACACTTGTTGAAGGTAAGTGCTCTTTCCGCTCCTGGGGAAAAGGAATATAGAAATAAATCTTGAGACTATATTCTTCATCTAAACAGCTAGCCACACAAAAAGAGTAAACTTCGCTATAGTTTACGAATAATTCACATTTAAACCGTAAGTAACACATACTAATTTTAAAGAATGATGACAGGTTTTAAGGAACTGTTTGAAGAAAAATGCACAGGACATGCTTACATCATCTAATTAAGTTTAGTTTCAAGGTGTGTTGTTATCGGATCTTTAAAGCGGCAACCTCGTCTGAAAAAAATTGTTGTGTATCCTCTGTACTATGTTTACTTATCACTAATAAGCCCATACACACTTCCATTTTCTTACCAACAGAATTTAGTCATGACTCATGGATAGTCATTGTCTATGTCAGTTAAAGTTCGTCTAGAATTTCACTGCCATCAATCTCCGGTATGAACAGTTATTCTTTAATGTGAAACAGATATTTTCTTACATATTAGGGCCTGTCACAATCACCATGTTTGAGGCTTCAGACAGAAATATATTGTTGGCCTGCAACACAAAAGATTGATTTGCTCAATAAAAAAGGGCAGAAATTCTTGAACATTAAAAAATGTCACTATATTGGGAGAAACTGCAATGTTTACTGGAGATGCTTATTACTTACAACAAAATCGCTGTGTATGCTCTCCAAGATTGGGTGTCTACCAGAATCAATTGCCATTGGCCCATTCTCTAGCAAATAAAATAAAAGATCAATGAAGAGTTTTCTCCATCGCAGTACAAAAATGTTATAGAAATTACCAATTTTCTTACCTGTAAATTCTGGTCTTGTATATTGATCCACGGGCTTAGTCGAAATCATATGAGCAAAAGAGTTCACAATCATGTCTAACAAGCACAAGATTTCAGCTAGCAGTGTCAACGCAGAGACATTCTCACGAATCGCATCCATTAGTTCTGTAAAAAAATTCTATTACAATATACATTTATAACAGGGATTTACAATACCTGAAAATATGAGATATTGGAAATTCAAGGAAGTAAATATATAGGATTCGTATCTACAAATCAATTTTTTGATAATTAAATTTACGGTTTTAATATTTATTAAAAGACAAAATCCATTTGATGAACAATCGTTGCAAGTTAAACTAGCTTAATTTAATTTTGTAAGCTTACATTAGGTAATGCCACTGAAAATTAGTCGGATAATACTAATAAAAGATCACCATATCCCATCCTGAAGATATTTGAAAGTAAATACCTCACAGATGTTGAATATAAAAAATACTTAGTTTAGAAGATGAAACAAGAAAAATAAAACATGCCAAATCAAATGAAAGTTTACATTAGGTAGTGCCATAGTCAATTATGAGTTGTGTAATTTATGCACAAATGAACGAAAAAAGAAAACATGCCAAATCAAATTAAAGTTTGTATTGGCAGTGCATCAAGTACTAACCTTCGAGACAAACCTCTGTTCTTGCATAGCATTCTGCAGCTGCAGATTTATTCCTAGCATTCAACTGCAAGTTTTATTAAAATAAAATAAAATTGGAGTTTTTAGGAGCCCAAACTAGTGTGGTGACATATCAAATAAATGCAGCTGCATTTTATGTGTTATATTTTAAATCAGAAGCTTGGATTATGCTTACCATTTTGTGAACTAAAAAAATTCCTGGGCCAACCATATACAAAACAAAGATAATTTCACCAATGAAAAGCTTAAATGTCTAATCAAATTTGACACTTATAATTTATAAACTTCCTTCGGATATGAGCCATTGTACATAATAAGGAATCCCCATCACTGGCAGAAGGTAGATGGAACAGAGGGATCATTTCCTTCTGTGGTGTATATCCATCGAATGTCATTATTGGGAACAATGCAGTTAGCTTGACCAAGATCTTATCAAACTTTAAAGCACCCACATTAAATCCCTTGCATTAGTAGACTCTACCCAAATGCGTCCTCAAACAAGTATAATTAATGTATTTAAATAGGCGTTTTTTATCTGTATATTATTATAAGTGGAATAGAATTGTCATGTCTATGAAATCCAAATGATTGAATAACTCACAGATGCTAGTTCCAAAGTTGAGCAATGAATGTTGTTCCCGTGTTTTACAACCTATTACAAGCAGGGAAAAGTTACTAGGTTCGGAAAAGATAAATTTAAAAGGACTGTTCTAAAAATGTAGCAACAAAAATCCAATCCCTAACCTGAATGAACTTGTTTGGAAGCTTTCCTTGAATATTCTTCTGTGGTATAACAAAATGAAATCCCTGTCTGTTTTTGAATGTAAGCTTTAAATTTGGCAACTTGAAATCCTCTCGATAATTGTTTGCAAGATTGTGGATAGCTGTGCAAGAAACACCAAATGCTTTAGGAAAGCCTCATACGATGAGCTGCATTCAAAGAAAGATTACATTGTTGACAGGAAAGAAAACTTAGCAATCATGTTTATAAACCTTCACTGGTTTCACAAAATGATTTTCGTGAAATATCCAAGAGACCGTCAATTCCAGCCTTAACAGCAAAGCATTGCTGAGTGCAGGCAACAAAAGGAACCCGCGCATGAAGCACATCTTCATCAATAATTTCCTCTATCCTGTAAAAAAATTCCCAAAGACGTGAGCTGATTGGTAATGTAAATACACAGTGATAGTTTTTTTTTTTATCAATTAAAATATTGTATATTACTCACTAAATAGTTTACATTGCAGTCGGATGTGACCATTTAGAGTATCAAGCTTTCTCAATATCCAAGATTTAAAAGCGATTCGTAGAATGTTTTTTTATCCAATGGGTAAGGTGATCTATTGTGCGCTGTAAACATACAGTTTGCTAGGATGGGGCATTTCATACTAATCCGGAACTCCATCACATATCTTTGTAGCAAATTCATAATATGGCAAACAATTATTTGTTGATTGTTGATTTAGCAATATTTTGCTCTGAATATTCTAGTCAGTCTTTTCCCCATATTACAGCTTCAGAACAATTCTAACTAAGTAATAATGTTTTCATCATCTTAGATGCAAGAGTTGCATGTAAAACATTAGCATACCTTTTCTTAATAAGATCATATTTTTCATTTTCACAAACAGACTTGTAGATATTTGAAAGAAGGGAACTTTTGGCATCCTTAAGCGCCTGTTATGTTTATCAGAAGAAAAGATCTGTAACATCTTTTCACTATTTGATAACTTCAGGAATACCTAACTCTAATGATGTGTTAGTGTGTGTGTGTGTGTGTGTGTGTGTGTGCGTGTGTGTGTGTGAGAGAGAGAGAGAGAAGGGGGAGAGAGCGGTACCATAGAAAGTAATGGAAGGGCATCTAAAGCAGTTTTAAGGAGGATTACACTCGATACCAGCACTTGACTCTTTTTAGAACGATCAACTGACATAGCCTCAATTGTAACTTTCTTTGGCTTAAAGCAGAAGTGGCATAATACTCTATCTGAAATCATACAGTCTGTTTGTTACTACCGAAGATGTATAAACTTTTTAAAGACTAATTTCAGTTCAATTATGATCTTAGTTACCAGTCTCTTTTGGAAATTTACGCAAAAACTGACAGAGGGCAAAAAATAGTTGTTCATTGTTCATCAGTTCATCCTACAATGAAATATTAAAGAACATATCAAAATATATAAACAAAGGAATAATGTAAAACCTTTGTCCAGCAGTTCTCAAGCTTAAAAAAATTCAAATCAGACCACAATTAGGAGTGGAGTTTCAGGCTAGAGCACTAAAGTTTAAATAAGAATACACCGGGACTGAATTCGATAATAATGGCAGACTTGTAAAAAAAAAAGGTAGCAATAGTAAACTGAAAGGTTAGCAAACAAAGAACATAAAGTTAAACTTGAGAGAATTTGATTGAAACTGACTAGGCAATCAAGACGAGCATTGATTGTTTTGATGTCTTTTAGAGGCTGCAACAAATTGGCACGAAGGAGCCTAGTCCTGGAGGAAAAAATAAATGTCAATCAACTAATGCTGCGCCTGGAAACTTGTGTGAATCATTGCATACCCTCCAATAGTTTTAGTTGTCTTGAGCATGTGAAATAGACTTCTCTTTTTGTTGCTTGTTCCCAGTAGGGCAGAATGAAATGGCTCAATAATTTCCAAGTTTTGGACACTGCGTTTAAATTTGAAGCAAGAAATCTATTATCATAGACTAAACAGATGATATATGAAATGTTAAATGGACTTTATATCCAAAGTTTATTTGCTGAGAATATATCACAAAAGTAAGGTTAGGGAATCAGAGAGCTTAAAGCAATACAATATTATTTAGGGAAAGCTAATGTAATTTGTACTAGCCCCCTCACCAGTGAAGAAGAACTTTCAGCTTAAAAAAGCAAGAAAGCAAGCTTACCTGGTTGCATCAATATTCATGTGATCAAAGGATCCATTAAAGGTGACCTGAAATTGAGAAATGCATCGCAAAAATGGTGAACTCAATCTACTATACGCTAAGTGCAGATTAAAATTCATATAAAACTAACGCAGGAGATTTGTGATTAAAGATTTAAAAGTTAAAAGTATACAGAGGTTGGGCATTGTCCAATGACCACTGTCCTAAAGAACATTAATAATCCATTAAATGGCAAATAATGGTTGGAACTTGGAAGTTTACAATGCAACTGGCGGGAAAACTTGCAAGTGTATTTGCACAAAGGTGAATATTTGAAGCTTTGTACTGAATACTGATACATTTGAAAGACGTGGCAACAGGGTGACGGAATATACTGCCAGTGCACATTGTCGGTATATTACCAAGCACCCTAAACATTATTGGTTTTGCATATTGAATCACGTAAAGTACACTTCTAACTCCCTTCTTCAACTTCATAATTATTTAGTCAAGAAAAAAAAAAGAAACTTTTCTAAATTGCATATGTGTTTTGGACATTCAAAAAGATATAGTGCATCTTGGGTTTTTCTAATATGCCTCATAGTATGTTTGTGCCATTAATAATCTCCAATACCCAAGAAAGAGATTAATTCATTTACTATTTTAAATTTGAATTTGCATCCATGCAAATCTGCGGAGGTCTGCATGATGCGCCTGCATGCAATCCTATAATGCTACTTAAAAGATTCTTACACTCATAAGATAGCACAACTTTACAAACAGTTGCCGCACTCAAAGCTCAAATAGAGCCACATATATTGTTGTGTAGAGTAGTAAGTGCATAAGTTGTTTATTGTATATACCTTATTTTCATAAAGATATAGGGAATGCAGACAAGATAAGCAATATTGACTTAAAAGTTAAAATTACATCTAACTAATATTCCATAATTTTAAAAAAAACATCAATGAAGGAACAACTATGCAACACATACCGACAATGAGTGATTGGTAACAACCACCCCTTTTTCTGTTTCGATCCTGGCAATCATAGTAAAAAATGAATCTCAGGCAATCGAACAGTAAGAAAAGAAGTATTAAATAATCATAAGTATATACATGTAATCACACACCAAAAGAAAGACATGCGCACATCACATGTTTTTCTTTGTGCAGACACCAACACTTATCTCAATGATATTAAATAATTTTAGATTAATATAGAATTTTGTACAGCTTTATATAATAACTTCAAAAGAATGGAAAGGACAACATTGTAGTTAAGTGGAGATATTTGTTGATTAGTTACTGATGTAATTGGTATAATCAAAGAGATATAATCTACTGTAACAAAAAAAAAAGATATAATCTACTATTCATTGCATCAGATACAGATACTGTAAAGGAGTAAATCAAAGTTCATCATTCAAGATATTCTCGACATATATTTGGGTATTGGTAACACTTTCTCCGTCTTATTTAACATGTCCTATTTGGAATATTGGTTTGTCTCAAATTATGTCACTCCAAAATATCAAGAGAGTATTGACTACTTTTTTTTTGACAAAAAGAGTGTTAACTGCTTGTTTCCAATAATATCCTTATGTATTGGTATATCAATTTATTGTATATTAGTTAGTCATTCTACCAAAATTCTACTACAATAAGAATATATTAGAATTTTAGTAAAAAACATATTATTTAGCCTTCGAAAAGAGTGTAATTAATGATTTTTCTTAAGACATGTGCATTACCGTAGAAGGACAAATAAATTGAGCCAGAGGTAGTACCACTTTAAAGTAGCAGCAGCAGCAGCCAAGCACAGATAATACTGCTTGTAATAAGTGTCCAAACCAAGTGCTGAAGGATCCTTAGCGGCTAGGTTTTTTATTAAGATAGCTCCCTGAAGCACAAAATTTAGTGCATTTCTGAGGAAAAAATTTGCTATGGAATCCTAAACCTTCAAATGAATTGAAATGAAAGATAAAAAGTATGTGCTAAAACCTTTGTGTCGTCAAAACAACCACGGAACAACACTACCTGCATATAAAAGAACTCCAAATGAAATGTACTTCATAGACAGACATCATGCACAGCAGTTTTGCACTGAAAAACATAACCATTAGATGGATGTAAGGACAAAGAGACATGATCATATTACCTTCTTAACCGAACCATAAAATCTATCAACCAATTCAGTAACTGTACTTGTAGAACTGGAGGCTGACTTGTTTGGAGGAACGATGATCGCAATGGGATCATAGAAATGCAGCAATGTCTTTGTGTTTTGATATGAACTACTGGTTTCAATATATTGTGAAAGGTGCAGTGAAGCAGACCTCAAATCAAAAGCCGCTAATCCAACCTGTCAGAAAATTCAATTGATTTGATCCAAGTTGGGCACTATAAATTCATTTTTTTAACTTGAACCAGTTCTTTAATACCTTAGAAGTCATAAAAAAAATGTTACCAAACTCTAAAAATTGGACTGACTCGTTCTTTTTCAAGTTACGAAAATACATAACATGGGAATTTCAACTTATGTACGAATTCTTTGTTAACAATCCTTTCAAACATGTATGAACTTTCTCATCACTGGACTGAATTCCTAACAGGCAAAAGCCCCTTTGTAATGTTTATAAATTAGTGGAAGACATGTTTTCACTCTTTATGCTTACGGTCTGACTTGTTAGTTATTTCAAATTTAGGATTACAACAGTAACAAATGATACGTCAATTTCTTCCTCAAAATGAATAATCAATTCAAATTCATTCATGGCTGTTAAAGGAGTATAAGGGAGAAAACACAGGAACGAACTACACAGAACTATTAGTGGCCGATTACTGCGAAATAGAAACCTGGTTATAGCAATCAAACATAACTATCAAAAGAGTAAATAACCGGAGCGCCGAATATTTGGGGAAAATGTTAAATTTTGTACCATTAGTAGCAAATTTCATTGAGTTCGTTTCACAGTAGAATGATTAAAAAAAATACAGAATATATAGTAATTAAAAAAATTTGAACATCAAAAGTGCATGTGATCTGGCTGGTATCCTAGTAAGAATTAGGGAGGAAAAGTCAAACACTTCCGAAGGAAGGGGTGTCCGACACGACACGTTTGATTACGCTTGGCTAGTTCATTTTTTCAAAATTTTACCGGTGTCGACGTGTCAATGTTTGTATTCGTGTATGTGCTTCATAGAAGTCAAATGATAACAGAATCAATAAACATAAAATGCATTTTTCACATTCTGAAGCAACCCAACAAAATAATTAAATACGAGAATGAGACTACTTTCCAGCTCCAATAACGCAAATCTACTTGAAATTTGGAAATCAAATCTAGATTTCCATTTCTAACGCGTGCATGATTGAAATTCCTACAACGTATGAATTGATAAGAACAATTAAAAGCACGGTTTAATCCTGGAATTCGATGAATTTCATTTCGATCAAAATCAACTACAAGAATCAAATTGATTTGAAAAGCAAACGATGAAGTAAATTGAAAAGGAGAACTAGAAGATGATGATTCTTTTATTGCATGAAAACTAATTGAACTGAGAATTGAAGATCGAAACCTCTTTAGCTCTATTTTCGATGATGCTGACAAGGAAGCTTGAACCTTCTCCACCGTCGTTTTCCATTGTTGCGTTGCGTTGCGTGCTTTCAATTTTCACCACATTTTGATTTTCGCGCCACCTTCAGTGATACTTATAAGATCGTTGAATATGCTTACATAAAAATAAAATAAAAAAACTTCTTTTTTTTTAATTTGTGTTTGAAACCAACATGTGGTTGATTAAAAAGAACCATGCGAACGAGTTCAAGTGGTAAGGAATTTGGACACCTTAAACATGTTTTTAGAAGAGATTTGAATTTGTTGTAGTAAAAAAAGAAATAGAGTCGCGTGTTTGTGACCTTCTGATTAAGATATGACGATCTTGAATTAAACTCAGTATTTTTAGAATTACAAAATAAATTAATTTTTTTTTGAACTGATCGATTAAGATCGAATGGCCACTGATGCCAGATCGAATGGCCACTCATGTCATGACTATGTAACTGAAATAGCTTTGACCTTACGAAATTAAATTTTGTGGTCAAAGGTTAGATGAGTGGCTCTTTCAAATGAAGAAACTTAGTTAGGAGACTTTTTTTCCGCTGCTATCATTGTATTAAAAAATAAGTATCAAACTACCATTATTTTTCAATTAAATACATTGCTACCACTCTTTTTATGATTGTATGATCTTGAAAGACACGTGTTACAAAAAAAGAGTAATGTTACTACTATTTGCTTTGTAACACGTGTCTCTCATGACCAAACAATCATAAAAAGGGTGGTAGCAGTGTATTTAATCGGAAAATGATGATAATTTGGTACATAATTTTTAATACAATGATAACAATGAAGAAAAAAAAACTAATTAAAAGAAGAGAACATACATTGTGTGTCGCTTTCCAACAAAGATTATAGTATATGCTAAACGATAACGATACTTCATACGTGTAACATGCATGGTTGGTTATACAAAAATCAGTTATTTTTTATTAGTTTGGATCAATATTTTGTTAGTAATCCGAACCTTCTTATCACTTCAATACTCAACTATCACACCTGCAAAGCCAGTTTTACATCCATGGATCAAAATTACGTGTGATTTTTTTTTTGAAGGAATATGTTTATCCATTTATTTGCCACGTTCTATAAATTGGAGAATTAATTTATATTGCTTTAAGAAATCTAATATGGTGAGTAAACTTGAGTTTGGTAACGAAAGCCAGACATACACAAATTTTTGTCAAACCACATTCGATCAACTCAAACGAATCCTCTCGAGTTGAAAGAGCGAAACAAAGTTTGAATACTCTCAAACTCGTTGTTTATTCTCTATCAATGTTCCGCAGATCGAGTGTTAACTCTTCGAGTTTACCGAGTTTACGTTCTTAGGTACCAAAATCGTGTTAACTCGGAGGTAAACTCGGTTTCTGATGAAATCGAAAGGTTTGACGAGTTTGACCGAGTTTACATCTAACAAAAAAAATTGGCCCTTTTTTTGGGCCCGTTTTTTCCAAAACCCAATTCATTTTCTACATGCCCAAAGACTGAAACGTTTACTGAATAGTTACCTTTACAGTAACACGTTTTTACTGAGATGAAACATTTCTTGTTCTTTCTTCTCTAAGTTCTCAAACCATGAACATACCAGCTAGGGTTGCGATTCTGACGGTGGAAATTCAGATTTTGACGCCGATGATTGCGACGTCGGTTAGGGTTGCAGTGGTGGTGTTTGTTGACCTTTTGAAGAAATTAACTAGTTTATTTTTTAGATAGTTTTATTAACAACCTTAGAAACTTGTGAAACTTATGAAACTTAGAGACTAAGGAAAACTATTATTTAATACAATGATAACTCTTTTATTGGATGGTTTTATGGATGACTTAAACTTAGAGACTTATGAAACTTATGATTTTGTGCGTTAATTTTTGTATTTTGAGGCTAAGTTGAGCATAATGTTTTATTATGGTAGTTTGGTATAATTTGCATTTGTGATTAAGTCATATTTTGCATTATTGACCTATTTACAATATTATATTAGCTTATACTCCCTCCGTCCCAAAATGTATGACGTTTTGGGCATTTCACACAAATTAAGAAATGCAGTTAATATTGTGTGGAAAAGAGATATTATGAGTTGTTTTACAAAATTGCCCTTAATAAATAATATGGGAAAGATAAATGAAAGAATTGAAAGAAGAGAGAGTAATAAATAGTTAAGGTTATAATAGGAAAAGCAACATTAATGTTGCATTGGTATTGTAAAGCGACATATAATTTGGGACAGATTTTTCTCTCTAAAGCGACATACAATTTGGGACGGAGGGAGTATATGTCATGCATATAATAAATTTTATTTAATTTTAATTTTAGGTAAACTCGTACGAGTTCTCAAGTCGAGTTTACTTAAGCAAAACGAGTTGAGGTAAACTCTCGAGTTGTTAAACCTTACTCTCTATCTTTCTTATCAATTCTTCACTTTTCTACTGCTTTAGCAATCTCAGTTCACTACTGTTTTAACAATGCATGCGAAGTGTAGCATCGACCATTTACCACTTTTTAACAGAATAAAACAGCTCAATAATATAACATTCATAAATAAGTTCATCACACTGTTATTTCCTAGCTTTTACTTAGCCTTGGATGTTTACTTTTGCAATTCTCAATTGATTTTATTCAACACAGATCAAAGTCCTCTTATTCAACCATCAATTCTTATTTAGACATTATCATTGTGCAAAAACTAAACTAATCACAGGGCGGATGGCAAAACTATAATTCAAGAGTTTTAACGCTACTGGATTCCTAAGGCTACATTGAAACTCAGGACCTCAAATTAAGTTAAGAGAGACATGAATCATCTCATCCAAACACTCTTGGGTGATTAAATTCTTTTACTAGGAGGTAAAAATTGGTTAGGTTATTCTTGAAGGTTTACGGTGCTTGCACCACAAATGTTGGGTCAAATGAGGTTGGTTCCTCAATCAAGGCTGCAGCAACAGTAGTATTCTACCGTACTCGCCAATGGACTTGATACAATGGAGTTCCATCTCAACACATGGCACAATCGTTAACAACTATCATACATTTTGTACCGACTGCGTTACTCTTCTGGTTTGGAATTTGATTGGCATAAACAATTCACTCAGCAGGTCAGTCGCAATAATAAAGAAAATCAGAGCATGTAGTCAAAATTGAGTAAGAGCAGCAATGAGATGAATCAAGTGTTAAACCATCATAAACCATCAAAATCCCTTAGCAGATACTTCATAAAAAGGCAAAATCCATACTGTCGTACAAAAATTTAACATTGAAAGATTGACAAATAAATGCATGTTGAAGCTTAGTTAGCTTTTACATGCTGCAAAACAACATTATAAGCTTCGTGTTCCTCCCCAAAATCCTGCCAAAAAAAAAAGGAAATACTTCAATTTATTTACATATATCATGAAAAAAAATGGGAACATTTGCATTTAAAGTATAATCCATACCTTGACAACTACACAAGAGCATCCGGTAACCTTCCTAGCTTTACCTTCTGAATCAATCTTGCACAACTACAAGGAAAAGTATACCAAAAAATCAATACAATAAAATGACGCAACAAGACTGCACGAGCATGGATAAACAACAATAAAAAAATAAAAATTCACTATACAAATTTGGGAATTGGGAGCAAATGGATGTGCATGGGGAATTGTACAAAACTAGGTTAAGAATCAAGGGCACTTACACCAGCCCACTCTCCAAGGGTCTTTGCACTTGGAACTGTCAACAAGCTAACATTGTGCTCGGCGCAGAGGGCTTTCACCAATTTGACATAATCAGGTTGGTCACAATCTTCGGCTAGAACACAAAGCTGTGCAGCATGCTTCTCAATCACTTTTGCACCTTCATGAAGACCTCGTGCAAGACCACCATAAGCACGAGATTTTCTAAGGACAAGCTGTAAAGCAGTCATGATGTCCATTGGCTCGCCTGGAATTGTAGCAGCAGCAACAGGCTCAACTGCAACAACCTCTTCTTCACTGCATAACAAAGATTTTTTTCAATAGTCAGCAACTTATCAAAGAGTCATAAACTTGCAAGGAAAAGCTATTCATAATAGACAAAAGGACCAAAACATAGAAATAGAAAAAATGTATAGACACTTTTTACCAGGAGCATAAATCTTGGGACAAATCATTTTCACACTGAAAACGCAATGCATATGATTAATTGAGTTGTTTTCTAAATTACTTCTAGTTATTACTAAGGTGACCGGATATCAGATTCAATTATCTAGCCAAGTTAAACTGATTCGAGTTGTTTCAAAATCAGATCTTAAACGATAAAACTAAGGGCCTAGTTGGATTTAGGGCCCGTTTGGATTATCTTACTTTTGAGCTTATTAAAAGTAGCTTGTGCAAATAAATAAGCTTTTATGTTAATTCATAAGTTCTCACTAACAAAAATTAGATACATAAGCTACCTTGACAAGCTTATGAATAATACACAAAAGTTTATTTATTTGCATAAGCTCAAAAATAAGCCAATCCAAACGTGCCCTTAGCTTATTTAAACTTATCTAGTGGTAAAAACACTTGTGAGATTGTTTAGAGAAACTTATGAAAACAGCTTATGACATGTTCCTTAGCTGTCTTCAGCTTATTTTCATAATTTCTCCACAACAACTTATGAAAACAGCTTATGGGTTATACAAAAACAGTTTGACTTTATTTTATCTTTTGCTATGGAAATGAGTTATAATAAGTGGTTAAGCTATCAGATATCTATCCAAACAGGGCCTAAGTTACAGTTGCATTTGGAACTTAGAATACAGTTCATATGATAAATGCAACAGAATAAATTAGCATACCCTGACATATCTCTTGGTTGATATAAGAGAGACGGAGTTTAATTCCTGCATAAAACAAAATGGAACGGGTAGATTATGATCTGAAAAATAGAAAGAGAGGCGAAACCGTGAGAGAACAGAAGTTTGAAGTGTACATACCAGCTGGATGCGATTTGCAGGAAGGCGGAGATAGAGGCACGGGGTTTCAATTCGATGGAAGATTAAACCCTACTTTTCCAATTAATATTGTCATCTCTTATTTCTTACACATTTAACCTAACTTCTTTTGCTTAATTTTACTATATTAACCCTATTTAATTTAATCAAAATATTAATTGTTATGGAAATCAAAATAAACAAATCGCTCCTAATTTTTCTATCTTACTAAACAAATAAACAAATCCTCATATTCTTATCCATAACAAAAAAAAACAACACATCACTCATATTATTCTCTTTTATTAAAAAACAAAACAAAATCATTTCCAAACTAAATATCAAGAATCGCTCCTATTTTTTTGAAAAAACATATCGCTCCTATTTTGTTAACAGATCGCTCCTATTTTTTGAAAAAACATATCGCTCCTATTTTTTGAAAAAACATATCGCTCCTATTAATCTAATTGTTGCTTAACAAATTATCATATTTTCCTACCTCCTCTGACAAACAGATAGCTCCTATTAATCCATAGTTTATTTAATCCGCAAACTGTGCTTTCACTCTTTTATTTCAATTGCGCTCAACATTAAATTGCATAAACTCTTTTATTCATTAATCTCTTTCATTGTTGTGAAGAGAAACATGAGGGATTTCAAAAAATTTATCAGAAGGTGATTATATTGATCGTTGATGATCTAGATTGGTATTCTTCGGACCACTCATTGGTTGAATTGGATGTATCTCTCACTCTCTTTCTCCCATCTAATTCTTTTATATTTTTTCTTCCCGTTTTTTTCAGCTTTGCAGGTCACGCTTTTTGGTTGGACGACGTTTATTGAGATATATGTGTGGCTTGACTGCAATACTGATATAAACCAAGAAGATCCATAAACTACTGGTATTGGAAAAGACATCGAATAAGGTGCAAGCTTTAATGATTCACTTTTTGTTTTGTGATAGTTATCTCATAATTTGTTCGTGATCCATCAACTAGGTTCAGGATTAGGTGCAATATCCACCAAATATAGGTGAAGGCTTTGTTTTAATCATGCAAAACAAAAGGAGTGGTGGCAGAAAAGTGGAGGGGACTTCAAATGTGGCGCTACAGGTTTGTTCTTGATAGTACTGTGCACTATGATTTTCTCAACATCCAAGATGCTTTCTTTCCTCCAATGTATGATTCAGAATAAGAGGAGTTCCATTTTGTTTGTAAATAAAATAGGATTTTTAATTTTTCACATAAATTTTATGGTATTTTGTTTGTTTATTCATTATTCAGATTGCTTTATAATTGTGTAGATATGTCTTCCCTACCTGATCAATATGGTGTTGCTAAAGTTTATAAATATGTCATCCTTTTAAAATGGAATTTAAATTCACCATAGAAAAGGTCTCTAAATGGGATTTGTCTAATTTTATTTGCTTAATTAGATTATTCATTAGCAACCCCAAATTGTATGATTATTTTTGCTTAGTTTTCTTTAGGCATTGTGATGGTTACTGA
>Ga0228710_1001539_pt1 | contig 34793 bp, 10 predicted proteins | sample MedpolnodulmetaG_FD_177995 | JGI IMG/M metagenome (GOLD analysis project Ga0228710, IMG submission 177995) | Root nodule microbial communities from Medicago polymorpha collected in Santa Monica, California, United States - pink nodules | ecosystem: Host-associated > Plants > Roots > Nodule... | reverse complement strand
TAACAAAATAATAATAATAATTGTTATAAGAATAAGATAACCTAATAATAATAAATAATAATAAAAGTTGTTACAAGGTTAATATTGAGATTTGAAATTAATTTAAGGATAATTATGACAATGCAAACAAATTTTAAAAAGATTTGCTCCCCTCCCCTTCTAAAAATTGAACCAAACATTTCAAATTAAAAATCTCCCCTCCCCTCCCCGCCCCTCCTCTCCAAAACTCTCGAACCAAACGGACCCCTAGTAATTTTTTTTTGAGTACAAAAGTGATCAATATATATTTTTTTAAGTAGTTTAATGGTTAAAATTCACCTTTTTAAAGTGAATAAATGGAGTGTTCGGGGTTCGAACTTCGGCCATGCTCATGGGAACAAGTGATTAATAATTTAACTAAACACAAAGTATTAAGTTTTATTTAGATTTTAGCCTTTAGTATCTTTTCGGCCGAACTCTAAATTATCAATCTCTCTGTCTATAAGAATCCATCGGGGTTGGAAAAAAGAAATCTCCTATGAATAATACACAGATTATTATTCCTAAAAAATAAATACATAAATTATGATACGGTGACAGGAGGGGGGGAGTATATCTAAAATTTGGCAAGTTGGGAAATAATAGACACATAGCAAATGGGTATAGGAAGAATATATGGTAACGCCACCGCAGGCCGTAAGCCATAAGATCCCTTTGATTCTCGTTCTTCTCTCTCAAGGGTTTTTGCTTCTTCCCAATTGCTATAGTAACAATCTTTGTTTTAACCGCATTTGATTTTTTCAAGATCCAAACGGTCTTTCATTTTTCACCTGTTTTCACCTATTTCCGTATTTATCTAACTCTAATCCTTGTTTTTATAATTTCATTTTCAGGTAAGATCATGTTTATAAAACTTGCTTCTTGATTTCAATGGAACCTACCGTAAGTTTGCTTTTCCACTTTTCTTCTAATTTCATATATTCATATTATTGCTCTGTTTGGATAAACAACTTTATTTGCAGCTGTTAGCTTAAGCATTTATCATCATAAGCCTTTATGTATAAGCTATTTCTAGAACAAAAGATAAAATAAAGTTAAGTTGTTTTCTTATACGCTATTTTGGAGAGCTTATGAATATAAGCTGAAAACAACTTACGAACATGTCATAAGCTGTTTTCATAAGTAAATCCCAAACAATTCACAAATGGCACTATGTCAATTGAATTCTTTCATATCTTCAATTTATTATTATTGAAGTGAAACTGTTGCATTGAAGTGTAATCGTGTGCTCAACAAACAACATTATAGACTTCCATTATTACTTATTTCCTAAATTTAGAGTAAACATATTTGTACAACCATTTTTTGACAACTTTTAGGAAAACCATCTCCCCCCTTCTTTTGGGACAAAAACAATAGAGCCAGAGAGGGAGAGAGAGTAAGAGTAATAACATGACGAGAGTATGAGAGTGTTGTCTCAAAAGTTGTCGCAAAATGGTTGTACAAATATCATTTCTCCTAAATTTATGGTATCGGTATTATGATTAAAAGACTGCAGCACACCTCAGTCAGTAGAAGAAGCTAGTTGAATCTAACTAGCTTTCAACTATCTTCTAACTAACTTCTTCTACCAACCAAGGTTCGTTACACTCTTTTAATCCCAATAGTCAGAGCCTCTCCTCTTATCTGTAATTAGTAATAAGATTATCCTCTTTAATTAAGGATAAAGAAGAGAAGGATATCTGTGTAATTGGTGACCGATCAACTAGTGATGTTGTGGTGAGGCTACGCACGCAAGAAGGTCGAGATGATTGGTTGTACTGTCACTCAACGATACTTGTCGAAAATTGCAAGTATTTTGCTGATCGGCTATCTGAGAATTGGCCAACATGTCAGATACTAGGTTCGCGCAACTGTGTTGATGTTAATTGTCAAGAATCAGATTTCGATTACCATGTAAATTTTATTCGACTTCTCTACGTTGTGGTTGATGGTTCAGTTGATGATTTGTGGCATGGTGTTAGAAATGCTCTTGGCATTCTCAAAGTAGCTGTTGAGCTTGAATGTCTGAAAATTGTTACCGCGTGTGTGAAATACTTGGAAGCAATGACATGGGAAGAGAGTGAAGAGGAGGAGATATTGAAAATTGTACCGAGAATGGGATTACAAGCTGAGCCTATCCTAGCTAGACTTCAACCGGTTAACCAGTTAGCTATCAGAAACATATTTCTCTCGGCCATCCGCTTTGCTACATCGTCGCCTCCACTGGCAATGAATGATCTGAAATCTTCAGCACAAGAGCAACTTGAGTACATGCTAACTGAGGATGATGATGCCCCTTTGTTGATTGCTGATGATAATATAAAATATGAGGTAAAAGAATGTGTAAAAAGACTATTTTCCAGGTTTAACAACTCATTGATACATTTACTCTGTGGTTCCACAGAATCACTTCCTGAAGTAGAGAACGTCTCGGTTAAATCCTATTTGACTGATTTGTCATGGGTTTGTCAGATATTGAGCAAGTTAGAAATAATGAGAGATTTTGTTGAGTACTGGTTTGATGCATCGGAAAGGATTGTCAAAGTACTTGAACTTGAACAAGGAAGTTCTACAACTGAAGTTGTCGAGATAAAGTTGCGAGCCATTGAGGTAACATCAAAGGTTTTAGAGGCAATTGCTTATGGTACTGTTATACTGCCAACTGCGAGACGTCTTCAGGTTTTGAAATTGTGGCTTCCATTTGTGAGGGTTACCAAACCAGTGATTGATTCTGCCATGACGAATTGTGAGGATGCTGCGTTGCTTAAAATGGATGGCGAAATGTGGCAATCTCTGGAATCCAGTTTTGTCTCTATCATTCTTGCATTGCCATCAGGGGATCAGGCAGGGCTTTTAACTGAATGGTTGGAAAACGAGAATATACGGTATCCAGACCTGACTGAGGCATTCGAAGTATGGTGTTATAGATCCAAGGTTGCAAGGAGAAGACTCTCATTGTTAGAGGATGAGCATGTCATGACACAGTAACCGAGTAACCCGCTCAATTTGATGTGTTCCCAAATTATGTTCCTCAAAATTAAAGTACTATTCTAAACTTCATGCCAAGTCAAGGAGAGAATCATCTCTTTTTTACATGTGAATGGGATATTTTTGTAGGAGGCATCTAAATTGAACTATCTCCATCTCCATCTCCATTCACATTAAATCAATGTAAATTGCTTTGAAGAGTATGTAAAACAATGTAGTTCTAACTGTGAATGTAGAGAATGTATTTTTGAAATAATTGATTCCAGAGTAATCAAAATAGTGCACAGCTGACCTATACTCATTGACGATTTTACTTGGACTGTTTTCGTATAGCATGAAGATGTAGCTCAGGTTGGTGAGTGTGACATGGTTTGCCAACTGCCCAACACAGCGTACTGCATACGTATGATGTCCTATGGTGTTTTTTTACTTTTGACAGGAAAGGAGAAAGGTGAAACTAAATATCGAAGAATGCTTTTTTTGGTTCTAACTTCAAAGGAGCATCATATATGAAGGTAAAAGATAAAATAGAAGCTATTATTTGTTTGTGCGAGGTAGTTGTGCATAGTTTTTGATTTGCCAAGATTGAAGTTTAGATGTGTCACAATGTAACTTGCAAAAGGTAATTTATGTAGCTGGCATGACCCGAGACATGTTTGGAACTTTGTTACAGGTGGTTGAAGCTACTGTGCGTAGCAGAGATAGAGGGTAGATACTAGATATCAATAAGGTGTTTCTGGTAGAATAACATTAAGGAGCTATATGTAGGTATGAGAAAGTGTGTAACTCCTTTATTCATTAGTGCTAATTTGACCACTATTGCTTGAGTTTCTTCACTACCAACAACATGCAGTGGAGAGTTGGAAGCTGATAAAGATTATTTCAGATACGTAGCGACTAGAAAAAGCCTATGAGAGATGTTTCAAAATGACATATGCACGTATTTGCATGGAAAGAATTCAAGTTGCAAAGCTAGTCCTGAAAATACTTTCTATTTGCCTCCACAATCCACATATGTTTTATGTACAGAGCATTTTTCATTTTCGAATTATTTTCCTATTAGCTAATTGTTTTTATGCATCAAATATAATAAAACATGGGATTAGAATGGGTAATTTTTAGGATTGGTCTGGTAACATAATCAAAGGGATTTGAGAAGAATTTTAACTTGTGACGGGGAATTGCGTGGGAAATCTGGATTCAAATTAAAGCCATCAAACAATTAGTAGGTAAATTAAAATGTAAAGTTTTGAACAGTCCCAATTTGCATAATTACAGGCCATTCCAAAACTTGAGATTTTGATAAAGCTACATAAAATCAATTGAAAAAAATATCAGGAATTGTGACAAAATTAAAAGCTAAGTTTTTTTTCTTCTTGTTTTACTTGTTTATCTAGAAAACTAAAGAACCTTCGCTTTTTTTCTTCATATTATCAATACTTAATTATTATTTTATAACGGTAAAATCAATGAACATTTTAGGATTGTCTCAAATTGAAACATCAAGTTTTAGACAATAAAGAACGTCAATACTAAACTTACACAAGTTAATTTAACACATTTTTTTGTTTGTTGAAAGAACACATAGTTAGTTTTTGTTATGGCGCCAACATATTGTAATATTAAATTATTAAATCAGCTGTATAAATATCTATATAATGTGATGTGATGTGGCTGAACATTTGTGTTATACATTTTTATTTTTTAATAGTTAAATACCCGTGCCTACACACTGGTCACGTCACGTGGTGTTGCGATTATTCCAATAGGACCAGAACAATATAGAACACTTTTGCAACTATCCCTTCCCTTGCATGTTAAATTCATAAAAGAGTGTTGTATATATTGCATTGACTTGGGATAGAGACAAAGGATATGAATCGAGTATATGGCATGTTAGCCAAATGGTCTGCACATATGTTGTATATAATCTTCAAGTATATATATTTGTAGCCCCCTCCTTGTGGATACAACAAATCAGCTACTACCAAAGGCTCATAGTTCTTAAAAATGTAAATTGTAATTGGTTCTTGTTTATTCAACAAAGGATATTGCACAATATCACAACATATATTCCCAATCAAAGATATATAATCGGTATCTATACCAAATAAAAATTTATGACACCAACCCATCTATCTCATCCCATCTATAGAAATTACAAAAATAATATACAACCTCAATCATATACCATCAAATCCTAAGCTATATTCTAAGAATTCAAATGGTTCTATGCAGAGTATAAACCTATACTAATGTAAAAATCCTTCTTTCTCTTTACACTACAATTTTCCAATACTCCCTTTCATGAGAGAGTGTGATAAGATGAAAGAAATTTCAGCAACCACATTGTTCACCCTTCAATGTATATTTATTTAGGACACAAAATCTGGTAGCAACTGTGCAGCAAACCTTTTTGGGTTTTGCATGTTGATACTTTCATATTGAGGAGAGGAAGTGTTTATAGAACCAAACTCATTTGGTTCACTTATATCAATGCTTCTTCCTAGTTGAATGTTTTGGTTTGGTAGAAATGTTTGATGATTTCCTTGTATTGAATCAAGACCAAGAGTGAGTGAAACATTATTACTTGAAAACCTTGGTGCGAATTGTTCTGAGTCAAACCTACCAATATCACCAATTGGGTATTGTCCAAATCCACCAATGAAATTTGTTTGGTTTCCCATAAAAGAGTAACCATCTCTATTTTGTCTCTCATCACCAAATTTCATTGGTAGTTCCTCATTATTTGCCTCATTGTGCTTCACATCAATGAAACTATTAGGGTTATGCATAAGTTCATGGTTCCTTGGTTTTTTAGGACTTCCTTGTGGTATCCCTTCTAGTTCTGATGATCCAATGAAGCTAAATCCTGAATTGTTTCTAACATTTCCAACAAGTGGTGATGTTTGTGGTCTAGAAACAGAAATTATTGGAGTGTCTTGGCTTTTGGAAATGTCTTGTGTGGAGTTGTAACCTTTAGGTTCTGTTTCAGAGGTGAGAGCTTTTTCTTGAGAGGATGTTATTTTCATTGAAGAATCTTCATTGCTCTTGCTTTGTTTATCCTCAGATCCATTTAGTTCATTTTCCTTCATTTCTTCTACGTACATTTCTTCCACCATTGGCTTCCAAAGCCTAACTCTAGCATTTATAAACCAATTAGAAACCTGTTACAATTCAAACAAGATTTTATTAACACTTTGAATTTGAATATGCAAAATTAGTATTGATTGATTACCTGACTCCTAGTAAGCCCTGTTTGTTTTGCAAGCATGTGCTTGTCTGAATCCTTTGGATAACTGAAAATAAATTGGGTAATATCAGCATAAAATTGACAAGAATTTGAAGATTTTAAAGACTCCGAGCATTTATGCATCGTGAGCACTTGGCATGTCACGATGTTCAACAAGTGTTGTGTTCGACACAAACATGACATCGACACTTGCGATTATATTGAATTATGTTATTTTCTCAACATTTTATAGGTATCATCGTGTTAGTGTCGTTGTCTTTGTCCGTGCTTCATAGCTTAGACGTAATCAATCAATATTGTACTTACGGGTGGAGGAAATGTTCAAAAAGCCAAGCACGGAGAACAGAAACAGATCTTTCAGGCAATCCTCTTTGGGGTCTCCAAGCATTATGCTGGATCATTCCCAATTGTTGTAGAGCACGTTGTTGACGTAGTTGATGATCAACATATTTGAGCCTTGAACCTTCAATTTTACCTCCAAAGCAATCCTCTTCACCCAAACTCTTATTTGTAGCTTTTATTTGTCCTGTTATTGCATCTTTCAAACACCGAAACTGCTTTGAGATTGTTTGCAGGGCAAGGGCAGTGTATGTCCTAGCTGAGCCGATTCCGGCAGCTTGTTCGAACGATGAAACCACAACCTCCATTTGATGGTGGTACTGTCTGTACCTTTGCTCCACCTTCAACCAACAAGTAAATTTTTATTTTAGACAGACATTTAACAATAATCTTTTATTTTTATGTTTATATCATACCGTTAATTTCAAAATGTAATTATAAAAATGAGGCAATGTGTGACAAAATAGTGAATTTTCATTAGATGGCTTTGTAAAGTCAATTTATATTTACAATTCATATCATTTAAATCCAAGCAAGTTTTATTAAATTAACAAAATTTTGAAATGATTTATCGTATTAGTCTCTATTTTCATGAACTAAATTGACATACTCAAAATTACTATTAGAATCAATAGTTTTATAAGTCTATTTTAAAATTTCACTAATTTCAACAATTAATTTACACCTTTTCAAAGGACAAGAGTAAGGATTGCACCACCCACTATTATTGACTCTAAGCCACTATGTTTGACAATCTCTATTTTAAAAAGATTGCGTTTCCATTTATGTCATTTATTGCTATAGTATTATTTCTACTGTAGATTGACCCGTGTGATTAATACAAATAGGGACAATATCCATGTATATCCAAGTTTCAAGCTAAAAATTGAGTTTTATCTTTTGAGATTTGAGAGTAGATTCTCTCTATGCTTTCTGAGCCTCATGAAGAGTCTTTTTTTTCTTTTTTTCTTCTTCCTTGTCCCACTAAGACTATCTAATCTTCAATCTAGTCGGTAGTCATTCTTAATTAAGTATTTAAGTGAGTTTTGCTTGGTTACATTTAAATATCTAATCAATATCACATTCTTCCGGTTTAACACTTCCAAAAAATTTACTAAATTACACACAAATAACTCGATGCACGTCCAAATAGTATATAATTCATAAACACCAAATAGGCTCTACTAGAGAGAAGAGTAGAGAAAGTTGATGCCTCTATACCTTAGATTTGATATCAAATAAGTACGCATCAAAATGAGCTAGCTCCCAATTAATGGGGTACCAGAGAAATACTACTATTCCTAAATAGAAATCTAAAACTAATATGACCAACAATGGAGATGGCCTAACTGTGTCCCTAGCTAATAACGGAGCTTATTAAATGGCAAGTACCTATCAAGAAGTAGTCTAAATGGGTATATCAAGGTTAAATTCTAAATGGTGCCTACCTAGCAATAATACCAGTATATACATACTATTCTTTGCAATTTATAAGCTCCACGTACGTACCATTGACTGTGATAAAATATAAATTTAAGGATGTTGAGTTTTTTCGTTTGGAAGGCCAGATAAGTTATTGTTACAAATCATTATACTAAAAATTATGTGGTTGAACTAAAATAGTTAACGGGGATCAATTAAGATGAATTGTTGGAAAAAAAGATAAGTTTGAAATCAGATTGGAACAAGTGAAGTAAAAACAAGTTAAATAAATAAATTAAATTGTAAAAACCATTAGTCAGACTTTATTTATATTTGAACCAAATTTTAGATTATCATAACCTCATTTCCTTAAGAAGACGAGTACTTTTTTTTTTCTTTTCAAAGTGTTAAATTGGATGGGTAGTAATCAACTAGTTAAAAAAAAAAGTTAAAACAAGTAACTTGTACAAGTGAAACCACTTAAATACTCGGATGATAGAAAAATTGGAGTCGCGGATATTTATTCATTGCATTGCAATGATAAATCAATGAAAGAAGCAGTATACGTCATACTTACAACAATCTTGCTCAGCTGCTCACTTTAGCAAAAACAATTCTCCACGTAGAGAAAAAAAAAGTTAAAACATGATTTTAGTCCTATAAAATGTCAATTTTCTATTTTTAAAACCTATTAATTTTTAGTCATTATCTTTTACAAAAACTGATAATTTTAGTCTCTAACTTTTATAATGAATTAAAAATGGCCGAAATTGCAAATAGCCAAAATCACATGAAAGTGAAGAAATGAAATACCTCATCAAGCATGGTAATTAGCTTAGCTTTCTTCATCTGTATTTCTTGTCTTTCAGCTGTTGATAGCTCAGAGCTACGCTTCCCACTTCCCTCCCCACCACCAATGATTGATCCATCTCCTCCACTACCAACTCCTGATGATTCTCCAATATTCACCTTGCTCATTCCACCACTACTCTTCTTTCCCAATTCAACACCACTATTCACATTCACAACCTCTTCTAAAAGCTCATGTGCTGCCCTTAAATATTTTGAACTCAGAATCTGAATCCCCGGATTCCCATTGTTATTGTTGGTTGTAACACCAGAAGCCGGAGACGGCGAACCACCAGACATAGAAACGAACCTTGTGGGCTGCGAAGAGAGACTAAGAGACAGTCCTTGTTGAGCGCGTGGTGTATCACGCGCCGCCGTGTTTGGGTTAATTGTGTTCCATTGATTGTACTGCATGTGTGGAAGGAAGCCATGCAAAGAAGGTACAACGTCATGGTGCGCGTGGATTTGGTGTTGTTGGTGGCTGAGAGGTATGCCAACGAATTGTTGAGTGTTGGAAGGTGGCGCGTGAGGTGAGAAAGGGTTGTTTTCAGCGGCTGTGGAGTTAAGGAAAACATAGTTACCGGCCGCGTGAGAAGGTGGTTGAGCTTGTTGTTGCTGTGTAGTATCAGAATATTGTATATAGCTTGGATTCATTAGAACTAGTGTTTGAAGTCCGTCGGCGCCGCCGCCACCACTTGATTGGATTTCTGAATTACCACCATGGTAGTACGTTGCCATTGGTTTTTTGAGTAAAAATATGTTGGTGTTACTTTGTTACTTAACTGAAATGTGAAAAGAGAGACAAGTACGCTATTATTAGTTACAATAACCAACCTTTCTAAGTTCACACACACCACAAAACACAACCACATGTTTCAAACACAACATAAAAAAAGGCCAAACAATGACAAACACATGCAATTGTATACAACTACCATGTACCTTCAACAAAACAAATTATGATGAATCTAAGTATATAATTTTTAGATCAACCCATTAAACAAGTGAATTCCCAATATTTGTTGCTTAATAATTTGGAGAAAAAAAAACAGTGAAATAATAAATCTGAAAATCAACTTGGAAAATAGTTTCTGCTTAATTTGTGCATGATTTTTATATATTGTCATCATGATAAGCTTGAAAATTGAAAAAAGAGAATGAAAAGGAAATAAATAGATGAAGGTTTTTTTATAAAGAAACAGAAGATATGATGTATATATAAAATAGAGTGATTGAGAGAAAGATAGATTGAGACAGAGAGAAGAAAGAATTAAAAGGAGATAAATAATTTTATATTATATAGTTTAAGAAGTTTATATATATGAAATGATAATAGCTATAGTATTAAATATATATGTGTATATACCTGGTGTGACGGATATTGAAAGACACACGTGCTTCATGATCTTGTAAACTAAACTGCAAAGAAAAGAAGAATTTGAATTAGAATGACATTAAACTAACCTATAAGAAATGGATTAGACAAATAGAAGAAGAGAGAAAACATGGACAAAGCACACACACGCACGAAGAAGCTAGCACAGTAACTCTCAACCACCAAAGTAAAACATAGAAGAAAAACATATCAAATCAAAATCACTTGTACACATGCATATGGAACATCTATCTATATATCTTTGGGATTTCATCAAGGAAACCTCTCTGTCAGACTCAATTATCTGCAGTTTCACTCCAAACTGTAAAAGGAAAATTAATAATAAAAAAAAAAGTTCAAGAGAGAAATGATTAAAAAAGACTTAGGAAAAAGATAGCCATCTTTATTCACCTCATTATCCACATATATTTTACTTGATTGAGTGTGTTTTTTTTAGAGAATTGTACCTGTGAATAGATCAGAAGAAGTTGTTTTGATTTGACCTTGTTCTTTTCAAATCATTTGATGCAAGGCAAGCATAAACAAAGCAAACTTTGATGAGCAACAGAGAGAACTTTAGAGGGAAAAAGAGTGAGAGAGAGAGAATGGTTTTGTGAGCTGAGAAATCTATAAAAAATATATAATGAAAATGAAAATGCAATCAAGGTGTGTCAGAAGATACAAACAGCTGAAAAACGAGGAAACGTCTTCTTCTATAATGCTTAATTAATTTATTTTTTGTTTAAAATGAAAAAGGAGGATGATGATGGACAAGAAAACGGGTGGAGGGATCTCATTGCTCAATTCTCCTATAAATATCTTTTTGTCGTTTTCTTTATTTTATTTTTTATTTTTCTTTATTAACTTATTTGGGAATTTTTTGTGGTTGGATGCCTGTGTTTGAAGATAAAGCAATTAAATTTCTAAGGAATACAGAACCAACCACCGTAACACCAACTTTAATGCTTTCATAGCGAAAAATATACTTCTCTAATGGATCATATGCTAACAAATGTTTAAGGTTATTGTTTAAGTTATTACTTTTAATTGTTTAAACAATGCTCTGAATATATTTGTTAACATTTTCTTTCACCAATTTATTTCCTTACATTATTTACCCTTATATTTATTTCTTTGTAATGATTATCTCTATTTGTTTAATCTGTAGGTACACCATTATATCTCTCTCTTAATTTTTGATTATGTATATAATATGATGCTAACAAGTATTCATAAAATATTATTTAAAGAGTACAAAAAAGAAAATTTTATCTTCAAAAAATAGGTTTTGTCTAACATAACATGCATAAATAAAATACTATTGCATTATGCATAAGTCTATTTCCTACTATTGGATCAATATATCACATTGTATTTTATTTAATATAATAATAAAACTTATTGATTCAATGATGGCAACAACCTTATGCATAGTGCAATACTTATTTTTCTTATGCACCATAGACTTGATCAGAAAAATGAGTCAAACTTTGTCAAAGTAATGAGCACATATTTTTTAGTCAAGTTTTAATTCTTTAAACAATGCCTAAAGTTCTATATAATATATAAGATGTACAAATAAATTATATTGGTTAATTAGTTACACAACTTGGTTGTTTTCATTGGTTATATATGTCTATACTATTAGTTATTTTCATTGACTATATAAGTCTTAGTTGTAATCAACATTCTTATTATCAATTATATTTATATTATTCTCTTTTTTATTTATTTTTCTAATCTATTAATTCCATTTCGAGTAGTAATAATTACTATTCACTATTCAGTATATTATTTAACAGGTAAAAAGTATAATTTGAAAAAGAGGAAAGGAAAAGAGGGTTTTGACAAAAGCAAGGGGTCCCAATCAAGTGCATGTATGATGTGTCTATGAATCATGACTCATGAGCCCTTAAATAAATGGTCCCACCTTGGCTCTTATGCATCACAACTATACTTGCAGACATCAGCAGAGCATAATGATCAATAAAATTAAAAATTGTGGGTCATGAATTTGCTTATATTATTAACATTTCTTCTTATTCTATCTCTTGTTTTCTTATCCTAAAAAACCCCTAATTTTCAAAATCTTATCTTCTTAATTAATTTTTGACAACACCCAAAAGATAACTTACTTAACTCATGTGTGAAAATAAAATAGAATAACCATATAGTAGGAAAAAATAGACAAGGAAGGAAATACCCCACTCAATAAGTAATTAATAAATAATAAACCCTTTCAAGCTTGTTTGAGGTAATCCCATCATTTGAATGGAAAGACAGAGAATAATGATATTAAAATTAAGAATTGCAACGGCAATTTTCTACATCCCAAAATATGTTTTCAATCACCATCAGTAACTATTATTGTGTAAGAATGTGCAGTGACAAATTTTAGGCATGTGATGTTAATAGGACTAAAATTTTGGAAGTGAGGGACATTCTTCATGTAGCTATAGGGTATGATCCATCGAGAAAGCAATACAATATGGTAGGCGCTATTTAATATACTATTTATATATATAGAGAGTGGTGGTTTCTATTAATATGGTCTTTTGATACTATAGCTGTCATTCTCATTGAGATCAATGTCAATTTATTTCATTTATACTTCCCTTTGGATTCTTTCATGAAAACTCATTGGAACTTTTTGTTCTTAATCTATATGGTTTCAGTTTTCACTTCACAGGCTAGTAAAAGCACATTGGATCTAACATACTGACACTATGAAAACGAGAGTAAAAAGGTTGTGCTCATCATTCAGTTACTTGTGAGTGAATATTCATATGTCAGAACCCTTGATAGTTACTAGTGTAGTAGTACTATTTTTGTTGTCTTGACAATTACTTGTTACTAGTGTACTGTGTACTTGAAAGTGTTGATTTGAAATCCTCTTAGATTTCTTCAAAGCAATTGAGAGATAAACAATATTAGTGAAATTTTTTTGTTCTTAAATATTTAATTTTTAAGTGGATCTTATCCATTTTACATCCGTGTATATTTTCTCTTATCCATTTTGTTACATAGTGGTAATATTGAAAATAAGCCATCAATTTCTTTGTAGCAATATAAATCATCAATTCAATTCCTACAATATCAATGTTTCTTTCCAAATTAACCCATAGGAGTGTTTAAATATCAATTGCTTTTTCCTCAAAAAGTGATACTAGAAGAGGTGCCACGGGTCCTCTAATCATAACTTAGGAGTAAATTTGTCACTTTCGTCTCTGACTCTGCATCTTGCTGTCACAAAAGTCCCTGACTTAGTATTAAATACAAAGTAGTCTCTCTGAATGTGCATTTCCGTTGTCAGTTTAGGGCCGTTAAAAACTTCTGTTAACTGATGAGATGTCGTGTATGAGGTGTCATAAAGACTGAAGTGAAAGTAGAAAATGATCACTTTAGTCCTTGAATCGAAAATCAATATCCCCAAATCGAATTTCAAATCCCTAAATCCTGAGTTTAATCCCCATATTCTTAAATCTCTAAATTGTTGGTGGGAAATCATCGAAAGTTCTAATAAGGATCTAAATATTTAATTTATAAGCGGATCTTATCCATTTTTCATTCGTGTATATTTTCCCTTATCCATTTTTTTTTGTGGTGGCCGAGGCTTGAACACCGGACCTTACATATATTATAGGTTGTCCCTACCAACTGAGATAAGTGTTACTTAGAGTTAGTGTTGAAAATAAACCATCAATAATTCTTTGTAGCAATATAAATCATCAATTCAATTCCATCATAAAAGGGACACAACAGCGCTAAACTACTTAAATTGTAATTTTATATAAGGAAATATAAACTACTTAATTGAATGCATTTTACTTTGTAAAAAAAAAAAGAGAATGAAGAACAAATTGGGTTCTCACAATTTCTTTGAATCCAATTTAATCTCTGTAAAAAAAATAGTATTCAAACTGGTCTCTGACATTTCAATATGAAGAAAAATTATTCTCTCTTTGTTATAATGAATAAGAGATTAACATATCATGTGTATAAAAAGGTCAATGATTAATGTAGGTATTTTTTGTTTGTCAGAGAGTAAATTGGCTGTGAAAAAATTATGAGACCAAGTTGGGCCTTTACTAAAAAATAACTCATTACAAAGTCCTAGATGCACATAAGAAGGTGGAGATTATCACCATGATGATTGATGAAGTAAACATATCAAACGCATTTACAAACAACTTTCAATCTCCCTAGAAATAATTGTGCATCTTATTTTGTTTTTGAGTATATAATGTAGTAGTAATTAAACAACTAGAAATAGTATAAGGTTCTCTCATTAAACAATGTAAGGAACCAAAAAATCAAAGTTTTATGAGAAGAAACAATTTTTTAAATTTCAAAAAAATGATTACACAATTTTTGTGTAAACAACCACTTAGTCCTTAGACGTATTAAAATGGCAAACACATTTATAAGTGTCTCTTTTATTTATAACTTTATGCACTAAACTGATTATCGATAAATACATTTGAGAACTAAAAAGACAAATGTGTTTACAATTTCGATTCATTCGGATGCTATTATGGCAACACCTCACACAATCGAGAATAAAAAAGATTATATACCCCATAATTTTCAAGATAGTTGTCTATATTTAGTTTATTAACGTATGCTCTTATGACACACGATTGCATTTGCCTAGCTAAGGTTAAATTTGTATTTAGTTTTCTTGAATCTTCATACCAAATTTAGTTCTTAAATAAATAGTTCTTAAAAAAAAATATATTGCAATTTGCAAAACATGTACAAAACCCTATTGGTGTCTCCTAAATGGGTTTGGGATTATATATATGTTGATTCTGAACTAACTAACCAAATATATCTAAGTGGCACATATCACATCTAAGAAACCGCAAGGGTCTTTACTGAAACTAACTCATTCTCTGTGATGTTTATGGGTGTGACAACATCACAATATAAAAATGGATTTTGTAAGTGGCAATGTATGGTCCCTTTGTATATGATGTGTGCTCTATCCATTTCAATATTGTTATCATGGGACTCGATTTGCTTGCTGATGGTTGTCTCACCCTTTTCTTATTCCAATTTATTTTCTCAAGAAAATGACTTCAACAGAACAAAACACTTGAAAAAGTTCCAAGATTTCCTACTTAAACAATTCTATCTAGTTAGTAGGTGTCAAAATGTGGCTAAGATAAAACATATCATAAATTCTACCCAAAAAAATATCACAAAATGAAAGTCAAAATGTGAAAACATGTACAAGTATATGTATGCACCAATTAAAGTCTAGCTCGTTGCCTCAAAAACCATCATTATAGGGACGGGAGTATATACCAAAGCAAATATAGATAAACATGCTGATTAAATTTGGATTGTTTGATAAAATTAACAATCGAGCTAAGTGATAAAAAGGAATTATAACATAAAAATATTAAGATATAAAATTAAATGATATTTAAAATCATTTATTAAAAATCTATAAATGAACTGAGAAAAAATTGACATCAAATAGGTCTATATATGCCTAAACAAAAGAGTTGAAAAAGCAAAAATGTATTAGAACACGCCGTTGCTGTGTTCTCCAACATTCATTCAACACATCATTTTATATGAGAAATGATATTTGTACAACCATTTTTATACAATTTTCTTTTTCATACTCACATTAGTTTCTTAATCTCTCTCTTTCTTTTTCTCTCTCTATTGTTATTGGCCAATGAGAAGAAAGAATAACAAAATTGTACCTCTGATCAAGGTGTACATGTAAATATGAGAAACGTTTTCCTTAAAAAAGGTCTGACTTATTTTCTATTCATGATATGAAAAATTACAGAAGGTGCTTGCTGCCGGAGATTAATTTATAAAACGTCTAATTTAAAATCAGTTGAGTTAAATCAGATTCAGCATATTCAAAGTTTTAGCTGCAATGTAAGCCTATGGTATGGTATACTGTCACGTGACATTGTTGACTGGGCAGGGTATATATGAGTAATATGACAGAAAGGGTCCAGGGCGGAGTGATGTATTTCACCAATGGGACCCATGCTTCAAAAAAAAATTGATTAAGAAGGAAAAAGATAAGTATACGTGACAAACCTTTATATATTTGACCAAAATTTGTTTTTATTTATAAAATAAATAAAAATAGTACTCATATAATTTGTTTCGGGATCTATAATTTGTGAAGCCATATATCTATGGTGCACATGTAAGATAAATCTTGCACGATGTACAACATTATTTTTACTATTTGATCAATAAATTTCACTATCAAATTAAATAAAATATGATAAATTTATTAGTCAAATGGTAAAAAATAGACTTATGCATAATGCAAGAGTAATTTAATTTCCTTATGCATCTTAGACAAAGTTTTTTTTTTAAAGGATAAAGCTTATTTTCTGATTCTCTTATATTTATTTGATGAATGAAAGGAATAATAGTTGGAAGACGCAACTTATATACTATCATCGTGGTTTAGTTTGATACACGCACTCGGATGCAAAATGAGTGAAGAGTACTAAAGGCATTAAAAGACTCCTAATATTGCTAGAAAAGTAAGAACATTGGGTCACACTATACCTACTCACTACCCCACTCATTCCCACTTGCTTTATCAATCTCTACTTCCCCTCCAGCATATCTATGTGTATAAATTATAATATCAATAATATAATAAACATGTATCGATACGTGTATGTTATAGGGGCTTATCCAACAAGGTAACAACATAACATGCACATGAGACCGTTTTTATCCCTTGCTTTTTCTGAAAAAAATAATAATTAATTATTGAACAATGTTTATGGAGGAGATCTATGTGTGTAAGGTCGTGTAAATCTAAAGCAGGCAACGATTATGCCCCAACTTTTGCCTACTTCCACACACCCTTTTGTTTTTGATAATATCCTATCTCCAACTTGTGATATGTTGATTGGTCTGATGTGGGTGTTTTCAACACTCAAAAGTCAAGAAATTGACTTGCTGAATTGAGAGAGCCGTGTCAAGTTCATTTAATCTTTTTGACATGACTCCATCATGCTCATTAATAATTGTTAGAAAAATAAGTATGGTGATTTAGCAGTGGAATGTTTAGTACTTAGTAGAGAAGGCAGCACGTAAATAATTAACTTTTTTTAAAAGGAAAGATATAGTGTGATGAAACCCTAATTGTTATGTTCCATTCAAATGCCTTGAATACAATTAGAATTTAGACATAAATTCACCTATTTATAAGTGTGAGCATTCTGCATACAAATTTTAGAATTTTCATGACATTTTCTAATAAATGTAGTATTGATTTATTCTATGCATTGTTATATTTCAACACTCCTCTTTTATTACAAATTTAGAGGGCAGGGGAAAGGGTGCCTGCAAAAGACACTCCAGCGCAAAATAAGATTGTGTGCTAGCATGTAGCAAATGAACGAGTTAAGTGTGTTGACTATTCGTGGTGAACACCGTGGAAAAATTTGATATTGGACTTTGCAATTTGGGCAATCTAATACTTTTAAAGTGGGTTTTCTTGTTTGACAATCTATAAGATAATTTAGCTGGGGATTTTAAACTCCATTCCAGTTGGACCAAATACATCATGAGGTTCTTTAAGTTTAAAGTTTATACCGGAGTAGTACTTTTAGATTTTGAGTTTCGAATTGGTCCTTTATGTCAATAAAAGTCTGCACCTAGTCCTTGAAGTTATAAAATATATACATCATTATCCTCTTTTGCATCAATATCATTTTAAAAATACTTACGTGGACGTTTATTGCTATATTCGTACGTCCAAATTCATCACTCTCAAAACTAGGGTTCATAGATGTATTATTCAATCTTAATTTGAAACAAATTTGATCGATTAATTGATTTATAATGTTGACGAAATAATTATCTGTAAAATAAAGATTGAATTGGAAAACAATAAGAAGAAAATGTATCCAAGTAATGTTTGATGTCTTAAACACTTTTTTGACCCTTCACCTCAATATTAAATGGTCTTGTAAGCATTTTTAACAAAGTTAGATGAAAAGGGATCAATTTGTTGAAAAAAAACAAATTAAATTAAAGGACTAATTTGTTCACTTTTACTGACATAAATGACAAATTTAAAACGAAAAAAATAAAAGGACTAATCTGATTCAAACGTTAAACTTAAAAGACTTCGGGATAAAATTAATTTTTTTATTTATTGTATGTGTTCGTGTGTTTTATAAACTTAAATCTTACAGGGAAAAAATTACGATATTAGTTGAATTTGAATTTAAGAGGGTTTTGACCCACAATTTCCCACAAAAGTGATTGTTGGTAAATGAATTTAGTCAAGATATTAAGGGTGTGTTTGGATGGAGGGTTTAGGAAGGGAAGAGAGAGGATGATTTATTTTTAATTTTTATATTATGGACGCTAGGAAATGTTTTTTAACGGGGAGGGGAGTGGAGGGGAAGCAGGGTTGAGGGTGAAAAACATAGGGGAAAAATGGAGAAATCTTTCATATTTTTTGAAAGAGTATTTTTTTTAGAGAATGATCAATTAATATTAATGATTAATATATTTTTAATTTTATAACAAATAGATTATCCTTAAAAAAAATTGCTCAAAAAAAGATTATCTCTAAAAAAACAAAATTGATTAAATGAAAAATTGATATAAACCCATCCAAAATCTTCCAAAACCCTCTTCAAATGCTTTTTTTTAATTCCTCAAATGAGGATAATTTTTTATTATAAAAAAAAAAAATGAACTTCAAAACCCTTTTAATATCCTTTATTTCTTCCACTTCCTTCTTCTACTTCCAAGTTATCTCCTCCAAACTCACAAAGAGTTATTGTGGACACAACATGTCTTTTTATTTTTTTATTTTTTTAAGGAACACAACAAGTCTTTTAGTCCTAACAAAATTTATTTCCTAAAAATTGCTCTAGGGTTTGTAAAATAATCTAGATTCGTCGTTTGTCTCTGCCTTTTTGTGGGTCCTCTAGTTGATATTGACACTAATATTTTAAAATAAAAATTAGGATAAAACAAGGCCATATAAAAAGTGGGTTCCAGTTTCAAGCAAGGTCAAGAAAACAACCAATCATAAAGAGTGCTGCCTCTCTTGGCAACTCCTTTTTTTTCCCTTTAATTAATTTAAATAAGACCCACGAGCACGACCTTTCTCCTTATCGGATTCCGATTCAATACGTGTTTCTTTCTTATTGGTCTTATCAAACTACTTTTCTTTCCTTCCTATTTTCCATTTCCATAATAAAAAAGTTTAGAAAAAACAAGTTCCGACGATCATCGAAATTAAGATAGAATTTAGAATTTAACGAACGTTGACAAATGTATTTTTAAATCATCATTAAAGAAATTATCATGCTGAGAGTGATAGTTGAATCCAAATTTATGATGAATCCATTCCTTATAAATTGTATCAATCTTTATTGATTTTTCCTTATTATTTTTAGAAATTTGAATAAAAGGTTAATTTTTATTAATTAAAGTGATACTGATAACTATTTTATGAATGTCTCCAATGATATTTGAACATTATACTTTGAAATCATAAAATTAAACTCTTATTCCTGAACTAATTGTAATTGCAAAGTATGGTAGGACACTATTGCATGAAATACTCTTTAATGGTCAATTTTTTTTTCTTCCAAGTTGTTGGCTACAAGAATTAAGTATTCGCATTGTTGCACATCAATGATTAATACCTTTAATTTTAAAAAAAAATCACCATTATCTATTCTTTAATATCTCACTTTTTTTTAATACGTGTGAAATAAGAAAGTATGGTTGTTATTGTGAAACAAATGAAGAATTATTTTGTCAGATGCAAATATATTTCTTGAAATAGAAGTGTTTATTATCAACAAAAACTGAATCCACTGTGGAAGAGACTAGACTATTATGATATGAAGAGCCAAGAATCATATTTTGACTAAGATAAGTATTTACAATTAATATCTGACACGCGTCAAATAAGATTATCTCAAATAGATAGAACCTATACAAACTAAAAAGAAAATTTATTTATTGAATGAAATGTGACCAAACGAGTACTTCATCTAACTTTTTTAATTTGGTACAACTTCATATAACATTTAAACCTCTGAAAAAATATAACTCATTTAAACATGGTGCAGAAATTGTAGAAACATTGGTTTTGATTTTGTTCTCATTAGGGTTGGTATTTTTTTTTTGTGTAGATGCGCATAGATTGGTTCGCATTTGTATAATGTTTTTTTTGGGTACATGGTTCACATTTGTATGATGTTTATCATGTTTTGCACTAAAAAAACCATCGACAATATATTGACAATGTTATATTGATCTTATTTTACTTACTTCTTTATCGAACTCCATGTTATAATTTAGAAGAGCTCATTATCACTAATATATCTAGGATTGAAATCGGAAAATAAAGGGACATCTAGGATACACACACTTAAGGGACATCTAGCTAGCTATGCGGACACAAATCGGACCACCATGAATCAACTAATCTTTATTTGGGTGAGGCCAGCCACAGCCAGCTAAGCCATAATAAAGGGTAGATTGTAGGTAGGTTTTTTTGGGTCCTCCTTGTTTCTTCCTTTTTGTTTTGTTGCAATTTACTTTCCTTCCCTCGTGGTTTTGAGACCTTAGAAATTGACACTACCCAACAAAATTCGTTGGACACTTGTAAGGTGTAGGGGCTACTACCCGCTATACAGCTCCTCCTTTCCTTTTAAATCTCATATTTTTGTTCAACACTTTCTATGTGGCCTATGCTAAAAAGTGCATTCCACACAACATATGGTATTCATTGATTGATTTATACCAAATCATTTTCTATGTAGTCGGCAATAAGTGTTTAACCCGATTGACTTGTTACTTTTAGAAGATGTATATGCATCGATGTTGTCACTATTCATTATGTGTGGGTTAATAATGGTAAACTCCGTACTTCTTCTTTAGAGTTTGTTGAAAAGGATGTCAACAATTTTTAGCTCAATGGTCTTAAAAGGGGTGAGAAAAAAGTTATTCTATTTATCTTAATAATTAACATTTTACCACACCTTGTAGTTGACTATATTACGAGTTTCAATCTAATCTCTTATTTGTAAATTCATGGAAAGAGTATTGAGAATAAAATAGTAATGGTCTGTAGTTATAAGGATAATGTTTTTTTTATAAAAAATATACTACATTATTTACAAATGTTATTAATCAAATTAACCATATTTTTTAATGTTTGTGAATCATGTATTTTTTTAGAGGAATGTGAGTGAATCATGTAAATGAGTCTTATATTAAAGAGCAAAAGAAAATATTTAAATATATCATTATAATTTTTACACTTATTTCTTAAAATTGAAATATTAATTTTATTCTCTTTCAAAAATAATTGAAGAGTCTTATAACTATGAGAAATATGAATATAATTTGTTTGCATGCACAACCATCTTTCGTTATTGTCCTCGTGAGCTTAGCTCAGTTGGTAGAGACAATGCATAAAATATACAAAGTCCGGGGTTCAAACCCCGGCCACCACAAAAAAATCATCTTTCACTATTGTATCATGACATGTTTGTCAAGTTGTTCTTTTCAATGTTTGAACATTTATGTACTTTGGTTTTTTTGACAAACACATTTGTGTACTTTGAGATTGTAATGTCTACTTTGTGATGTCTACTTCTTTTAGTTATAGTTTTTTTCATATAAAAAAGTTGTTTTTGAAACTTTTAATAATTTGGTAATTTTCCTCAAAAAAATAAATTGGCAATTATTACTTAATACTGTTAAGGAATTCAACTGTCGAAAATTCTAATTCTTTCAACAAACATACCATAATAGCTTGGAATTGAAAAGTTATGTTAGCTTCAAGCTGGAACAGTCGTTGAGAGATTCCTTTAGAACTGGTCCATGTGTTCCTTCCTTCCTCATTAATCTTACCACAAAGCTAACTGCAGACAGTGGGCCATGCATATGTATCAATTAGAACCTATATGTTAGCTGCAACAACTGATTAATATATTGTAATTAAGCAAATAATTTGTGTAGAAATTTTACTTTTATGTTAACATTGTTGCTTTTTTACATTTACATATATATAGTTATATTATATACTCACTAATACCAACCTACAAATATTTACTTTTAAGTTAGGCTCTCTCAAAAGACAGACTATGTTTAGCAATTTACATTCCTCAGTAAGATAAGATAATTAAGTTTGTGTTCTTTTAAGCTAAATTAAAAGTATACATCACTTAGAAAGTTGGTTTTTATTTGAAAAAGGGATCGCCAAGATTTATTTATTTTTTTCATTTTTAAAAGGGAGTAAACAAACCATGAGTTGCCTAACAATTATTGGTTAAAAATACTTTATGTTCAACTAAAATGATGTCATAACCTAATATATTAAGCTAGTGGTCAAAGTTTCGATATTTAATTTATTCGTATGAAAAAATATATGTTGAGGTGATGTCAATCTCTTAAATAAATCATCTTCGTACTTCAAAATATTAGTTGCTAACTTCGGACTCGGTTGGGATCTACTAAAAAAGTACTATATGTCATGTTTTCGTTTGTTCTTACATTATCCCAATATTTAATTGTTACAGAAGACAAGGCATGCTTATGAAAAACCTAAAGACCAGACCAGACAACCACAGATTGCCAAGTTTAGTTCAAATTATATCAAACACAATTTTTTAATATATTTGGGTCACACTCAAATAAATTTCTATTTATCTTCGTCTATAGAGCTTGTTTTTAGAGTCTTTTTTCTTTCTATATAGATCTTATTTTAGAGTTATGATTGGTATAGTAACCATTCAATGAAAGATACGTGAGTAACATACTTTATATTATTGAATCATAGAAAAATAGCATCATGAAAGTAAATAAAATAAAATTAAAATAAAGCAAAGAGGCTTTTGAATCTTACTGAAACTGATTTATTTGTGAATCTTGGTTGGAATTATGGAATCCATCCATTATTAATAATTTATATTGATGTTGCTCTTTTGCTTTTATTTATGTTTTATTTGCTTCATGGGTTTGTGGCATATCATGCAGAATAAACAAATATTTCTAAGTTTAATGCCTCGGAAAGTATGGACAACTACATACTTTTTTTTCTCCAAGGAACTACACCCTTCAATTCTATATATTGAGTCGTAATAATTTGTCCCAAAAAAAAACTGTGGTCTTATGTTTTATGTAAAGGTCATATGATTCAATTTATGATTTTTTTTTTCTGTTTAGAATGTGTTTTTCTTATGAATTCTCTTGCGAATTAATATCCAAAAAGATTAAATAATTTTGTGAAAGTCGAATTTAACAATTGGAAGCTCAAAGAGAATATAATCAAATCAATGGATGAGGATTTTGTTTTCTATCTTTAGTTTAATTTTGTGTATGTGCTTCAATTAATTGCTTGCTTTTATCTTTGAATGACCGGAGTGGATAGTGTTAAGGGTGACACTTCAGTGAATTTGTGTTGGGTGACTTTGGTGACTTTTAGATAAAAGAAAGTGATGATTGAATGATTAAAATAAGATAAATGATATTTGTACAATCATTTTGTGACAACTTTCTCAATCATACTCACATTATGTTTTTACTTTTTCTCTCTTTTGCTTTGATATTTGTGACAATACCTACTTTTCTTTATATATTTTGGTTGTCAAATAAGTTGTCCCACAAATGGTTGTTCATATAACATACCTCTTAAAATAAATTATTTTGATGAGAGAATTATTGATTAAGAGAGATAGAGACAAATGCACCAAAAAACACCAAAGCCAAAGGCACCCAAGTGCTATCCGAATTTGGTATAGAAGCAATTATTATGAAGAAAAAATGGAGTGCGTGTGTGTGAGGGGGGAGTGACCCTAAAAATTGAGAGTGTCCTATTCGTTAGAGTCGCTGGCCCATATGAGTCAACTTGTTGAATTTCTGAAACAATAATAATGGAGATGAGGGAAGGGATATGATATGATAATGATATGGGTCCTCTCTGTTCTGTTGCTTTTTGCTCATAAACCATTTCACTGTCTTTGTTCAATCATGAGATTCTCAAATATTACTTCCTTTTATTGTCAATTTTAAAAAAATTGTTATTTTTAATTTCTAATTCAATATTAATCATTTCTTTTCAATTTTATCATCTTTGTACAACACTCTATTCATAAAACATTGCTTCTACTTTGATCGTATAAAAGACATCAATAATTAATAAAGATAATTTAGTAAAATATATATTATCTTTATTTTTATCCTTACACTTCTTAGAGGTAATGAATGACAGTAGAGGTAATGTCATTCTACACCTCTTCACTCACTACTCTATAAGCTCAAATAACACTACAAACTTAAACGTTTTTTCTAATGTTCCCACTCTCTTGTTGCAATCTTAACTGCTCCGTAAACATTAGAGTACTAGAGAACGAAAAACAAATAAAAAACTACTCTAGACACAACAATCTTCTTTTATTATAATCACTATTTTTTCAATCTTCTTTTATTGAATTTCACTTGTCTCTTGACCAAACTTATGATTTATTAGTCACTTGTCTCTCGACCAAATTTATGATTTATTAGAGCTGATGATTTCCATAGTAAATAAAAAAAATTGTTACAAAATGGAATTTACACAACCGTATCTTTAACGTTTTCAAGTTATTTTAATAAATTCCTTAAAAAAAAATGTTATTTTAATAAATATCTATTTTCGATTATCTTCAACAGTGCATTTGATTGCAGAATCATTTTGCAAACAATAAATTTGCTCATAAATAAAGTGTAAAGTTAACACACAAAATATAACAAGGTCATGTTAACATGTACCTTAAGAGCACATGTTAAAGAATTTAAAATTAAAAATATGATCTTAAATTTTGTGCATTCAATTTATTATAATATATTCACTAATTTTCATATAATTGTCATAAATTACTAATGTCAACAAGGAAGCCAGCATAAGTTTCCTACATCATTATTTTTTATAAAGTCAAACTAGTCCATCATAATTGGTATCGAGAAGAATTGAATCTAATACTTTGAGATGTGTACACTCTAAGGCCTCAAGTCAACAACATCATAAAAACTAAGTTTCACTAATTTTATTTGTATGTTTTATTTTGTTTTGTTTATTTTAATTGAACATCTAGCTTCTTTATTCTTTTCATTTTACGATATTTGTTTAGGCCCAAGAAAAAAATAATCAAGTCAAAAGAAGAAGAAGAAAGTTGATATTCCCATATCAAAGGTTGTTATGAAACACCACGAAACTACCAATATAACTACATCGGTAGTTAACTGTTGATGGATTTTAATCAACGGTAGTTAACTACCGATGAAATTTGAAGTTAAACTTGTCATTTCATGATGTTTTTTAGCATTGTGTGAAGTGGGAAAAGTAATTTTCAAAGAAGAAAACTCACTATCAGCCCATTACATTTTGGCGGTACTTGGCCCGACTTAGGGAAAGATTACAAAAACTAAAAGGGAATTTCTTTTCCCACACTCTGTCTTTTATGTGCACCCTCCAAACTTTCAATTTTACTTGTTCAAATTATGTTATCCGAACAAATAAAAATATGATTCATATTATATAATCCAAACCATGCCTATTTATAAGTAAGAATCAGAACTCTCCCCTCAATTCAACAATTACAAAATTTGATCTTAAAAACCACAAAAACACTCAAATCCAAACCACCCTACATTGTGTCATTCTTGAAGTTAAGTTGGTCTATTTCATCACATGTTAAATAGTTTCAACCACCAAACAAAAGGTTAGGTCACATTTCTTCATTCATTGGTTCTTTAATTTGTATTTTTTTTCCGGGTGCTGCACTGTTTCAGATTATATAATTCGAAACAGATTGTTCATCAATTCAAATTATATAATATGAAACAAGATCAGGTGTATTAAATTTGATTTTTGTTTATTTGTATATGTGATTTTGATTTATTTCAGATATGGACCCATACTTCGATCATTTTAGAGGCAACAATACTATCATGGATGCATCGACTAGGTGAGAGTGAGCGACTGTGCTGGGGTAGATGAGAAGGGGAAGGGGCAAGCGTGATGGAGTTGGATTGTCTCAGGTGGCAGAGTATGAGTCCCAACATGAGAAGGAGGCTATGAGGTGGATCCAGAGAACACATCTATGCTTTTGCATGCTAAGAAATATTATAAAACCTGCAAATAAAATAACATATAACATGAATTTTATATCATCTTCGTCCCTAGATATATGATACTATTGATTTTTTCTTTGTCCTTTTTATGAAGTCTCCTTTCAAATTTAAAAATGCATCAATTATTATTCCTTGGTGTTCAGAGCTATACTTTCAGATTTGCTCTTTTAGGCCAAATTACTTCTCCAGATATATACTCATGGACAAATGAACGGTTGTAATGACTTGCTTGAATGTATACTTATGGACAAATTTCATCCGATATTATACTTTCGGAGAGAGGCAATTTCATCAAAAAGTTTAAAAATTGAATTTTTAAGATCATAATGATGAGGACTGGCAAGTTTAATTATTTTAAAAATATTCATTAAGATAAATCGAACATGTTATATACTAACATTTGTTTTTATATATTAGTAAAAATTATATGATCAAAATATATTATGTGAATAATATGTGCATCGCACTTATTATACAAGTCCCTTTTTGGTCGGGATGAGTGTGCGTGAATCCTATGCATTTGGGCAATTTGGAAAGAAAAAAAAAACTTGTCAATTTTGAACACAAAAATGAACTAGCACTTTATCGTTCTTATTAAGAAAAATCGAGATTGTTTTATAATACATTTTTTTAAGGGATTTTGTGTTATCTATACTTCTTACAAAGCAGAAAAGCTAATTTTCGCTGTTCTCTCAACTACCAGTGAAATCCGCCCTTCTCAGCCATTTGTGTACTGTTCTAAGTTTTTTGTTTTATGTGGAGAGAGAGAAACAATGGTCAGAAAGGTTGAAATTTTTGCCACTGTCACTGACAGTCTGATTTTTGGAAAAGCTGAAATCAGGTTGTAGGAAGTCTATACGCATAGGGGTTTATTTGGATTTTCAAAACCGAAAAGCCAAATAAATCGGCTTTTTTTTTTCTGACCCTTTGAAAAGAATTCCCAAAATGACTCACTTTCATTTTTTGGGGATTTTTTTTTTGTCGTTTTCCTCATTCCCGCCGTTTCAAATGGCGGGAATGAGCTCCTTCCTGACACATGTCAGTCGGTCACAAGCTGAAATGATGTGACGTTTTTTTTCGTTCCCACCATTCCAATTGGCGGGACTGACTTTTTTATTTTTTTTTGTTTTTTTGTTTTTTTGGCAACATAATAATAATTACAATCAACTATTATCAGCTCTCTTTTCAACCTTTCCCTTTGCAGCATTTTGCATTACTGCTTCTATCATCTTATGTGTATTTCTACCAATGGCTTGTATACCATCTCCATTAGGAGATCCATTAGAACCATTAGAAGCCCACCTACTTTCTCGATCAATCTGCCGTTTATAATCTTGCATTCTTTCATTGAGAGCTGCTTGCTCATAATTGGACCTTTCTCTTGATTGCTGAGCATAAGTCAAGACCTGCAAAATAATTAGCCAGCAGTGAATCACTTGCATTTTCACTATGGCTCAACTGTTTACCAATTAACCACCCTTGAGGTGCTAATTGATAATATAACATAAACTTCTACGTAAACAAAGGGTTTAAGAGCGAAGCTGATTTTAAACCTGGTTAATGTACGACTCCATTTGATGTAATAGTTCATACCCCTACAAGTGAAATGAACCAAGGAGCATATATTTTAATTATATACATGTTGTTGCCAAACAAAAAAAAATAAAAAAGTCAGTCCCGCCAATTGGAATGGCGGGAACGAAAAATAAAAAAAATGTCACATCATTTCAGCCTGTGACCGACTGACACGTGTCAGGAAGGGGCTCATTCCTGCCATTTGAAACGGCGGGAATGAGGAAAACGACAAAAAAAAAATCCCCAAAAAATAAAAGTGGATCATTTTGATTTTTTTTTTTCAAAGGGGTCATACTTAAAATTTGTTTTGGCATTAGGGTCAGAAAAAAAATTCAAATAAATCAGGTTTTGAGAATGGAAAGACTCCACATATCTCAATCTCTCCTTTCCAAACATTGTTTCTCTCTTCCATCCATTCTTTGTCTTCTCCTTTCCTTCATTCACATAAAGTTTCAGATCAGCAAAGGGCTTTATTTTCTCTTCCTCTTCGTTGCAACAAACTTCTGATGGAGAAGCCCGAAGGTGGAAACAGTTTCGTTGCAGATGGAAACGATGAGGATGAAGATGAGAAGATATCCTTGCCAGGTTTAGTTTTGAATGTTTATTATTAGTATTAATTATTAGAAATGGAATAAGAACCTTGCTTAAGATCTTTTCTTATTTTAATTTTCAGGTTGAAGATTTTTGTTGGATTTGCTGCAAAATCTGGTGGATATCGATATTACATTCCAAGAGTTGAAGGTGATTGATGATATTTTTTTGCTTTGAAATAGTTATTTTCAGCTTTTCATGTTTGTGTCAATTGTTATATTTTTGCTTTGTTTTGTTTTGATGATAATTTGTTTTTAATTTGTGTAAGAAACTGACATAGGGAGGAACATGAATCAGTTAAGTAAACATCCATCCAGTGATGTTCTCCGATTATTGAAGATACTATTGTTATGTGCAGGAAGTAGAAATAAATTATAGATGAATGAGTGAAGCTGAATCCACAAGTAGGCAAAAACACTCTCATGGGTAATCTTTATATTTTGAGTAGTATTTTTCAGAGAAATATTTTATTCTATTTACTTTTTACTTTTGGAAAATTGTAGCAACTAAGCTTTGATTTTGAGTTGCTAATGTTGTATCTTATTTGTTTTTGTAGATTCCTTATTTTGTGTAATCTCCAAATGTACATAAGTAAGTTTTGATTTCATTCCTTACAACATTTTGATTTTCATTTGCATCCATCATAAAATGGTATGTGGTTATTAATCCCCTTTTATTTGGTTTTGGGAATTCATTAAATAGGTTATCATTCATGCCAATGGATTTGACAGATTAGGACTTATTATTCTATGGTTTTTGTTTATGGTTGAATTCAATTTTATGGCTTCTTACTCTTATGGTTTTTGTTTCATTTTGAGTTTCTAGCCAAAAAATCGCAACTCATCGGCTTTTCCGTTCCTTTATTCTTCTGCTTTCTCTAAATTATTGTCATGGTTGCAGATTTGAAGCTCAAATCCTACCTCTTTACTGTATTTTCTGCCAACAGTGTTTTCTCTGCACATTTGTTAAAGGTAATTATTTTCACTTCTTCACAAATTGCATTCTATATATCTGAGTTTTTCTTCCTCCAATGGTTGATTTGATCATCTTATTTTGTAGTTGAGTGTATATAGTGTTTCTGAACATTTTTCTTACCTTGGTGCTATCGGACATTGTTCTTGAACTAAACATTTTACTATATTTTTCGTATTTATATGAAACCATTTCACTTTAATTGGTGTACAAGATCTCACCAGCAAATATTAAAGAAATAAGATCTCAATCTCAAGAAGTAAAAGGGAAATGCAGTGGAAATTATAAGCTCGCATGCCTAAAGTTTTAACAGACCCCACATACATAAAAGTAGCACAACATCAAAACAAAAAGGTCGATTGCAGAACCGTATTGAGACATAAACTCTGCCACAAATTACCAATAGCCGTGAGCAAAACTGCCCAAAGCTGCACTGACAGAACAAGAGAATCTCATGTTATCTCTACAAACAATTCCATTTATCCAAATGATATTTAGTATTTAATTATTTGTTTAGTTTTCTTTAGTCATCATGCAGATCTTTGTAATGATGAGAACTAAGTTGTTTTTTTTTTTTGTGGTGTATCTTAAGTAAGGCGAATGCCATATCCTCATGTTGTTTCTACTTTTGTTAATCTAGCTTTGTTATATCATGTTGGTGGCCAGGTTAGTGCTGCAACTTTGAGAGCATATGCAGGTTGCTGCTCTCCCTCACATGTATCAATGGAACTTCTCCTTCTGGTCAAGATATGGAGGTTTAATTGGTAGAGTTTAGGTAGATACATTGAATTTTTTTCTTTAATCAATGTGTGCTTTATTATGATTTAATTTAATGCTTTTTTGTAGGATCAAAAGTAGAGGTACTGTTTTTGCATGTAATAGCCTATGTTAAGAGAAGATAAATGTTTCTTTTGTCGATGCATAAAACTATAGGTCCTATATATAATAGTGGTAAATTTAGCTAAAACTATGCAGCTAGAAACAAGTTTGCTGCTAAGTGCAAGTTATACAAGAATTTTGGGTTTTGGGTTTTCATCTTTGAAGTCATACTTTCATTTTTCTCGAGGTCAGTCACATAGAGAACTTCCTTAACGGTGCGGGCATCAAGTGTCCATTGATTTCTTCACATATAGTTAAATATCAGTTCAAAATTTATTTTTTAATAACATTAACATTATCTGCTCAAGCATTTGTATTTAGAAAAAGTCATATCATTGGTCAGAGTGAGGTTCACCGTAGAGATACGTATTTAGAAGTAATATTTTTTAATAATGATATGACTTATAAATACATATCTCTACGGTGAGGTTCACCTGTTCAAATCTCTTCTCCCATTCACTTTTTCTAACAATTCTTAATTTCCTGTTTTCTATTTACATTTGTCTTTGTTTTCCAGCCTTGCTTGATCTCAATAACCTTTATGCTTTCTCCTTTGTAGGACAATTGTACTTCTATTTACACAATGTACATATTATTCTCTTCTCAATTTTCAAATTAGTCCTTTACTTCACTTTAGATTGCAAGAAAAAGATGGAGGCAAGGGAAAGGGTAAAACCATTCAGGTTCCTTTTATTTTGATTATTACAGTTTCATTGCACGGTTTTTTTCCCTTCAATTATATTGCTTTATGTAAATCTATATTGCTTTCAATTGACTCTTTCTCTCTAATTTTCTTACTTGATTTAGAAAAAAAAAAAGCTTATTCATGACATTAAAATCATGTTACGCGGGGCGAGAGACAGAGGTACCATGACACAACTAAATAAAGGTAAATGAGGTACAACGGAACAACCAACTGAATTTTAAAAATGGAATTTTAATTGTTGATTTTATATGTTTCCATATTTTCGTTAGATATATGATCAAAGTTAGTGAGTTTATGTTGTTTGCTTGAAATCAATTTTAACATTATAATGTGTTCTTACCTTCACCAATATATTGTTCCATTGTACGACATTCCATTTGCAGAGTTTGTTGTGGTTTTTGTTTTTGCAGGTCATTTTCTGGTTTATATTTGAATTCCCTACTGTGGTATCTTAGGTGCAGCTGCTATGTAAGTGGTTTCAGTCTGTTGTAGTATGGAGCTGATTCTCTAACTTTGGTGGTTGAGGATAATTTTGTTTTTAGTTTTTGTTGGTTTGTTGTATCAGTTCAATTGTGGAGTTAGCTTGGTGGTACTGTTTTGGTCTCTAAGCTTTCTATTAGATTGTGCTATGAGTTGTATTGGATTCATCTTATGCTTGGATTGATTTACAATAAAAGTTTTGTTCACCGATAAAAAAAAGAGAGTTGAGTGATTTCTCCAATATTGCGAATATAGATTAGAGTAAATTATTGATTATATAATAGAACATGCTGAAAGTACTGAAGCAAATATAGTTCTACTTATATTGCTAGATAGTTTCTTAAATGCAAACAAATATAGTTGTACTTATTTTTTTTTTTTTTTTTTTTTAAAAGCAAGCAAATATGTTAAATAAATTATGTTTTTAGATTCATTAAATCTAAAATGAAAAATTTGCTAAGACTCAAATGCTATTGAAGGGCATATTAAGTAGAATTTTATTGTATATTTAATAATCTTATTTGCATTAATAGAAATACATGCGTGATTGACTTGGGACTTGGGTGTGTCATTCTCCTCAATGTCTCAGTTTCGATTATCTCTGGTGCCTGTTTGAATGGGCTGATTTAGCCTCTTAAAAAAAATACATGTGTGATAATCGCATGAGTCAAAGATCACTTATTGGTCTCTATTACAGTCAATAATCGCATGAGTCAAAGATCACTTAGGGTTTGTCCAAAATTCACTAAGTTAACATTAAAAACAGCTTGATGGGTCACCCGTGTTTGGGATCTGGTAAAATTGCCAGTAGTATCCTAGACATTCATGCAATCAAATAATGAATTTCGTAGAGATTTATCTATTTTGATAACAAGTTAAAAAATATTTGATGCTTTAAAATAAATGTAGACACAGTTAAAAAAATGTTCTGTTACTTTGTTGAAAATCCTTATGAATCGATTTGATTTACTCGAATGTGCGAGGGCAACGTCATTACGTTTATTAAATCATTCGTATACATTTATTGCGCGGAATGATCAAATACTTGATCTTATTGATATAAAAAAAAAAATTAATAAAATTTTGATCCTTATTCAGTTTATACTCAATACCATTTAGTAAACTTCTTGAAAATCAAATTCAATAATCCGTGCGCCGCACGGGTTTAATACTAGTAATAATACATATTATACAATTTTTAGACATGAGAAATGCGATAAAATCTGTTTGATGAGCCTTATATATGTAGGATCTACATCATGTTCCTTTGAGTCACTTGGGAGAAATCGATTTAGTCAATTTTATGTGGCATGAAACGAAGTTAAGTTATATCGGTATAAGATATTTTGGTGGGTTGTTGTTCCCATTGCTTCCGGTAGCTGATAATGTTCCTGCAATTCATGTTTCACCTTTGCCACTTTTTCTAATTAACCTTCGTCCATTTGCCACACATCTTAGTCTTTTATTACATTGATACCACAAGTAACACTACTTTATTGCATCAACTTCATCCACGTTCATTTCCCACACTCAATTCCTTCAAATTTAAGTGGTGTGTGATGGTGCCTTTTCCTTGTCACCGGCGGTCGCCTTTATATGATACGGGTTGTGTTTCCACTAAACCGGCGTCGCTGCCCGTGTTTTGTTGTTGGTTTTCGTCTTCCCATAGAACTATGTTTGTGTGGTCATCTCTTTCTTGGTGAGGCGGTTTGGCGGGATAGTTTTGGTGGTGGTGATGTGAAGGAGTAGTGGTGGTGGTGTTGCTGAGGGGTGGTGGTGGTTCGTTTGGAGGTGGTTGTGGTGGCGGCAATGATGTGTGGTCGTGGTGGTGTTTCGGTTTGCATCGTGTTGGGAGATTTTTCAGGGGGTGGTTAGGAGGTGGGTGTTTTTATGGTGGTTGTTGTGGGTGATTCCTTGAGGCCGCCTTTGGTTTTCGGGTCCATATCTGTTGTCGCTTTCTCTGGTTTGTGTTTAGGGTGCTTTGAAGATGGGTGTTCTTCGAGCTGAGCAGCTTCCTTTATTGAGTTGATCGACGTTTTGCACAACCGCACATCATGCCGATTGTCTTACTTTTTGTGTGCTGGATGCTGGTAGGCCGGTTATTTTGCTTCAAGATCGGGAACTGGTGTCTTTCTGCAATCTTGTTTAGACTGACTTTGGTGTTTCTCTAGTGGACTGAGGGTGAGGTGGCCTTCTGATTTGGTCTTGAAGTTTGGTGGGCTGATCGCTTTTGATTCGAGATCGGGAGCCAGTTCTTTGGTTCAAGTTTGATTTTGGGCTTTTTTAGGTGTTCTTTCGGTGGACTGGAGGTTGTGCGGTGGTGGAGGCTGATTGATCTTTAGAAAAGGCGGATGTGGCTCAGTTGAGTGATGAGGACTGGGTCTTCTTTTACAAGGGCGTTCTTTTGGGGGGTGAGTAGTGACGATGGGTGTTATGGATGTCGTTTTTCAATGGTTGGTTGTATAAGAGTCATTTTTAGGTAGGGATGTTTATTTTTGTGGGTGTAGTCCTTATAAGTATTGATTGCAAGGGTGTCTTTGTTGGTGTTTTGTTTCAGGTGTTCCGCCTATATACGGCGCCTTTTGTTTGTACTTCACCGGTCTTTGTTCGTCTTGTGCAGGGATCGGGTTTTTAATAAATTTTTGCTGATTCATAAAAAAAAAAAAATTGGTTCAGGGTGTTCTTGATTGTTTAAGGTGAAAAAAATAAAGGTGAATTTATTTTTGGGTGACACGTTAATCTTGGGTGAATATTCGTAGTATGCGAGCAGTTCTTATCCTTTCTCAAGAATTGTCTGGTTTAAAGGTGAATTTTTCGAAGAGTCTGTTGGTAGGGGTGAATGTCCAAGGTTCTTGGTTAGTTGAAGCAGCTTTGGTTTTGAACTATAAGGTTGAATCTATCCCGTTTATGTATCTTGGTTTGCCTATTGGTGTTAATGCGCATCGGTTGGCTTTTTGGGATCCCCTTATTAAGCACATAAATTCTAGACTGTCAGAGTGGAGTTCGAGATATTTGTCATTGGGTAGTCATCTGATTCTGTTGAAGTTTGTCCTGTCCTCGTTGCCTGTTTATGCCCTTTCTTTTTTCAAGACTCCGTCAGGTATCATTTCCTCTATTGAATCTACTTTTAATAAAAAATAATAATAATAATTTAAGGGGGGGGGGGGGGGGAGGAAATAATT
>Ga0228710_1001538_pt1 | contig 34794 bp, 19 predicted proteins | sample MedpolnodulmetaG_FD_177995 | JGI IMG/M metagenome (GOLD analysis project Ga0228710, IMG submission 177995) | Root nodule microbial communities from Medicago polymorpha collected in Santa Monica, California, United States - pink nodules | ecosystem: Host-associated > Plants > Roots > Nodule... | reverse complement strand
GCATCTTATAGGGGAGGGGAGTATAAATTTTTCTTTTCAGGGGAGGGGAGTGTATATTTTAACACAAGAGGGGAGGGGTGTGTAATTCAAGCATCTTTGAGGGGAAGGGAGTGTAATTTACTCTTATAAATATTATAACGTTTATTAAGTATGATGACTTTTATATATATTCTACACACTTCGTTATTTTTAATTTTTTTTTCTTTGTTTTAATAATCTTTAAAATTAAAATTTAAAATAAAAGAACAGTTAGATGAGATGGCACATAAGTATTTTGTTACTTCACCAGGGTTTTTGGCACAAATTCAAGCACGAACATGTGCAATGTTAAAATTTTTTAGGGAGAGTTTATCACCTAAGAAGTCTTGCAATGCATGATAGATTAATTTGTACAAATTGTCTACGGGAATATCCAACTTATACAAAAAGTCAAGGTGATTACTCAATAGATCATTAAGTGCTCAACTTCTGAAATAAATCGATTGGAAGTTATGTTCCGATATAAAAAAACAACGGTTGAGTTGTAACTCTCAATAAATTTTGTACGATCCAAGTTACAATCCAATAAATCCGAGAGACTTTTAAGCAATATGAAGGGCCTATAAAGCAATTACGAAAAGCCAATACCAAGCCCATTTTTCTCCCCAATTCCACATTAACCCAAATCATGGCCATCTCTGATGTGAGGTAAAAATGGGTACATTTCTACTTAGACTAGCGAGCAAGTGGTAACAAGCAACAACAAAACAGAAAATAAAGCCAGCAAATGATGTAAAAATTTAAAAAGAGAAAATAATTGAAATTTAATAGAAGAATTGTTGAACTAGAAATTCAAAATTTCTAATAATTATTGTCATGCTAGTTGAGTTTAATAAACTATTATTGAGAATTCCACATTTATTTATGACTCTTGAGATCATAATGTTGACCACCATAATATCGAATGAAGACTCTTGTAATGGTGTGTGATATTAAATATCTACCATTTGTTTTTGTTAAAAGCAGTGAATGTTAGTATTATTAAAGGATGGTGATGCTAAGGATTTCATAAATAATATTATTGAGAAAATTCAATCGTCAATTTTGTGAATAATGAATTAGCACAATTTCTAAAACATAATTTTGATTTTTAATATATTAATATGTGTCCTAAGGACATTCGTTAGTGTTTCCCTTGTTAAAATTATGTTGGTAGATGACACTAAAAAATATTATGTTGGTAGTGGGGTTCGAATCATCGACCTCTTTATTACTCCACATTTAACTTACTCCAGCCACTATATCTTTATATCGACCATCTTATCTCACTCCCTCCCTCCCCCACTTACTCCGATGTTTAATTGTTCGTCTTTGTATTTGTTTGATTCAAATTGAGAAATCAATTTGAACTGTAGATGCCTGGTGATGCAGAAGGATCTTGACTTAATTAAACATATATTGATTAATGAGAAAGAGGATCTTGCACTCCTTCTTTCACAAAAATTGTCTGCTAGAAGCACTTCCTAAAACACTCGTTCCAAGGATGAACCTAAGGGTGGTTGAAAATCAACATTTTCCTTTAGAGCCGTTTTTTTTTTTTTACTTTTGCTTTCTCTTTTGTGCTTGTTTTTTTTATTTTTTTTATACCTATTTTTAGGGTTTTTGTTTCGCCTCCCTTCTATACATGTTTTCTCCTTTTTTTTTTAAAAGAAAATATAATATTTATGAGTGGGTAGTAGAGGATAAATGTTTCTTTGGCATGCCAAGTGAGTTGAGATTTTACCATGATGTTTAACCACACTATTAGATCATACAAAAAATCAATTGATCACTTGAGTGTCAACATTATATATCTGAAAGCATGAGTATTACAATCACTTTGATTTTGTTAAATTTATAGATGTTTTATCGTTTTATACTATTAACTAGGATGATGTGAGTTTTAAGAGAACTGATGTTATTTTCGATGCGTTCTATCAATTTGAATGTATATTTTTAGTAAAACAAAATGCAATTTCGTTTGAAGATGTTAACAATATATTTGTTTTGTCAAAAAACAATTATATTTGTGTTCTCCATACTATATTTGTATCTTTTTGTGTGTGTGTTACCATTGGATCATTTGTGTGCTATTTTCCTAACAATGGCGTGCCTAAGTTGGTATTTAAAGCTATAAATTCGTCACTGTCATGATTAAAACCGGTAAAGACCAAACATAGAAAGTCACCATAAGGAATTTAAACAAAGCCAATTAAAAATTCCGTTATTAGTTTCTGTCCATGATAGATGGGAAGATGCAACATAAATAGCAAAACAAGATATTTGAGGAATTAAATTGAAAACAATGTGGGGCACAATATTTTAATTGAAGGACCTTGGTAGCTGAAAATTAAACAACGTATGCTCCATTTTTACATGCACCTAGCTAACTTGCTAGATCCAATGCAATAATAATTGTAGACAATAGTATCAATATTCTTTTGACGCCAATACATAATTTCCTTGTTGAGTTGCCATAATGAGAAGAGGACTCTTCCCACTTGATGGTGGAAGGTTGTACATGAATCCCTTTAATTTCAACTTGCATTGTTGGCTAGCTTAAACTACCCTATGACAAGTGTACAGAAGAGTGTTGAACATAGAATTGATTTCTTTAGGTGGGTATCACATGTAGTTCTGGTTCAATAGACCAATTATATTTGATAGCGTTGTGTGTGGGTGTGCCTACTCATCTATGTGAAAGATCAACTGAACCCCCCCTGTCATTGACCTCCTGCACCTGTGGTCCTATATCATGGACATTTTTTTTCATCCGTAAATGGGTAAAAATGTTTAACAACTCCTAGGACTCAGTGGCACTGATACTTACTGCTTTTAACTTGCATATTCAAGCTTGAGTTCAAACCCTAGTAATAGTTAATTTGTTACACATAAATGCATGCATGCATACATGCATGCATATATACATACGTACGTACATACATGTATGTATGTATATGTATATGTATATATGTATGTAAATATTTGATTGATAATTGAATCACTTAAGTTACTTAATCATTAAAACTGAAGACCATCAATAAATTTATTAGTTCACCTGTCAACATGTTCAATAAATTTTGATGAATTTGAACCACAAAATAGAGATTAATAATAGTCACAAACAAATTTGTGAAAACATACTTCAATTGAACATGTTCTAAACACCATGCTAACTCAACAATTATGATATTGGTAGATCACAAAGAATTTGGATTCAATCACACATTGCATTCAGTCACACAGTCACATATAAGTGAATGAGTAACTGCACACAATCTTGTGAGTGCACAAAAACCCGATCCGATGATGAAATTATAACCGGCGTGATTAGTAACCATCAATTTTAAGGGTCAACTCAATAATCTTATTAATATATGTGATCAAAATACAATTCCAAAAGATCAAAATAATGATTTGAATCAAGAAAAACAAAAAGATATTTTTAAAAGCACTTAGGATCCAACAAAAATATAATGGTGTATATATATAAACAAGATGTTACCAAGTTGTTTCTCCTGCCACTATCACTACACCACATAGGATGGATAGAAACAAAGGTAGAGGATTTTGGGGCTTATGGGCAGGTTTTGGCATAATAAGAAAACTTACTGTAGAAACTGTCATCCTCGTTTTCAAACTTTATTGAGGTGTGGGCCGATGTTCCTTAAATTCCACTGTTCTATCCCTCTCTACATCTACAAAGTAATTGAAGTGGTCCTTTTTAGTCATAATAATGTGTTTGTGTGTGTCTTCATTATGGACTATGCTCCCTTCTCATCACATGCACTTTATATGTTGCATTTACTTGTGGGGTCTTGGATAGTTGGATTGATGTTAACACTACGGCAGTATTGTGGCATTGTCTTTATTCATGCCTTATATTAGTTTAGTTTTGGTGGGGCTTTCTAATGAGTTCTCTAACACATTTTTTTTTTTTGTTTAGTTCTCTTTTTCAAAGATAATAACGGCAAAACTATAGACAAACAAACTCTATAAAAAATAGGGAATATTCAGTCCACGAAATCTTTATGGTATTTTACACAAAATCAATATTATTTATTTTATATATGCATAAATGAAAATATTTAATTATATACCGTCAATGCAAAGATTTTTAACACACTACCAATCAATTAAATTATTGGATCACAAAAGAACGTTTGATTTTAATCATAATCAAAAACAGTCTAAGGAGGGACATAATTGGATCCTGACCCCTCCTTAAACCTTCTCTTAAGCTAACATTATCTTATACTAGTGTTCAGAGTTTTCACGCTTTTTTTACTATACTAATGCATGTAAATTATAAACAGTGTTTTTTTTAATGAAATTTTGGTTTTGATTTATATGTATAAATGTTCGTGACATTTATAACCAAGGAAAAAAAATGTTTGTGACTTTCAAATTATAATAGACCATGTTTATATTTTTCAATTACATCAACAATATAACAAATATAATATAAATACTTATCTTTTTTAATGACACAACAAAATAACAATATTATAGAAAAATTTGTTTATGGGTGTAATTGAAAGAGTGAAAAAAGTCAGCCCAAAATCCCATATTTCCTCTATATATAGTATATAAGTATATATATTTACATCAATATAATTTATTGGATTAATTAAGTAAAGATCCCTATAAATATCCAGAATTTTGGTTTTAATCAGAAAAAAATTACATATTTTAGTCTATGTAACATTTTAAAAAAAAATCACATATTCATCGCTTACATAACCATTTAATATTGAGGTGAATTATCCAAAAGTGCTTATGACACCAAACCTAATTACTACATTTTTTTCTTATTTTTTTTCCAATTTAATCTTAATTTTACAGATAAATATTTCATCAACAACAACATTATAAATCAATTAATCTATCAAATTTGTTTCAAATTAAGACTGAATAATATACCTATAAACCCTAATTTTGAGAGCGATGAATTTAAACATACAAACTTAGCAATAAACGACAACATAACCATTTTTAACTGAGTTTGTTGTAAAAAGGGTAATGTCAGGAGAGTGAGCATATTCTTGTCATTAGAGAATCTCAACCTATACTATACTTCATCTTTGTAAAATGGTTATGTTAAGAGACTCTATAAGTCTCTTAAGTCTTAACACATGGGTTGACTGGTATTATTTACTTTGTTTTTACCCTGCACATTTACACAAACTTTTAGTAGACAATTTGTTATTTTCCATTTTTCAATAGTTTGTCAACATTTAAACCTAAATGGTCGAAATTGCATCTAAACTAATGTGGTTCTAACAATCTCTCACTTTTTATTGAAGACAAATAACTTGAAATTTGATGAATAATTTGGTCCTTTAACCTTAAGCGCTAAAAAGAAATCCCCTACATATCACACATATTTGAAGGAAATTTAAAATGCATGATGCAAACATGGCACATGAACTTAACTAGACGGAGACACAAAATTTTGATAAACATGTATTATTATAGATCATATTAAAATTAGGGTTATGTGGAAAAAATTCTTTTTTGAAGTTTCAAGGTATTGAATACACAATTTTCAAGAAAACGTTTCTTCTTTTGATTTCTAAACAAGTGCCCTTAGGGCACTCGTTAGTATTTCCCTTAAAATTATGACAATACTTTTTAAATGATTAACAAAAATCCTAAGTATGGTTAGTTCCTTTTTCATTCACACAAGAGAGAGCGACTAATCTCTAAAGAGCAAGGCTTATCTTTTGATTTGCAATCCAAATTACCTCTGGATGTTAAGCCTAAATAGAATTAGTTATGATCTTCTAGGATGTTAAACCTGTAGGAACAAGGGAGAATTGTAAGTATACATGAGAATAATGATACATTCAATAACATTACTGATATGCTTTACTTTGAAGAGAAAGACTACGGATATAGAACAATGAACTAATGATACTATTCTGGAAGGCCAGAAGGCCAATCCCACAATGACACATGGACGAAACATACACCGCCTTAAGGCTCGGTGCCTGAAGGAACACGCAAACGTTAGTGCACCACATCACATTCGAGCGTAACCCCACACGAGGATCACCCCAAACGTGTCCTCTAACCGCTCCCTAATCGCATGCCACAAAACCCGAGACAGTTATTCACACTTTCTACACACTCTTTCTTAGTTCCATTACCGACTTGAGCGTTGGAATGCTAACGTGCCTGCTAGGACCTTTCGTTTCACCGCGAAAACTCATCGCCACTGTACCAGAGCACTTTCCGCCACCGTTGCTTCTCATCCATCCTCACCGGACAAAACATTTACAAACTTAAAGCGAACGTCCAAATGGACAAAACAACCAGGCTAACTATTGTACTTGTACCATGACTAAGAATATATATTATGACTAAGAACATATGACTGGCCAAACAAAAAAACTAACTACTAAGAACATGTACTAATAACATCCAAATGGACGAACGAATGAGCTAGCTACATACTCCTATACTATGCAACCTATTAAACACATGAACTCATGCGATATCATTCTTTCAACAATTATTATAGTTTTAAGTGTGAAAAAAAGTTGTTTTTCTATGAAAAGATCTAAGCATTAAATTGGAAACAATAACAGAGAGATAATAATGTTGAGATTGAGTTTCATGAACTAATCCTCTAAAGTATTTCTAGATCGGTTATATACTCCTAATGTCTCAACTATGATTTCACTTATTGCTCTCTTTGCATCTCAATGTCTCATGTAGATAATAGAAGATTTATTCTATCCTATAACTTCAAACGTCTCTCAATTAGAATCTACAAATAAATATATTCCATGTTCCTTAAATAAAAACTCCATGTCTAACACTTTCTAAATCAAAAGATCAATTTTTGAGTGCATGTGGAAAAAGAATTAAGTGTGAGAATATAAACATCGATATAGCGAAGCAAAACTTATATATAACCATACGGATCAAGTATTTACAATTTTACACCATAAGCATAGAAAATTATACGAAATCCCAACAATAGAGAAAATCTAGCTAAGCATAGCCTTATAATCAAGAAGAGATGAAAGGGTTATGATGTTAACAAAGAATAAAAACTCTAACATTATATTGAGACATCAATTTTTGTTTTGCATTGAACCTTGGATTGGATGCCTTGAACTTTTTTTTTAAAGACAAAAAGATGCATGCCTTGAACTTGCATCATTATATATAACTCCCTTCATCATGTTAACAAGTACATGTCTAGTTTTGTAAAAAACAAAAGTACATGTCTAGTTAGTTGAGCCATTCTGTAATGTCAAGGTCATTTTTCATATGTACTTTGTTGTTGGGTAGAAAATAATGGAAAAATACGAGTACTTCTACTAAAGTTTATCATAGGGCTCCAACTTTTTAAAATGAACAATTCAAAAATAAATAAAATAAAGGGTTAATTAAATAAATGATCTATATAAATATTTCAAACTTTGTTTTTAGTATTTTTAAAAAAGAATTACACTACTTAATCATCATAAAATTTTTCGTTAATATTTTTTGCCTTTGTAAATTTTTTCATCAGAATTTTAAATCCTTGAAAAAAAATTTCGTCAGTATTTTTTTTCCTAAACATGGTGAAGAAAAATGTTTTAGCGAAAAAAATGTGATTTATTTTATAGAGAATAAAAACAAAATTTTGAATATTTATAACAATCAGTTATTTAAATAACTCTAAAATCAACTATTTTTTTGTCAAATAGTTTAGTGGCTGAAGCTCACACATTTTTAAATTATTTTAAATATGAAGAAGTAAGATGTTGGTGTTCGTACCTCAATCCATACATATATTATGCAAGGTTCCAGTCAATTGAGTTAACCTCAAAAACACTATTAATTAATACATCAAATGTAGTTATTTTTTTGAATAACATCAAATGTAGTTATAGTCTATATATTATAATCAATCATAAATCTATTTAAATAACAATCATCGATTTTTCACTTTATACATTAGAGGATCAAAATCCATTTTTTACCGGGATGTTCTTATCAAACGCACTAAATAATTGTAAGTTTTTTTTTTGAGCAAAAAATAACTGTGAGTTATATATATTAAGTTGGATTTTTTTTTTTTTTCAATCAAAACTTCTATTTATACATCAACCAAGAATGCAATTTTTTTTTTCAAAGACATTCATCCATGAATGGTTAAATGAGATAACATATGTCTTTATCAAGATGTCTCGAGTTATCTATATTGTAGTGAATAATTACTTACTATATGACTTACATTAAATTTTAATAAATCGTTGTATAGGTCTGGGCTTCTGGCTATGTGCAACTCAGACATGTTGTTGACTGTTTTCAAGAATATTACTGTTGGAGTTGCAGATGACGTAGACGAGCCACAAGAGCACTATAAAGAAGTTAAATTAATATTTACCAACCAATAAGATTGTCGGGTTTTTCTCGTGAATTGAACGTGTAAGAAATGGGACAAAGGGCAAGTACTTGAGCCATAATCAGTAGAGTTGTAATATTGTACGGTTAGAGTTGAATAATTTTTTTACCATCCGAATCTCTCCTTAATCAAATCTAATGTAATTTATTACATATTGATATTATTATCAAAGGAACACTTTTTTAAAGATAAATAAGAGAATAGTCATAAGCATTTTAAGGATTTATCAAAAATCGATTTTTCAATATCTAAAGGTGGATCTTACCACTTTTAGTAAATAAAACATTTAAATTTCATTCCATTTTTCTATTATCAAAAAAAAAAAAATTCATATTTTTAGTAAAAAGAACAAACATTTAATCATGATAGTTATAATGTTACTCACTCCTCCGACATTATAAGCATTTTAGGAAAAAGAGGAATGAAATACTATTTAAATTAAATGAGAAAATAATTTTTTTTTATAGATAGACAATTATATTCAAACATATATGTGGAGGAGTTGAAGTTTGAATTGCTCTTACAATGTCTGACCTATTACTGTTACAACGGACCTAGCAATTTTGACAATTTTATCGATTGAACTAAGACCTATGATAAAAAAGAATTTCCTTTTTTGATGTAGTTTATTATCAGTATTGTTTAATGAAAAGAATGGGACGAGGGGAACAGTTATTTTGCATTAATGTGGCTTCTTTTAAAAATGTAGAGGGGATTAAAATTGTTGTCTTCATGTCGGTCAAAATTGTATATATGTCCCAAACAACTTAGAGGAAAATAGACCTTGAACATGTGTATGTGATTGATTGCCTTTTTATCTGAGTTTTATAGGTAGTGTCCATTGTAGCAAAATAAAATCTCTGACCTTTTGTGCTGCCAAAATAATAGATGATTAAAGTAGGCAGAAGCATCAGTACTATAACTATCAGTCTATTATTGTTAAGGAGAGAACATGTCCTCTCTCTTTCCATTGAGAAGGAATCTCCAACTCACCACAAAACTAACACACTTCAGATATCTCTTTCTTTCTCACTACATATCTCTTTTGCAATAAAACAGAAAATGAAATATTATTTTGGTGTAATTTTTTCTTCCAATTTTACTTGTTGTTTAACCTATCTTATTAGAAACTTTATCAGTTTTTTTGGTAGATTGACAAATAAACAATAATCATTGAAAACTTACCTACAAGTAAAGAGTTGAGGTTCGAACCCTAGTCACAACGTTGACTTAACAATTTAAGCATTTTGATGAGTTAAGACTTGTGCAACTTTGTTATTTTCTTGAGTTAATTATTAAATAACTTATATATTTTAAACAAGGGTCATGCTAGGGCACTTGTTAAAGATTGAAAATTAGAAACAATTGATGAAATTTAGATAGAAAAAGTTACTTTTTATTGTTTCAATATATTGAGTGCACAATTTGCAAGATAAATTTTCATTTTAAACTTCTTAACAAGTGTACTTATGACACTCGTTAACATTTCCCTTTAAATAATCACATAAAATTTGTAACTGGCTTGACAATAAATATGAGACCCAAGTTTCAATTCAATAAAAAAGAACCTAAACTTCAGATAGCCCACTTTAAAACTTAAGCTTTTAGTTTATTTTTGTTAAAACCCTACTTTTTTTTTCTTTTGCAAGGGATCGACTTGGGTACTTGAGTTTTTGATCAGGGACCATTTTGAATCTTCACTTATATATTATTATTTTTTAAATTGTAACGAAAAATTGTAACTGTATTTATCACTTTGATATCTGGGTAAGACCTCAAATCTCCATTGTACCATCGTGGTTTTTTTTTCTTCCGTGGCTGTTTGTTGTATGTTTCGGTTGTTTTTTTTGTTTGCTTATGCTTCGTTTTTTCTTGCAAGACTTTGAGTACACCTTGTTGTACTCTTGATATATTTATATACTTTATCATTCAAAAGAAAAGTAACGTCCACGACATTAGGATGCTAGTCATAACGTAGTATATGCAGATGAAAATAAAATAGATCAGATGGGAGAAAGAAAAAATTTAAAGCAATGAAGTACTTATGAAAGAGGACAGAGGAACACGTAAGTATTCAACTTTCGGCGCTTGTATATATGACAATAAAATCCGTACCCACGAATATCCGCTTGAATCCGCCAGGATTTGATGGAGTTTCCAGCTTTGACTAGATTTAGGTATGATTTTAGGTTTTCCCTTATTTTAAAATACGGGTACGAGTACCAGGGATATAAGCACCACCCTCAACTTGTCTCCGAACCCTTTTAAATATAGAAACTTACTTTATTACTCCTTTTATATAAATAGAAACCTAAACGTCTCATTTAAACCCTAAACCAGGAACTAATTTACAACTCTCTCACTTCTATCTCCGTCTCACACTATGGGTCTCTCACTTGTTTTAGAGAACGAAAGAAAGAAGATATATAATGTTGATGTGGCTACTTGTTTTAGCAATTTTAATTTTTCAATGAACAATCATGTGCTTTGTACTTGGCTATGTTGTTTGTTATGATAATTTAGATTATTAGTTAATTTAGACTATTGATATTTTGACTATATGTTGATATGCAACATGCAAGCCTTTAAATGTCATTCCTACTTTTGAGATATTTTTGAATTTTTAATCACTGCGGATATGGTATAAGGTTATCTTCCCTAGTTTGTAATCGACAAATACACATGGTGTTTGGTGTTTTTCTACCCAAAATGTATAAGATTAATAGAAAATTATGAAAATTAATTTCTGGTTGTAGGTTCGGGTTCGGGGAAATTTTGGGTTCGGGTTTAAGGCCAGAAAAAATTAATTTTTTTACTAAAAAATTATTTTATTGCGAGGATACCCAAACCCGTCAGAGTTGGAGTTAGGGATGGGGCTCAATTTCTTACCCGGTCGAAGATCGGGTATGGTAACATGTAAAAATATGTGATTTGAGGACGAGGACGAGGAAGGTAAAATATGTCCCACCCCACCCATTGTGATGCTTACTTGTGTATATGATATAAAAGCAACGGTACATAAGATGGGGAAAATAAAGATGGCACGGTAACTACCAAGTTCATTAAAGCTGTTCAAGAGAAAAGGAAGAAAGACACAAGACATCCTTTTCTGAAGGTTGATTTTGCCATTTTAAACCCAAGAAAACCCTTTAATGGGAAACATTTCCTTTGAATGATGATGATAATTTGTGTTTTGTAAACAATGCATAATAAAGAATTGGCCCATATGCCTTCCCTACTTGTGGGTCAGAAGTACTTATCAACTTAGTAGTAATTATTTACCATTTTCAACTTCAATTTATGAATGATTACCGAACACATCACTCATTGCATGTATCAAATCCCAATTCTACTTTTATATATAGATCTTCCATAGATTTTTTTATTTTTTTTAACTCCATTGGTGAGCAAGGGACACCAAAAGAGTTTTTGAGTTTCAGGATTCAAATCCTGAAAATTAACAAAACCACTAACTTAACTGATATTTGTTAGGAAACACTTTAAAAATTTCTAACATGCTCTAGGACCACTTTTGTTCATTATCTACAATCAATTGTTTCAACACCGGGTCAACCTAATTCTACACACTATATTGAGGAATAAAAAAGCACCAACATGTTCTTGAACAATGAACATGCTCTTGACGAACATGTTCCTTTCTCTCATTTATTACTATATATATTGCTATACTACCCTATATATTTGCCCTAGCTTCATGAATCTTTACATGTAGACAAAAAAGACATAATATTAAGCTAATTTTCATGTACCTGTCACACTCTATCAAACATTTTTTGCTCTATTGTGAGTGAAAAACAAAAGGAGCATGTACACATGTAATTTTGAAATCAATGAATTACATTTTTGATGCATGCTAGTAGACATAGAAATATCACTTTCGTTTCTGCAATATTTGAGCAGACCATCATCAAACCTTATCATGACATTACATTGTACCATTAAAATTAGCAAAAATCACTTCTCTCAATACCCCACCTTCTTAGACAGTATCATGGACTTTGCCACACGTGTGATTCGACAAATTGTTCATGCGCACCCATGACCTAACTCTATTCAATTCATACCTTTTACATTATCCTTCACACGTGTGAGACAGTATAATTTTTCTCAGCTAACAACCTAACTATACAAACTTGTGTTAGAATTAATACTCATACATAGATGCTTGAATCTCATGTTTAATTTATTGCATAAAACTAATACTGATCTGATGCAATCTAAAGGTTATTGAACGAGTTTTAAGAAGGAGGTTCAGAGTTCAAACCCGGAAAACTAATTTGATCATTAAGTTACTAACATTTCGCTTAAAAATGAAATAATAAAGATTCAAATCCAATGCTCTTGAACGGATCTGAGAACAAAAATGACTGAAAATAGAAGTGTGAAATTCTTTCATATTTCACTCTCTGATTTATTCTTATAATAGATAAGTAAATGGAATATATAGCAAATCTTTGAGTTTAGAAACAAATGTTTCATGATGAAAAAATATATTAGAAGGATCATTGAAACAAATTCTAAAAGGAAGGTGCAAGTATAATAAATTTAATACCTGGTGTAAACGGATTCTGACTCATATAATATAAAAAGAATCAGAAACAATTAGTTCCAACATAAGTAGCTAAAAGGAAGAAATTTCTCATATTTTTTTATATATATTACGCCCAAGCTGCTCAAAGTAGCGTAGTTGAATCAATCATAAGAAGTTATTTTGCTGAGTGACACTAATAGTCTAATACTATATCATGTATGAAAAATTGACATGTTATTACCAAGCTTAATTTATAATAAATAGACTCTTCATGAATTAAATAACCAAAATTGGTTATTTAGAGATGAAGATCCAGACTAACATGGTCGTTACGTTTAGAGTCATAAACGTAACGATTATGCGAAGCAGAAGAAGAAGAAGAAGAAGGTACTCCTTGTCCACTGTGCCACAAATTTGATCTTTCCTCAGAAGCAAGCAAAGGTAAAGGACGTTCATGGTTGAAACTAGGGTTACTCTGAACTGTGCCGTTTGGGATACGCCAAAAAGCTAAAGGACTACCATTAATAGGTTGTTGTTGAGAGTAAGAAGAAGTTGTTGGATGGTTATAGAACCTAGTTGAGTTTGTGTTCCATGTTGGATAAGAAGGTGATGATGATAATGATGATGGTGATGATGATGTGAATCTATAAAGAGGATGCTGTTGTTGATGATGATGATGGTAGAGATGTGGATCAGAGAAAGTAGTAGCATGTACCATAGTTGATTGAAGGTGTTGTCGTTTTGCGTGTTGACGTTCTCTTTTGTGTGCGTTTTGATGACCACCTAAGGCTTGTGAAGTAGGAAAGTTTCTACAACAGTAATGACATTCAAATCTTCTGTTGTTTTCGTTATTGTTGTTGTCTTTGTTGTTGTTGTTGTCAACCTCGAACGAGTTAATGTTGTTGTTGTTGTTGGTTGTTTCCGGAGACTCGGAGGACTCGTCTTCGGTGGCGCCACCACCGAATTCGATACCGAAGAGGCGGATGCCTTTCTCTTTGTTAGTAGGAGGAGGGCGGATGAAGGGAAGTTGAGAGAATGACTCAACGTTCATTAAGTCATGTGTTTCTCTTTCAATGATTTTTTTGTCCATGAAGAGAATAATTTTGAGAGTGAAGTAGTGGAGAGAAGAAGAGAGAAAGTGAGTGTGAATTTTGAAGTGAAGAAGTGGTGAAAGAGGAAGATGAATGGAGAAGGTGTGGTGGGACCTATAAAACAGAGAGGGGAAGGAAAAGGTGGGGACTCTTACATTACATCTATGGATGGACAATTGGGTCTGATCCATCTCAGAGTGAATTGCCTGACAATCGCCACAAGACTGCCTTTGCCTTCTCAAAGTACCACCTCCCTTTCACTTATTTTTGGATCCATTCACATCCATTTCTACAAACTCTATAGTAGTATATACCAACTTTTTTATTTTATTTTATTTTTCTATTTTCTAAGTATTCATGCCTCTTTTATATTTTATCTTCTTAATTTTAATATTTTAGTTTATAGTAAGTGGTCCAATCATAAACTTAGATCTTCCTATTTTATTTCAGAAGATTATCGATAGATGAGATGTGAAGATATGTAGAGTACCGACATTGAACAATGTTGTAGAAGACTTATGAAACCACTTGCAATTAGATGAAGAATGACAGTCACAAAAAAGTCTAATATGATCTCCCAAAAAAAGTCTTAAGGGTGAGCGGTTATCATTTTTAGTGATAGCAATGAATTCTATAATAATGAAAAAAATGGAAAGGAATGTAGAATTTTACTAATTTTTTTCTTAAAATAGCAAGAGACAATTCCTTTAACAATATTTTAAAGGTCCATAGCAAATTACCTCATTGAAAATTAAGAATCCTCGACAACGGCGTCAAAAAATTGATAACTAAATTTCGTAAGGGCACTAAACTGTTTATGCTATGAGTTTGTTCACAATTCATCCTTTTTATTTTTAGCAACTTTAAATATGTATTGTACCGATGTACTCTATCAATTTGAATGAATGAATGTCGTTTATTTTTGTCAAAAAGGTAATAAAGTGGTAAGTAAAATCGTCTCTACAAAGATTGTCGTTTCAACTAGACAACTAGCTAAACTTATAAAAAAAAGTAAATAAAAGCAATTAAATGGGGGAGTTTGCATGTTGATTTGATTGGGCAGAGTCGTCGAGTTGATTGTAGATAATTAAATGGTTTGATTGTAGATTTTAAGCGGCATCTATTTCCTTGTTGGATTAAATCAAATAATTATCAGTTATGAGATAAGGGTTCTAATTAAGTGGCTAGTTCGGCGAGATCTAACGTCCCTCCAGATGTCAAGTTGCTCCTCAATCACCCTGGTTATTGATGAGTCATTAATTAGTGTTTTTAATAAGGTTATTTGAGTCTATTTTATTTAGATTTTATGTGTTTTTATATACTTTCTAGAACTATTATACTTCAATTTTAAGTTATTTAATTTCAGGAACAAATATATGAAAGATTGAGTCTTGGAGCAAAAGAAAGGAGATTTGGAGCTGATTGAGGCCAAAAATATGAAGATCTTGTGCAAAAATATCAGGCACGGCCGTGCCTAGCAATGGCGTGGCCGTGCCTCCAAAGTTTCAAAGAGGCCAAACCACCAGAGAGCTTGGCACGACCCGTACCTCCAGTGGCACGGTCGTGCTCGACCTACAGCCTCTCCTTTTGCTGCTTTTGCTTCCTGATCAAGCTGCCTTTTTAGTCTATTTCTGACCTAAAGCTCATGGTTTCTTGTGGAACATTCTATTGATGTATTTCTTGGGGCTTAAGTAGTTTTAGGCTATAAATAAAGCAGCTAGCAATTATATATTTTTATCTTTTGTTCTTGGAAATTATAAGTGACAATTGTTTCTTTGAATAAAAGTTCTCCTTTATTTTATTTTTATGTTCTTCTTCTTCTTCTCTATGTCTACAATGAACATGAGTGAGTAGTCTTCTTTGTCTTGGGACTGTTGGATGAGTCTAATGACCTAATCTCTATTAAACCAAGCCTAGAACCCTAATCTTATGTAAATATATTTTTCTAATCTATTTCACTCTTTTTCTAATGGAATAACAAGTATTAATCGAAGGACCGAAAGGTGAAGTTTAATAGCTATTATTTCATCATCACAAATATCAAGCGAATGATCGAAAGATGAAGTTTTGATATTGGAACAAGTGAAATTAGACAAGGATGGCGAAACATGAGAATAGTCTAGCAAACCATGAGACAATAAAGTTTCGTACTTAAAGGGTTTCAATAGCAATCAACCATGAGAATTGGCGTGGTTGCTATTGAAATACATTCATTGAGACGGAAAGGAGATATGAAAAGCCAAAGAGAAACTTGTCTTTAGAAAATAGGTCCAACGTAAGATTCTAGGTTTAGAGTTTGGTTTGGAAAGGGTTTGTCACCAAGATGAACTAATAATCCCAAGGCGTTTTTATTATTGTTATTTTAAATCAACCAAAAATCCAACTTTTTAACTTTGAACTCTCATCTAATCATTGTTGAAAGTCAATCAAATTCATAACTCCTTGTCGGAATGATAACTCTTTTTACTACTTCGGTAAACCATGCACTTGCGGATTTACTACATCAAGTTTTTGCCGCCGCTGCCGGGGAGTTAAGTAATTTGATTAACTTTTTAATAACGGTTAGACTGATTTTTTTTCTTTTTATGTTTTTTACCTTCAGCTTCTTGAGTTTCTTATTCTTTTATGCAAAGAAGCAAAAGTCTTGGTGAATTTGTTCCTGAAATCGAAAGATTCTTGCACGAGAGAAGGAGAAAAGCACGTAATAATAACGTTATGGCTGAGGAACGCACTCATAAGGAGTATGCAATCCCCTCTACGGAAGAGCCACATGCTATTATTGTGTACCCAACAGTTGAAGGCAATAATTTTGAAATAAATCCTGCACTTTGAAGGTGAGAAAAACACAAGAAGGGGGGTTTGAATTGTGTTTACTTTTTCTTCGTTTTCTCCTACCGAAGTCACTGATCAGAAGCAGATAGAGTTCAACTTCTGAAGTGATAATCAGAATTTAAATGCAGCGGATAAAATAGAGAGGGAGAGAAGAAAGACACAAAACAATTATACAGGTTCCTTCCACAAACCGGAAGTAGTCATGTCCCCCTTGCACTTCCAAGGAGAGTTCACTAAGAATGTAATATCTGATTACAACTGCTCAATGCTACAACTAGCAAGAGACATCAAATTACTCAAGCACAACTGCAAGAGATTTCCTATGCTCCTGAACACAGTCAAGAGACTTCTAATGCTAAAGCACAACTGCAAGAGACTTCTATTGCTCAAGCACACAAGCAAGAGACTTCTAATCAAACAGAATTACAAAGAAGTTTGTTTGAGTTTGAACACTTGATATACAATCAGTGGTGTTCACAATACGAATCAGATACGGACTCTTAAGACTCTAGAATTTCTAAGATATGAACTTTGATAAGAAATTCTAAGTGTCTTTAGATGCAGAAAAATAACAGAGTTTGACACTTGTGAATTGTTGTATGAGTCTTGTTTTTGTGTGTTTCTGCATATCCAACTAGTAGGTCTTCACTCCTTTATATAGAGGTGTGAAAGATACGTTGGAAATTGCCAGCACATTAAAAGAGTCGTTTGAAGCTTGATCAAAATCACCAATGATCTTTTGCCTGGTATGGTTATTGTCCTATGAAGGATCAATTTCAAATGCATTCCTAGTTTGAAGGAACATTGTTGCAGGCATAGCTGTTATTCTTGTCTTGATGCAGAGACACGAACAAAGTAATGAAGGAAGTGGTTGTACAGTTCGTACAATTGTCCTTTGTCAACGCTCTTGAGAGAACAAGCATCCAATGCTTTCAAATCCTTTCAAATTGGCCGTTACTTCACTCTTTCAGTCTTCTGCAATGCTGGACGAGATTAAATCCTATTGAACAACCTTTGAAGCTTTAAGTCTCTCATCTTCTGATGAACTTCAGCTTCTGGTGATATTGCTTCTGATGAGATGCTTCAGACGAACTTGCTTCTGATGACGTCATCACTTCAAGAGCACTTAACTTCATGAGCACTTCTCTTCAGATGCTTCAATCTTTAATATTGTTGATTCCTTTGCTCTCTTTTGTTCTTTGAGAACCTTATAAGATATCAAAACTTTGTCTATGGTCTTGTACACTTGAACAAATATTAGCATATCCAATTGACAATTTTTAATAGCTTGTTATCATCAAAACTCTAAGGGTAATGTATGTTAAACACATTTTGTTCCAACACATTTCTTAACTTAGTGCAACAAAATCAATTTTTCGGATCACCCACTGAGAATCTGAATCTTCATATTTCTACTTTTCTAAGACTCAGTAGAACTTTGAAAGCAAACCAAGAGGCCGTCAGGCAGGCTACACCTCTTTCCTTTCTCTTTAAGGGATAGAGCTAGTGCATGGTTTCATTCATTGCAAAATGGTTCTATTACTTCATGGGACCAAATGAGGCAAGCATTCCTTGCCTGATTTTCCCCCTAGTAAAACTGCTCAATTGAGGGATCGAATCACACGATTCACTCAAAAAGATGAGGAATCTCTTTACAATGCGTGGGAGAGTTTCAAAGAAATGTTTAGGCTTTGTCCCCATCATGGTTTAGAGAATTTTCTTATTGTCCACACTTTTTATAATGGTCTTTCATATACCACAAAAATGAATGTTGATGCAGCTGCAGGTGGAGTTTTGATGAACAAGAATTACACAACTGTATATGCTTTGATCGAGGATATGGCTTAAAACCATTATCAGTGGACAAATGAAAGAGCCATCACTGCTGCTCACCCTCTAAAAAAGAGGCATGTATGTACAAAATTTCTACCCTTGATCATCTAGCTGCTAAGGTGGACGCACTCTTCCAAAAATTTGATAAAATGAGTATTAGTGCTGTCACACCTGCTCCTGTTTCACCTCCATGTGAAGTCTGTGGTGTATTTGGCCATACTGACGTTGAGTGCCAACTAGGTAGAGCTGTTGAAGGTGTTGAGCAAATGAATTATGCTCAATACAACCAAGGAATGAGGCAAAACCAATTATTTTTTATAAAACTCCTCAAAATTCCTATGGACAAACAACACAACCTGGTTATGCAAACAACCAAAGAGTCCCTCAAAAATCCAGCTTGGAACTTTTAATGGAAAGTTATGTTATGAATCAATCCAAGCAGCTCCAAGAGCTTAAGAATCAAACTGGATTTTTGAATGACTCTCTTGTCAAACTCACATCTAAAGTAGACTTCATTGCTACTCATACTAAGATGTTAGAAACTCAAATCTCCCAAGTAGCCCAACATGTGGCTGCTTCCTCTCGAACCCCGGGAGTCTTCGTAGGTCAAAATGAAGCCAACCCCAAAGCCCATATAAATGATATTACTCTTAGGGATGGTAAACAGTTAGAGGACCCCGTTGTGAAAACCATAACAATTGAGGGAGAAGAGAGTGATAAACCGAAGAGTAAGAAAGCCTTATGAGAGAATGAAAAACCTTTTGCTTCACCTTATAAGCCGAAAGTTCCCTTCCCACAAAGGCTTGTTAAGCCTAGCTTGGAGGCACAATTTAAAAAGTTTATTGACATGCTAAGAAAAATTTACATCAATATTCCCTTTACTGAAGCTTTTTCTCAGATGCCTCTCTATGCGAAATTTTTAAAAGATATTTTGTTAAAGAAAAGAACAAAAGAGGGTAATGAGACAATAACTTTAACAAGGGAATGTAGTGATGTCTTAAAGAAATCGCCTCCCAAGCTTGGGGATCCAGGTAGTTTTTCCATCCCTTGTGTGATTGGGAGTGAAACCATTGAGAAAGCCATGTACGATCTAGGGGCTAATATTAGCTTGTTACCTTTGTCCCTCTTTAAGAGGATGGGTATAGGTGAGTTGGAACCTACCAAGATGACCTTGAAATTAGCTGATCGTACCACCATCCGCCCCGCTGGATTTATTGAGGACATCCTCGTTAAGGTAGGAGGGATATATATCCCGACAGATTTTGTGGTAGTTGACATTGAGGAGGATTCTGAAATTCCTATCCTCATAGGAAGACCTTTCCTCGCTACTGCGGGAGCTATCATAGATGTTAAGGGTGGTAGAATTGTTTTTCAAGTGAGTGATGAGAGGATATGATTTGAAATGGTCAGTCTTGTTGAGGACCCTTCTGTTTATTCTTGTTGCATGATTGATGATCATAGTGTGAAAGAACGTTTTCTAACGTCATCTGCACTATATGATATTTTTGAAGGTGCTTCTAACCGTCAAGCTAATGATTTTAAACGAGCGCTTCGTGGAAAAAACCCACAAGTTTAATTGCTTTTATTTTGTTTATTTTATGTTGTTTTAATCTTGTTAGTAATTGTCCAAAGATGATGAGAAAAATAAAAAAAATTGCAGCCATTAACCAGAAGCTGTGGCACGGCTGTGCCTGTCCCTTAACCTTGCCAAGCCAATTTTTCCAGAGAGTTAAGCACGGCCCGTGCCTGTAGAGGCACGGCCGTGCGCAACCACTCTCCCTCCTATAACAATTTTTTTTCCTTCTTCTTCCGTCATTCAAACAACACAACCTCTTTCATGTTTCAACTTCTCTCTCTAAACCTCCATAACCTCAACCTTCAAACCTCCATAACTCTCTCCGAACTTCACCAAATCACACAAATTCTAAACCATACAACTGTAAACTTCACCCCAAACCCAATCCACCCATCAAAAACAACAATCATCCATCACAACCCACAAATCACCAAATTCGTATAACCTCAAACCCTAACCTAAAAACCTCAGTTTCTTCATCAATCCTCACCGCAACACCCAAATTTCTTACTTAAAATTCAAACCCATCACTAAAACCACCTTTCCCACACAAAATTACCAAAACCTAACCATCACCCAAACCAACCCAAGTCAAACTAGGTCAATGGCTTCAAAGAGAAAAGGAAAGGAGGTTGAAGGCTCAGGAAGTGGTGCAGGAAAAAGGCAAGCAGCAGTCCGAAACCACGACGTCGTGTTCAAATATCCCGAACGACGCGATAGGTATAAAATTCTTGTCTCTAAACCTTTATCTGGTTGTAAGTACCCTGATAGTGGTGCTATGAATACACTAGGTATTAGAGATAATGTAGTTAGGTTGTTAACCACCCTAGGTTGGGTCGAGATACTGAGGCCTATGCGGGGGTTTGAAAATTTCACCTACGAGTTTTTGAGCTCACTTTCCTTCACTAAGGATAGGTCGAAGTTGGATAACCCCAATCATAGAGTCTATTTCTGGCTTTTAAATGTTAATTACGAGATGTCTTTGGAACATTTTTGCAATGATTTAGGCCTCACGAATGCGGGGTATATTGATGACTCTTGGGATCATACTTTAAGACCGGCCGACTATGACCCTGTTGCCTTTTGGAAGAGTATCACCAGGCTAAGGTAATATAATGCCCGTTCCAATAAGGCTAGTAATATCCACAACCCCGTGCTTAGGTACATTCAAAGGGTTATGGCTTGCACTATTTGGGGTAGGAAGGAAGTAGGGACCACTAGGACCGATGAACTGTTTATGTTGTGGGCTATGTTGAATTTGCAACCTATGAACACCTGCTACTATTTGCTTGATTATCTTGTTTCTGTTGCTAGAAAGAAACCTGATTAGAAAAAGTGAGATAGTGGTGGGTGGAATCATCACCTTTATTGCTAGAAAGATGAGAGTGGGTGAGGAGAGCGGGATCAATAAGATTGAGGGAAACAATAGGCTAGATTTAGACACCCTCACCACTATGTTCTTTATTAGGCCTTATGGCATGCCTCAATATTACCAATATGAGTGGATAGTCAATAGGGCTCAATGTCTGATTATTCTGCCTAACACGGGGGTGGTGGACAATTTTCTTTATGTTGGTACTAACCCACATGTACAAGAAGGCCATGGTGATGATGAGGAGGAGGAAGCTGGGAACTTGCAAGATGATCTGGTGCACCATGAAGCTGGTGGGAAAAATGATAATGATTGGTGGGCATGGATGCAAACCAAGATTCAAAGAATAAGCACCAAGCAACAAAGACAATGTGCTGAAATATCAAGGCTACGCTGTGATGTTCAAAGGGGAAATCACATGCACTAGCAAAATTACCGCATGCTCTTGAGAATGATGGAGCACTTTAACCTCTAGGATCCTCCACAGGGTCCCCAATAGTTTGTGAGCTTTCCCTTTTCCTTTTCCTTTTAATTTTTGCAATTTTCTTGTGTTTTGAGTGTTCTTGCTATACACACATCATGTTTTATTGTGAAAATTCTCTTTGAGAAAAGCACAAAGTTGCAGTCTTTAAGTAAGTGTGTAGGTAGGTATTTTAAGGAGCACGTTCTAACTTTAGTGGTAAATTGACCCTTAAAAGTCTTCATAGTAAAAGTAGTATAAGTTTGTGTGGGTAGAAAAGACTTGAAAAAAAAAGTGACTGTAAAGAAACCAGTAATGGTTGGTCACCAAAACATTAAAATAATCAAATGCCTAAAACTAGGTTGATTAACAACAGGGTCGGAAGCAAATATATTTATACCGGTGCACGATTGACTCTGGGGGGCAGGAGCCGCCCTACCTGATTTCCCACGTGAAGATGTTGTCATCTTGAAAACTAAAAGTAGCTTATGTAATTCCTTCTTACTCAAAATTTCAAATGATCAAATAATTTCCATCTCTCTTATATGAAATGAAGAAAGGACTTTTCTCGATTGGTTTAGTGTTAAGGTTAGAACATGTTTCCTCATAACATCTCCTACACAGGAACAATAAAAAGCTGGACTACACACACATACACACTCACTTGAGACTTGTTCTTGGGTTGAATAGGTTCATGAGAGATGCTTGAAGTTGTGATTAGTGTACGCTTAGAACAAAACCTTGGAGGAGACAAGAGTTTTAATTGTGTTGTCATATGTTAAATTTTGTTTATGCTGCTAATGTTTATGCCTTTTGCTTGAGGACAAGCAAAGATTCAAGTATGGAGGAGTTTGATGAGTCATTAATTAGTGTTTTTAACAGATTATTTGAGTTTATTTTATTTACTTTATAGAACTATTTTACTTCAATTGCAAGTTATTTAATTTAAGGAACACATATATAAAAGATTGAATCTTGGAGCAAAAGAAAGGAGATTTGGAGCTGATTGAGGCCAAAAATATGAAGATCTTGTGCAAAAATATCAGGCATGACCGTGCCTAGCAATGGCGTGGTCGTGCCTCCAAAGTTTCAAAGAGACCAAACCACTAGAGAGCTTGGCATGGCCTGTGTCTCTAGTGGCACGGCCTTGCTCTACCTACAGCCTCTCCTTTTGCTGCTTTTGCTTCCTGATTAAGTTGTCTTTTTAGTCTTTTTAATCGAAGGACCGAAAGGTGAAGTTCAATAGTTGTTATTTCATCATCACAAATATCAAGCGAAGGATCGAAAGATGAATCAATAATCCCAAAGCGTTTTTTATTATTATTGTTATTTTAAATCAACCAAAAATCCAATTTTTTAACTTTGAACTCTCATCTAATCATTGTTGAAAGTCAATCAAATTCATAACTCCTTATCGGAACGATAACTCTTTTTACTACTTCGGTAAACCGTGCACTTGCGGATTTACTACATCAGTTATGCGTGCTATACAAGGTATGTGATCGTTGATGACAGAGCATCATATGACATTTTGGCTATGTTTTTTAGTATTTTTCTTTGTTTTTGATGACAAATAAGACGAGAGATAGAGTTGTTAATGCTTTGAGGAGCACATTGTATTATTTTAACTCGAGTCGTTGTAATTCACTTGTATCCTAGATCATGCAACTCCATAGGTGTTTTGTAGTGAGAAATCATGTAAATCGAAAAATCAAGACATCACATGAATGATCAAGTATATGAAATTGAAGACCAATGGTTCTTAGAAGGTTGTTGAAGACAATACAAAGCGAAGAAAATTCATTTCAAGTTCCTAGGAGTTTTCAGCTGGAAGAACGATAAAAAATGGGACGAAAATGCAAGAAAACGCATAGGAGGGGCTGCCTCAAGCGCCCCTGCGTCTGGGACAAAATCGGTTTCTACCTCTATTTCATTATAGAAAAAGTTGTTTAAGGGTATAAATGGAATGATGAAAAAGTAAGTATAAATATACTCATCTAGTTTGTAACACTTTTTAAATGATAAAGGAAAACAAAAAACAAAAAAAAAAAATATTCATATCATGTTTGTTACATTTGTTTTAATATTTAAATTTATTCTTATCTATTTGTTACATGTGTTATTTGTATTGAAAATTGAGGGTATTTTTGGAAAGAAAAATTTAGCCCAAAAGTGCTGAAAGGGGTAATTTTCTTTATATATAGTATAGATTCATAACATTGATGATTAAAGCAAGGGTCAAACACCAGAGCTTCACGAGAGGATTTTTCTTTCTTTTGTTCTCTCTAGGGTATTTTTTTTTATTTTTATTGTTGTCTTATGATGTCTGTTGCCATGAGCAATTAAACCTCTTGATTAGGGTTCCAAGATGAACCCTTTCTTATTTTTGGATCTTATTTATAATTTTTTTTATTTAGTTTATACTTTTATTGTGCTCAATTTAAATTAGATTATGCCTGTTCTTTAATGCTTTTTTCAATTTGTTAACTACGTGTGTAACCTTGAAGAATGAACCGTAGGATAATCTAAACCTAGGTTAGTCCTAGGTTAGTCCTTTTAATTTGACAACGTCGTACATAATCTAAACCTAGGTTAGTCCTACAATAGTGTTGTAAGAAACTCCGTATGGGTTTTACCATTGGATTCATTAAATCTAAAGTAGGCACCACATAAGTTGTTTGTTTCTTAAAATATAATTTATGTAACATCCCGATTTTTAGTTTGTTATTATTTTAATTACTCAGAATGTAATTGTTTATTTGATGTGTTTGAATTGATGAGTTAGTTGATTTTAGAGATTGAGAAGTAAAGGGTATTTTAGGTAATTTAAGAGTGAATGGTACTTTGTTGATTGAGGAGTGGAGGGTATTTTTGTGAAGTTAGTAGAAACTTTGAGGAATTAAGAGAATAGAGGTGTATGCGTAAAAGGGAGGTTTAAGTGAAGTAATTATGTAGTGTTTTCTTTATGAAGAAGAATAGAGACTAAGCCCATTAAGAGTTAAGTGAACCAAACCCAATACAAGTGGATATAAATAAAGGGTCGTCTTTAGAAAATTGCTGTTCTGACTTCAAAAATGTCCTATTAGCACATGGAAAATTCCAAAATACCCACAACGGTAGTCAACTACCGTTCTGCTAACCGGCAACAGTTAACTACCGTTGAGGCCAGAGGTAGTTAACTACCGATGCGTTCTGCGAATAAACAAGAACAAAACCATTAGTTTTCCATTTTCCAAAAACAAGAACAATTTCTTCAATTCTCTTCCAAATTTCTCCAAACTTCAATTGCACGAATTTTAGCCCAATTTCTTCAATTAATTCACAAGTAAGTTATTTTCTTCTTATTTACATGAAATGTAGTTTGTTTAGGGTGTTCGTTTTCATAATTTTGAGCAAAATGTTAGTTTTAGGTTAGGTTAGAAAATTGCAAATTACGCATGGTTTAGATGTTTTAATGTATTGTTGTTGCATGAATTGTTGATTAGAGTAAATATAAGTACAATGTAGTTTTTTAAAAGTTGAAATTTTACTAATTGTGCTACTAATTAAGAATGCACTTAAGGTGTTTTATGAAATTCCTAAGTGAGATAATTTTGCTTTTTTTTTTGTGTGTAATTTTTTTGCAAATATGTTACATTTTATAATGTATATATGTTATAATGATCCTAAGCTTGGTTTTTTAAATTTTTTGGCAAGTTTGAAGAATTACATAATGTTATACGTTACATAAAGTATGATGAATGTATATATGTTATATTAAGTTTGATGAATGAATAAGTATGATGAATGTATATATGTTATATTAAGTTTGATGAATGAATAAGTTTGATATATGTTGTCGCGCGTCCTCCTCCCCATGCCTTAGGTTGTGTTACCGTAAAAGTGTATAGTTTTTAGGAAATGCCTAAATACATTGTCCACTTATTTATCTTATTTTTAATTTGTGTTTGTACATATGGCTGGGGAGGAGGACGCGCGACAACGACTTATTAGAGATGGTAGAGTGCGCAAAGGTAAAGTTGTTGTGAAAAATAGCCATTGGAAGGATCTGGAGGTTAAAAACCCGTATGTTCCAAAGGCCCGGAGACGTAGGGACTTGAGGATAGGTGGAGAAGAGGGGTCGGGTTCACAGTCACAGATGGATTACTCCCAGGTAGTTGATCCGACAAAAGCGCTGAGTATGCCGGGTATGCGGAGGGATTTGAGGGATATGATCGGATGGAGGAGGCAGCTATGTTTTATCAGCCGGAGGAGGAGGGGGTATCTCATTATTTTAGGACAGAGGAGGTGCTAGAGGTCGAGGATATGGCAGAGGCCATGTGCGGGGAGATAGCTTACTAACAGAGGGCATACAGATGTACACCATTACCGCTCACGGCTGGATCGCTTAGAGTGGATGATGTGAGGTGGTCTACATATGATGATCATAGAGACATGCGCCCTTTTCAGCTTATTGTCTCTTACTCGGGATGGATGATGTGCGGGAAGGAGAGGGTGTACCGTCATTTACCTGAGCGGGTTAAGAGGCAGTTTGACTTTATACAAGACGTCCCTAGACATACGTCAAATGTCTCTGAGATGCCTAAGGAGATTCTAGCTACTTTGTTGATAGACCCCAGTCCATGGTTCTACATTGATTGGGGACAGAAGTGTCAGAGAGTATGGGAGCATCAGCCTGGTTACATGGCTTGGTATGCCAAAGTCTCTCACCCTCGGATTCTCCCACCTGATGAAGGATCTCCTCCCAGGCCGGCGAACCGGGAGCAGCTTATAGCGGAGGAGCATGCCAGAGAGATGCCTGACACACTGACGATCACCAGGGATGTCGTGCAGATAGCTGATAGTGTTGTGGCCATGAGTGCCGAGACGACTAAAAAGGAGCTGGTGCAGGAGATGATCCGGATTGGCAGTACTGGTCGCCCTGCCCTTATGTATTAGATTGCCAGGCAGCGCAGGGGGCATAGGCAACAAGGTTGATTCTGATTAGGTTTTTTTTATTTTTTTTGTACATTTTGACTATGATGATGATGATGTATTGTTATGACATGTTTCGTACCGTTTCATATTTCTATGACATTTTTGTACGTTTTATATTATTTCTTGCATTTTATTTTTATCATGTTAAATATTATTTCGTACATTTTATATTCATGAATTTGCAATTGCATGAAAAAGAGTGAAAAAATGTGTTTAAAATGGTATGTATAAAACATGTTCAAATGTGGGGAAAAAAGGGAAGGAGAAAGTTGCTGGAATTTAAACTAGGAACGCATCAGCAGTTAACTATCGCTGGCTGTAGCGGTAGTTAACTACCTATGAGGGTAAATTGGTATTTTACTTGTGTTTTTAGGAAGTTTCTTATGTCAGAAAAGCAATTTTCTAGTCTTTATGATTTAAGGTTAGAAAATCATTTGTTAAGTTTTGAGAAAGAGGCAAGCAAGAGGCAAGAGAGAAGAAAAAGGGGATCTAGAGAGAGAAAGGAGGAAAGCTCAAGAACCAAAGGGAAGAAGGAGATTCAAGCTTGTAGGAAGCTAGCTTTGGAAGTTAAGAGGTACGAGGGTTAGATTATTTTCACCATATGGGATTTAGGAGCAATTGGCTAGTTGTTGGTAGTATGATTTCTTTCACTTTTATGAATTTTGTGATGAATTAATGTAAATTTTGTGCTCTAGTTGTTGTGGTTATTTTGGGTATTTGAAAACTTGTGAATTCATGATGTTTTATGTTAAAAGCTATGTTTGATTATGTTGAATTGTTGTTTTTTAGTTTTATGATGAATTGAGTGAAAAACCATGATAATTGATGTATAAGTTGATGTTTTCAAAATGTTGAAAGAGATTAAATGAAGTGTTTGGACCTTCGAAAATGTTTTTAATCACTTTGGGTATATTGGGGATCAAAATAAGTGATTTTGGGTGTGATTTTGAGGGGAATCCGAGGGCCAAACATGCATTTAAGGATCTTCCACAACGTTGGCGTTGCAACTGGAGCGCTAGGCGCCCAGTTACATTGAGCCATCGCTTCAATTGGCTACCTCTGGCGCTAGGCTCCCCAGACAAAGCAAGAATTTTGTTGTTTTGTGTTTTTGGTGCTTGGGGGATGGTCATGTGAACTCTTGGGGTGTTCCTTTGATGATTATTTATTGCTGCATTGATGATTAAATAAAATGTGATCAATGCCTGCTTTGGATGAAATTGTTTCAAGTGATTTTGAGAAGAAATTGAATCAATTTTGAAACTTGAAAATGAGTTAGAATGAGCTAGTGTTTTCAAAAGGAATAAATGTTGTGATGCTTTAACTAATGTGATGTCTGACATAGGAATAACATGTGTGAATGACAAGTATGTGTAACATAGGATATGTGAACATTGGAAAATCAGATAAAGTAGTGAATTGATGACTTATGGAATGTTGACTTGGATATGGTTATATGATGATGAGTATCTAATTAAGAGAATGTAATGAGTAATGGTTGAGTTAGTTAATGATATGTGAATGCAGTATTGTCTAATTAATTGAAAATTGTGAATTGTATAGAGATGAGACTTGATGTGATTAAATGAAAATTATATTGAGGTGATGATATGATGATGTTGATGTGATGATGAGACGATGTTGATATGATGATGATGATGATGATGATGATATAAAGAAGTTGTTGATGTGTACCTGTTAAGTCGTATGAATGTTGTGCATTGTCGAGTCATGATGAAATGTTCATGCATTCATAGTCTTGTAATCTTGATGATGTGAATTGCGATGATGTGGGATTAATTAAATAACATGTTTATGGTTTATCCAATAATCTTGATGATTTGGGATCACTCAGTAATATAACTCTGATATCCAAAAACGGTACCACATGCATATAGAGTCGAGTTAAAACATTGCATGCATATGAGTCTATGTGAATGTGTACTTGACTATGTGAATCTATGTGAAATATGCGTACATGACTATGGGTATCCATGTGGAAAACGTGTGATTTAACGTTGGTGATGAAATGTGAATGCTATGTATTCAACTTGGTGATTATTTGACAATGTGAGTACTTGTTTACATTCTTGTGATGATGATTTGAGATTTGTTCTATTCATTTAAATCATTGAATGAGAATACATGTGATTATGATATTGTTTAAGATACATATGTGTATATGATGTTGTGATCCTAATATTATACATGTGTTCGTATTTCTTCTATGTTAAATTTATATCTTACCGTACGTGTGACAAATGGTCGCCTACACCTTTGTGGTGTAGACTTGCAGGTTGATGACACATAGTTGCGGTGAGTTTCCCGAGGATGGCTTGGAGCCTACCTGTCTTTTACCGCTTTGATTTCAGAGTCTTGTCTAATAGTGCTTTGATTAGGACTGTTGTGATTTTATTATGTTATCTGTTTATGTTTGAGGAACCTTGAGTTCATTTTGATGATGTACTTAGTCTCAGAACTGATGTATGACATTTATGTTGCTAAGACTTATTTTCCACTGTGGTTTTATATTTTATGATGGAGATTTAATATGTGTTGAAAGTTGAAGAGTAACACCTTGTTATGTTCTTTTAATTGTTGAATTATTACTTTAAAAATAGTATGTGGGGTTCATGGTGTTACAATTCCAACAAAGACGAAGGGGAATCAAGGATTCCCTAATCGCTGTTAATAATTTGAATCACAAACCTAATCTAAATTTGATTCAATTTTATTTAACTTTCGTCTTTTGAAATAAGTTTTACAAATTACTAAGTTGAACGACAATCCCTGTGGAGAATGATAAACTTACTACTTTATTACTTATTATGATTTGGTGCACTTGCCAATTTCGTGCATAAAATTTTTGTCGCCGTTGTCGGGAATTCTTGATATTTCGACAAGGTAATCAGTGAAACTTATTTTAAAAATTAGGATTAGGTTTAGGTAAGTTTTTCTTTTATTGTTTTTAAATTTTTTCAGTTTTTATCTTTTAAATTAATTGGGTAGTAATTTTCATAGTAATATTAGGAAGTTTCTTTAGTTTGTCCTCGCGAGCTTAGCTCAGTTGGTTGAGACAATGCATAAAATATACAAGGTCCGGTGTTCAAACCCCGGCCACTACCAAAAAAAGGAAGTTTCTTTAGTTTGTTTTATATTTTTTGGAAGAAAATCTTTTTAGATTAGGTTAAAATTTATTTTTCCTATTTCTTATGTAAAATTTGTTTCCATTTTTGTTTTAGATTAGATTTGTTTTTATTTTCCTTGTTTCTAAGTTAGTTTTATCTTCTCTCCATATTTTTAGGGTAGTTATATTTTATTTCTATATCTTATTCAAAAATAACAAAAAAAAAATTCATTTATTTAGGCTAGAATCTAGGATAGATATAAATCTTATTTTTAGTTGTTTCATTTTTATTCTCCATTTTCCTTATAAAATCAAAAATTTTATATTTATATATATATATATATATATATATATATATATATATATATATATATATATATTTTTTTTTTTTTATATATAAAAAGAATGACTAATATTTAAAAACTAACCTAGATGCTACCTTAAAATAAAACAAACTAAATTTTTTTGTTGTCTTAGGAATAAGATAAAAACTAACCAAATATTATCTAACCTAGAAACAAGGAAAATAGAAAACTAATATAATCTAAAATATAAAAACTAACCTAATCCTAAAAGATAAACCTAAACTAGAAAATTGAAACTAACCCTAATTTCTAGCATCTAACCTAAAACTAAAAATAGAAAAATAAACTAACCTAAAAAGATTTGAAAATTAAATAAACATAAAATTAAAAACGGAAAATAAAACACTTATCTAATCTAATCTAATTATTCACAAAGTAAATTCCACCAATTACTTTGTCCAAATATCAACAATCCTGTGTCGCAGCACCAAAAACTAGATGATATAATTTAAACAAGTGAACTAAATCATATCAAGTAAAAGTAGTAATTTATTTTCTCCACATAGAATTTCGTTCAACTCGGTAATTAACATAATATATTAGTCAAACATATAAAACAAAAGATTTATAGTGTTTGCAGGGTTTTAATTGTCTTGCCCAATGTGAGATTAGGTTATTGTGATTAAAAAGTGTAACAACGATTAGGAAATCCTTGAATCCCCCTTTGTCTTTGTTGGAAATCAAATCAGGTAATCATTAGTTTATACCATGCCTTATGTTTGGATTTAATAAAGTAGAACATAACCCCGTGATGAATCAATGGAAGTTTATTTTAATATCCCTGCAATTCAACCATTTACAATTGTAGGGTTCCCTTAATATGAGTTAAAACCCTAAATTCATGCTAAGATTCAATTAATTTAGAAACTAAGCAGTTCACTACTGCCTTGATCCAATGGAATTCAGGTTGTCAATCATACTAGCTCCATCTGAGATACAATATAAAAAAGGGCATATACAAATTAAATTAGACTTTATATTATAAACTCAATAAAAACATTATTAATAGAATCCAAAAAATAATAAAGGGTTCATCTTGGAACCCTAATCAAAGAGGTTTAGTTGCACATGACAACATTTATCATTACAAAACAACAGAAAAACATACCCTAGATAGAACAAGAGGAAGATGGAGATCGTCTGCCTTGAAGCTCCTGATGCTTGACCCTTGCTTTGTACCGCTAGCTTTCTAAATGAATAAGTTAGTGTGCAAGGCTCTCTATTTATAAGGCATTATTACTTAGGGGTTAAGAGAGTGAAAATAGGGTTTTTCCACCAAAAACAACTTGGAAAACAAGCAAACAATAATTATGACAGTAGCCATGCGCGAGGCGCATTTATTGGTGTACAGGGGTATATGAGACAACAAGGAATGATGTCTCATTCACATGGGCGCATGTCTCATGTGCAAGGGTGCATGATGCAGCCCCTACTGTGTGAATTTTACTGTTTTTGACCATTTTTCGAGCGCTCTTCCATCTTGCAATGCCTTGGAACTTCAAATGAATTTTCTTCACTTTGTGTTGTCTTCAAATGTCTTTTAAGAACCATTGATATTCAATCTTCATATCCTCGATCCTTGAATTGATGTCATGTTTTGCCAATTTATATGATTTCTCACTAAAAAGACTTTAAACACCTACTCAGTTGCATGATTTAGGATAAAACTGAATTACAACGACTTAAAAGAAAACAACATAAAAAGTTCCTCAAACCATTGATAATTCCTCTAATTGACTTCTAATTTGCTTTTAAATTCTAAGAAATTTACTAAAAGAATATCTGAAAATATCATATGTTATTCCACCATCGCTTATCCTCAAAGATGATGGAAAATATGTTCTAAGGATTTAGTATATTATATAATTGAAGAAGACAATGGTAGCCTATGAACCTTGCGAAGACACCATGGAGAACAAAAACCATATAAGTTCTTATTGGATAAATTCACATTACAAATCTTAATGGCATTCTTGAGAATCTATTGATAGGAGGTTCAATCTGCAATGGCATCCATACTACTTAATGAAGGAAAAGACTTAACAAAATAAGTATTTGTTTAACACTAAACATAGTTACTAAGAGCATCATTAACAATCAAAATAGAATCGAATGAAGAACAAGCATTATTAGCATTACAAACTAGAATAATGCATTTGATGAAGTCTTGACGCACAAAGATCCATATATGTTAGAGGAAAGCTTCTTCAATGCAACGATAATAAAAATTTGAAGTGTAACACCTCAAAATCGTTGCTAAAGGATCATAAACCTTCATCATAACCGAAGGGAATATAGAAAATCGTTGCCAAAAAGGTAACATCTCAGAATAGTTGCCAAGGGTGCCCATAATAGTTGTTACAACAGTAACAACTCGCTGTGTGGAAATTTGTTGATTACGGGTTTCGGATTCCAATGGTTTCAAGTAAGTATATGCACTCAAGTCTTATTTCTATTGATTTCATGAAACTTATGACCTTAGTGCCTATTAATTGGCTTGTAATCAGGGCTTTCGGATCAACTCCATTGTGAACACATATCAAAATTCTTGTAATTTTATTATTGCATTGTCAATATAATTAGTGTTGGAATTAAAGTGTGAGTAATTATGTCCCACATTGACTAGAAATGGAGGACAAATTAGATATATAAGAGAGGAGACCCATATACTTGATGTGTTAAGATTTTGGGCGAAGATGTGGTGTCAAGTCTCTTAGTGATCCTGGACGTTTATACCAATTCCGCTCCCGGCGCTCCCCGAAATCCCCATCAACTGGTATCAGAGCCCTGTTTAGGCTCGGTGGTGAAGAACCAACTAATCCCCATAGTGAGTAGTTTCTATTTCTATTCTTTTCTTGGAATTATAAAAATAATCCAATGATAACCTTTCCATATACTTGATGTGTTAAGATTTTGGGCGAAGATGTGGTGTCAAGTCTCTTAGTGATCCTGGACGTTTATACCAATTCCGCTCCCGGCGCTCCCCAGAATCCCCATCAAGTGGTATCAGAGCCCTGTTTAGGCTCGGTGGTGAAGAACCAACTAATCCCCATAGTGAGTAGTTTCTATTTCTATTCTTTTCTTGGAATTATAAAAATAATCCAATGATAACCTTTCCATAATTCCAATTCATTCTTTTGTTATGGAGTTTGAAAGTCCCATATATTCTTATTATTTTTAATAAATATTTAGGCAAAAACCTTTGTTGAGAGACAAAAGATAATGTTAGACAAGGATTTTATTTCCACTCCCCGCGCTCTCCGGAATCCCCATCAAGTGGTATCAGAGCCCTGTTTAGGCTCGGTGGTGAAGAACCAACTAATCCCCATAGTGAGTAGTTTCTATTTCTATTCTTTTCTCGGAATTATAAAAATAATCCAATGATGACCTTTCCATAATTCCAATTCATTATTTTGTTATGGAGTTTGAAAGTCCCATATATTCTTATTATTTTTAATAAATATTTAGGCAAAAACCTTTGTTGAGAGACAAAGATAATGTTAGACAAGGATTTTGAAACATTATAAAGTCTAAAAGTCCTTGAGGTGACATAGGTAATAGAAATTGGATTTTGACAATATAGCAACCATGAGAATAGGGGGATACATTGGGTAAAAATTACTTATGTACTTAAAAGAGGGAGTTAGTTACCTTAGAAAATACCTCGTCTTCATGTTTTGATTTGCCATAGAAATATGAAAGATTAGAATTCGAGTTGTGCATTGTTGTGATGAACTCCAATTATAAATGGTATATATTCCAAAACACTCAAATCATAAATCTCTCAATTATTCAAACATGTATAGATAAACATATAGGAAAGTACTATCGGTACTTAGAAGTCCCCGATGATTTATATCTTCACTAAGTGATAATGGGTCCGTTTGTTACAGTTTTTTTTTTTATAAGAAAATCACTTTTTTTTTTATAAAAATAATCACTTTTTTTAATATTGCATCTGTTTGTTAGAAATTTTCAAAAATCAGAATCTAAAAAAAATCTAAAAACTGTTTCAAATGAGAAGCTGTTATGAGCAGCTTTTTTTTAATGGGTCCTGCTAACCGGTGCCCCGAGGGCACGGGTTAAGCATACCATAAAAGGGAATTATTACCATAAAAGGAAACTGTTTTTGACTTTATTATAAATTAATTACACAATTTCAATGCATTAACTACTATATAATTTTC
>Ga0228710_1001535_pt1 | contig 34809 bp, 31 predicted proteins | sample MedpolnodulmetaG_FD_177995 | JGI IMG/M metagenome (GOLD analysis project Ga0228710, IMG submission 177995) | Root nodule microbial communities from Medicago polymorpha collected in Santa Monica, California, United States - pink nodules | ecosystem: Host-associated > Plants > Roots > Nodule... | reverse complement strand
TTATCATACTTGGTAAGGGATAATGCATATATATGCAGGGGTCGGGGTTCGAACGCCGGACACCCCACTTATGCATCTTTAAGGTGAATTTCTCTAGCCGCTAGGTTACTTGACAAAAAAAAAAAAGACGGGAGACATAAATGGTTCTGATTGGCGACACTTCAGTTTGATAACGTAGTTTTCACCAATCAAAATGGTTTTGCCAAATTTGGGAAAATTATAAACTACAATTTTTTCCCTAAAAAGTTATAAACTATCATATTTTTAATAACATAAATATTAGGAGACGTAAACGATTCTGATTGGTGACACCTCACCTGAATTACGTAGTTCTCACCAATCAAAATGATTTTGCCACGTATAGAGAAACGAGGATAAAGATAGAACCAGGTTATTTCATCTTCGCAATTGGTATTTTCATCTCTAACTAGTTTCCATTAAAAAAAAAGATCTTGATATTGTGAGGTCCAAATTGATTACGCAGTCATAAAGAGAAGCTAATTCTCTTGTCGATACTTTGACAAACTTGACTTGCGAAGGTGGTCATTCTTATTACAGTGTCTCATTCAGGTTAGATATTTTATTTATCCGATTTTATTGAAGTCTATATTCCTAGCTTAGTTAAGCATTATCCGTTTTCATTTTTCAAGTTTTGACCCTCTTGTTTTTTTCAAATCTATATCCATCCAAAATAAATCGTAAATAGATCCAAAAAATAAAAAACCGCATAAAACAATTTTTTTTTTATGCTTTTGGATGTTATTTTGTAAAAACCGCTGAGATCTATCACTTTTTCAAACCAAACAAAACAACATAAATTAATTTCAATACTTTATTACAATATATTGCATTAATGTATTGTTAATTGATTTTTATTTTTTAAAAATAACACTATTTAGTTTAATCTAAATTTTTATTGTTCCATGTGTTTTAAGCATAATCCATCATAATGTTATTTTTTAATATACTTTACGTTATATTTTGCATAAATCTTATATTTCACCATGTATATGTAATATTAATATATTTTTTCATAATTGTATTTTGAATATCCAAAAATCGATCTAAATCAAACCGCATATAATTAGATCTGGTCAAATTTCTTTAAAAATGTCATCCAAATCAAACCGTATGTGATTTTTATTTTGGATCAGATTATTGTCTCAAAACCGATCCAAATTACATTGTAAACATCTATAGTCTCTATGATTATATAATTATTATTTTTTGATTATATGCACTTTTGGTCCTATTAAAAGGTAAGAATTAATGATTAATAGATCTGGGCTTTCACTCAAAAAGAAATTTCAAAAGCATTTTTATTTATCTTCCTTAAAAACAAGCATTTTTATTTATTTTTTTAAAAAATTATCAAAAGGATTTTCAGTTGAATTATTGATGAAGTAGGTCAATAAACAGCCCATTAATTTGTCCATATGAATTCAATTGGACTTTTCCTATTAAGTCAAAGCCCAAATCTATAATCATTAATTATCATTACCCCTTCTTAGGGGTATTTCCGTCTTTCAACTCGCCGGTAAATAATAAAAAGTGTAAAAGAAAAAAGTCTCAAGTTTTCGTCTTTAATCCATAGCAACAACAAGAACACAGAAAAAAACCAGAAGCGCGAAAGAGAAGAAGAAGAAGGAAAAAACACTGTTACTAATTACCCTGTTTTTTCATTCATCAATTTCTCATCTCACGAGAATTTCACTCTTCTCGATCTCATTTCTTCTTCTCTCCGATCTATCTTCTCATCTCTTCCATTTTCTCGGTAATTTCTCATCTTCATCTTCTTTATATCTTCATTCCTCAATATTTTTCAATTTACCTTCTTCAAGCTTCTTACTCTTCGAATATTCAACCGTATTATTTTTCTTCACGTAAATTTTCCATTTCTCGTTCTTCGTATGTTCTTAATTATGATTTATATGATTATATGCATTTGATTTGGTTTTGAATTTTTGATTTGTGTGTGCTAATTTTGTTTTTTGTGATGTGATTTAGGGTTTTTGAATTTGCGAGGATTAAGAAGAGGTGAAGAAGAAGAATTTGCAGCATGAGCATTAATAGCCCTGGAGAAGGGGAGAATTAGGGTTTTCTAACGTGGAATTTGTGATTTCCATGGGTGATGGAGGTGTTACATGCATGCCTTTGCAGTATATTATCGAGAAAATATCGAGTTCCGAGAAATCGCATTGCGGAGGCAGTAAGCTGGTTAATGGTGACAGGAAGAATATGAAGTCAAGGAAGAGTGAGTTAGGGTTTGATAGAGTGAATAAGAGTGGGAGTGATGTTGAGAATGGTGATAAGTTTGTGAAGGAAGAAGTGGAAGAGGGTGAATTGGTTACTAATTTTAAGTGGCCGAGAAGTGAAGTTGAGATTGAAAATGGTGAGATTGTGCCGGAAAATGTGATGTCGAGAAGAAGTGAGATTGAGAATGGGGAGATTGTGGGGGAGAGATGGAAAACAAGGGAGTTTGAGAAATTCGAGAAGGGAGAGATTCGTTCGGGGAACTGGAGGAGGGATGATGTAGAGAGAGGGGAGATAGTGAGTGAGAAGGGTAGGAGAGGGGAGAATGAATATGGTCCGGGTTCGTGGAGAGGCGGGAAAGATGATTATGAAAAGGGGGAGTTTGTTCCGGATAGATGGTATAAAGGAGAAATGGGAGGGAAGAATGATTATGGTAATATCAGTAACCGACGAAATTACCCGGGTAAGGACAAAGGGTGGAAATTTCAACGTGAACGTACGCCACCACCTTCTTGGAGGTACACAGGGGAAGATTCTTTTCGAAAGAAAGAATTTATTAATAGAAGTGGAAATCAGCATGCTAAAAATTCTTCCAGGTGGGAGAATGCGCAGCTGAGGAATGTAAGGATTGGTTCGAAGATTGTTGATGATGAGAAAAATGCATATAGCAATGGTAAGGATCATACCCGAGATTACACTTCTTCTGGAAGTCGCTTGAAGAGGCCCGGTAATGATTTTGATGGCTATGAACGGAAGCATTCTGCAGATTTTACAAGTTTAAAAAGTCGAAGGATTTCTGATGACAACTATCGATGTGGTTACTCTGAGAACTATTCTCGTCGCCCTGTGGAGCAGTCTTACAGAAATAATAATTCTACAAGACTATCTGCAGAAAAGTATTCTTCTAGAAATCATGAATCTTCTTTGTCTACCAGACCTGCTTACGACAGACATGAACGCAGTCCTGTTCATTCTGAGTGGTCCCCACGTGACAGAAGCAGGTATTATGATCATAGAGAACGCACTCCAGTGCGCCGATCACCCTTTGGTCGTGAGAGATCTCCATATAGCCGGGAGAAATCTCCACATGCACGGGAGAGGTCCCCATATATGAGGAGCTGGGACAGAAGCCGACAGCATGATCATAAGTTGAGAAGTCCAGCGCGCACCGAGCAGTCGCCACAGGATCAAGGTTGGAGACAACATGATCATAAGTTGAGAAGTCCAGCGCGCACCGAGCAGTCGCCACAGGATCAAGGTTGGAGACAACATGATCATAAGTTGAGAAGTCCAGCACGCGCCGAGCAGTCGCCACAAGATCAAGGTTGGAGGCAGTATGATCCTAAGTTGAGAAGCCCAGGACGCACTGAGCAGTCACCACGAAATCAAGGTTGGCGACATAATGATCATAAGCTGAGAAGTCCAGCCCGCATTGAGCAGTCACCGCGAGGTCAAGGTTGGCGACAGAATGATCATAAGTTGAGAAGTCCGGCACGCACTGAGCAGTCGCCACATGATCAAGGTAGGCGTCGTGGTCTCAGGGATTGTACTCCAAATTTAGGAGAAGAATCTCCCCCTGATCGAACTACGAAAGATGTTCATGAAGAAACAAGTTGCAAAAACTCATCAAGTGAAAATCTTAACTTCCCAAATAGTTGTAAGAGTGATGAAGATAAGCACATTCCAAGGGAGTCAACTTGTTCGGTTACAGAATCTGAAGGTGAAAGAAACGTGCAAAAGATAAATGAGTCAATCGAGAAAGATATTATTTGTAGTCAACCCGTTGACACACAGCAGTCCTGTAGCCCAACTGTTGACCACAAAGAATCTCCGCAGTGTGAGGCACAGCCACCTCCTGATGAGCTGCTTTCAATGGAAGAAGATATGGACATTTGTGATACTCCTCCTCATGTCCCTGTGGTGACAGATTTGTCCTCAGGGAAATGGTTTTACCTTGATTGTGGAGGTGTAGAAAATGGACCTACAAAATTGTGTGACATCAAGGCCCTTGTCGATGAAGGGGTACTAATGTCAGATCACTTTATCAAGCACTTGGATAGTAACAGATGGTTGACAGTTGAAAATGCAGTGTCGCCATTGGTTGCTCAGATTTTTCCGTCCGTTGTGTCAGATACGATAACTCAGCTTGTAAATCCTCCAGAAGCTTCTGGAAATCTTTTGGCCGATACTGCAGATATGCAATCAACTCCTGCGAATAATCCGGAAATGCTGGCCCCCTCACCGCCACGCGGACACCTCAACGACCATGTGCTTACGTCTGAACTTTTGGACAACTTCTACATTGATGAAAGAGTTCAAAAACTGTTAGAGGGTTATGATGTCATTCCTGGAATGGAACTTGAGGCAATAAAAGGTATTTTATTTTGTCAATGTTATTCTTTTGAATCTCCTTAGAAAGTGTGAAAAATATTTAAAAACTTAATTTTTTTCTCCCTATTTAATCTGGAATATCTTTTCCAAACTTGGTAATTAAAATTTTTTATTTGCAGAAGCATTGCAAATGAATTTTGAATATCCGAAAGAGGATGGATTAGGAGACTATGAAGGTATGTATTCTGCTGTGGTGATATTAATTGTTGGTCTTTTTGGTAATTTTCATTTTGTTTTGGTTTTTACGTTACCTGACAATATTGAGGTTGTTTTATTACCGGAGTTGTCGGTCTGCGCATTGGAAAGTGGGCTCTTGTCTTGATGTTGGTAACGGTTGAGAGATTATACATGTTTGAACGTTATATGTATATAAGCCTTGACTTGATTTGTACTGTAGTTTAATTCTTGGAGATAATATTAATTTAAGTACATGCATTAGGAGTTGGTGGCTGAAATCTAAATAGCTTTTGAATGGTCTATAAAACGGTTTGGTGATTATTTTTGTATATAAGGTATTTTGCATATCATTTCATGCTTTACTCAATAATCCTTTTCTTTTGCAAAAAATGAAAAAAAAAAAAAACTTTTCTTTTGCTTGCCTACATTTTCTAATTCTTTCCATTAAACAAAAAGTTTACGTCAATCCAATGCTGTCATTTTATCTTTGCCATTGATGTTGTGAGTTGTGATGGTTCATTTAATACATTGGCAGCAGATTAACTGAATAAAATCATACTTCACTTTTTTTATTTAAAATAGGCAAACAAAGTGTGGTTGTAATTTACATCATATATTGAACTCAAAGTTGCAATTTAATTTGTCGTGTTATGCCAATGCACCCAAAACTATTTTGTTGATTATCATTTTTCTACACCTGGGGAATTTCAAAAAGCAAATGGATATGCACTTAGAGTTATGTCTTGTGAGGTTGTGACAAAAGTGTCTGTCTCTGTTCAGGTTTTCCTTGGCATGTTTCGTGCCCTAGGGAAGATTGTGATTCAAGTACTGATTTAGCATCAAGAGATTCTGAATCTCAGTTAAGTATGTCTTGTGACAACAAGGATAATGGATTTAGCTATGGCATTCCTAAGGATTGGTTTTCCACCCTTTGGTCTTGCAAAGGTGGTGACTGGAAGAGGAGCGATGATGCCCAAGATAGATTTTCTAGGAAAAAACTTGTTCTAAATAATGGTTTTCCATTGTGCCAAATGCCAAAGTCTGGATGTGAAGATCCTCGATGGGCTGAAATAGATGACTTGTATTGTCCTTCTCAAAGCAGGCTTGATCTCCCTTTGTGGGCTGTTGGTGTTGATGAGTTGGTTGATTGCAATGCTGCAAGCAGATCAGTTCAAAGTAAGCCTCCTTCCGTCAAAGGAGTGAAAGGCAATGTTCTTTCGGTGGTAAGGATAAATGCCTGTGTTGTCAATGACCAGGGATTGTTGCTCTCTGAGTCACGCCACCAGACCCGAGGCAAGGATAGACAACATCCAAGGTCAACTCGGCCATTCACTTTGACCAGCGATAGTAAGAGATCATCACCTGAAGAAAGTTCTCAGTCAAAAGCAGTTAGTGATCAAGGTTCTTACCAAAGCATGGAGTTCATTAGTGTCCCTAAAGACCATCTATGTACTATCCAGGAGTTGCAGCTACATTTGGGTGACTGGTATTACATTGATGCTTCTGGGCGTGAGAAAGGACCTTCATCTTTTTCGGAGCTACAATCTTTAGTAGATCAAGGAGTTATTAAAAGGCATAGCAGTGTGTTTAGGAAGCGTGATAAACTCTGGGTTCCTATTGCCTCTGCCGCAGAAACTCTAGACGTTTGTCCCACCAGCCACCAAAAAAGCAGTTCAACATTGGGTGCATGCTCTGATCATCCATCAAAGCAAACTCAAGGTGTTTCATATGGTGAATCTTGCACAAGTTCAAGTTTGTTTAACAAGATACACCCTCAGTTTGTTGGTTTTACTCGTGGGAAGCTACATGAACTGGTCATGAAATCATATAAGAGCCGGGAGTTGGCCGCTGCTATAAACGAGGTTTTGGATCCCTGGATAAATGCAAGACAACCAAAGAAAGATATTGAGAAACAAATATATTGGAAATCAGGTAATTATTAGTCCTTCATATTTCTTCCCTTCTCTATCTCTGTAAATTTTGTTTTCTGCTTTTTTATTTTTGGTTCAAACTTCCAACCAATGTTTGAGGCCTTGTCTCATGCTTGTGTGGAGATTAGACTTATTCTGGCAATTTCATTCAAGTGGTCTCATTAATTTTATTGTTTATTTTGTGTGTATTGGGGCATGTAAATTTTCAGAAGGTGACACAAGAGCTGCCAAAAGAGCCCGGATGCTGGTTGATGATAGTGAAGAAGACAGTGGTTTGGAAGATGGCGTTACCATCGGCAAGAATGAACCCACTTTTGAGGATCTATGTGGTGATGCTACTTTTCCTGAAAAAGAAATTGGTATCACTGATTCTGAAGTGGGAAGCTGGGGCTTATTGGATGGTCCGGTTTTGGCACGGATTTTCCATTTTTTGAGATCTGATTTTAAGTCCCTTGTATTTGCTTCAATGACGTGCAAGCATTGGAGTGCTGCTGTAAGGTTTTACAAGGAAATTTCAATGCAGCTCAATTTGTCATCCTTAGGGCATTCTTGCACTGATTCTGTGTTGTGGAACATTATGGTAGGTTTGACACACACGCGCGCGCATTTCCTTCTTATTCACATTTTTGGTATGTTTTTTATTCTTCCTCCACACGTGACTTGTTTATTTTGTCTGCAGAATGCTTATGAGAAAGACAAAATCAATTCTATAATTCTAATTGGTTGTAACAATATTACTGCCGACATGCTCGAGAAAATACTTCTTTCATTTCCTGGTTTATGTACCATAGACATTAGAGGATGCAGCCAGTTTGGAGAGCTAACTCCTAAGTTTACCAATGTGAAATGGATTAAGAGCAGAAGTTCACGCATGGATGGAATTGCAGAGGAGCCTCATAAAATTAGAAGCCTTAAACATATAACAGGGCAAACATCGTCTGCTTCCAAATCCAGCAATTTAGGAATAGATGATTTTGGTCAGTTGAAAGAGTATTTTGATAGTGTGGATAAGAGAGACTCGGCAAAGCAACTATTTCGTCAAAACTTATACAAGAGGTCCAAACTATATGATGCTCGAAAGTCCTCTTCCATTCTATCTAGGGATGCTCGTACAAGACGTTGGGCAATCAAGAAGTCTGAAAGTGGTTTTAAGAGAATGGAGGAATTCCTTGCTTCAAGACTAAAGGAAATTATGAAGACAAACTCCTGTGACTTCTTTGTACCCAAGGTAACGTGATGGATTCTTTGAAATGAATTATCATGAAGATGCCTTTTGTAACTCATGATTTCCGTTTTGTTATTTTTTTATTAATAGGTTGCAGAAATTGAGGCTAAAATGAAAAGTGGCTATTACAGTAGCCGTGGATTGAGCTCTGTTAAGGAGGACATAAGTAGAATGTGCCGTGATGCAATAAAGTAAGTTCTCTATTTTCTGTTTTTCCTTTCTTCTTGGGAGAAGGTGATTGTTCTCCTTCTCCCCTGATGCTTGGTTTATATACTGTTGTTGGACACATTGAAATGAAGATGGTAGTGCTTTATTAGTTTAGAGGACAAGGATGCAAAGACCCTATAGTTCATAATTTTTTCCGAAATCTGATTAAGTACTGTATCTTCTTGCCTTGGAGGTTCGTCCATTTGATTTTCATCTGTATGCATATACTGCCTCTACTTTGCAGTTATAGCTGGTTTCCATCCATGTTGAGTTTGGTGGGTTTGCATAAATCCTAGTTGTTTTTTGCATCCTGATATTATCTTTGTAATTTTATAACATATAGGTTGCCATTGCCTCGATTTTTGAATTTGTTCATTACTTCATTTAGCTAATGTTTCTTGGGGAATATAAAATGGGTGTGTTTCATCTGACCACTCACAATCTTGCCTCCCTGCCTTGCCCCAATATTTATGTTAAATTTTGACTCGTGTTTGCTTATTGATTATAGAGTGAAAAGTCGGGGTGATGCAAGTGACATGAATCACATTGTCACATTATTTATTCAACTGGCATCACGGTTGGAAGCTAGTTCTAAAAATGTGCAAGGCAGAGATGTCCTACTGAAGTCATGGGACAATGACTCACCAGCAATGTTCAGCTCTACTTCCTCAAAGTATAAGAAAAATAGATTAGTGAATGAAAGGAAGTACAGGAGTAATGGAAAACATAATATTTTGGATAATCTAGATTATACCTCAGATAAAGAAATTAGGAGGCGCTTGTCAAAGTTGAATAAGAAATCCATGGATTCAGAGAGTGAAACATCTGACGATCTTGATAGGTCTTTTGAAGATGAAAAAAGTGACAGTGATACCACAACTACCGAGTCTGGAAGTGACCATGAAGTACGTTCAAAAATCATGACCAGGGAGCCAAGAGGGGATGGATGCTTCTCACCTGAGGGGGAGTTGGATTTCATAACTGATGACCGAGAGTGGGGTGCTCGCATGACGAAAGCTAGCTTGGTTCCTCCAGTTACCAGGAAATATGAAGTCATTGATCATTATTGCATTGTAGCTGATGAGGAGGAGGTGCGGAGGAAGATGCAGGTTTCATTACCAGATGATTATGCAGAGAAGCTGAGTGCGCAAAAGAATGGCACAGAGGAGTCAGATATGGAACTTCCTGAAGTCAAAAGTTTCAAACCTAGGAAGCAGCTTGGAAATGAGGTTATTGAGCAAGAAGTTTATGGAATTGATCCTTATACACACAACCTTTTGCTCGACTCTATGCCAGAGGAGTTAGATTGGTCTCTGCAAGAGAAGCATTTGTTTATAGAAGACACACTCCTTCAAACATTGAATAAGCATATTAGGAGCTCTACTGGAACTGGAAATACTCCTATGAGCTACCCTTTGCAGCCTATTATTGACGATATTAAAAGATGTGCTGAAGAAGGCTATGATGCAAGAATGCTTAGAATGTGTCAAGGTATTCTGAAGGCCATGAACAGTCGTCCAGATGACAAATATGTAGCTTATAGAAAGGTATATGTTCTTGTTATTTCTCTCATCCACTGGTATATTCTCTGTTTACTGCTTTTAAACTGTTATTTTACCCAGACTGTCTGTTGGGATGGATCATGCAGGGGCTTGGTGTTGTTTGCAACAAGGAAGAAGGCTTCTCTCAAGATGATTTTGTTGTGGAGTTTTTGGGAGAGGTAAGGCATCATATATGTTTGTGTAATTTCACCCATGTAATTTCTTTCTGGATTATTTGATGTGTAAATTATACATGTTTTGCGGTTGATTGCTCTTCCTTTGGACTAATATCAGGTTCTGGAATAAAGTCAAATATTATCAAATATCAATCCATCTACTAGAGAGAATAAGAAACTGTGCATACATTCTGTGTTCTCTAACTTGATTAAACTAGTTATGATCCATTCTTTCTAAAAACTTTGATTAAACTAGTTATGATCCATTCTTTCTAAAAACTAAACATTTTTTTTTTACATATGCTGCATAATGTTAAATACTTGGGCTATAATCTATCTACAGAGAATAAGAAACTGTGAACAGGTCTAATTGTTTTGGTACTCTTTGTCATGAATAAACTAGGTGTGATCTATTCTCTACAATTCTAGACATTTCTATGCTTTACATGTAAAAAATATTAAGTAGGTGTTAGATCACTGGTTCTTTCTTAAAAAAAAAAAGATCACTGGTTTTTCTTTTCCTCAGGGATTTGGACTATTTTTTGCTTTGCCAGCCAAGGTTTTGTATTGAATGTTTTGTGTTTCATTCACAATGTGTTCATATAGGTATCTGCTCTCCTGAATAGATGTGCTGTTATGGTTTAGTGTCTAAAAATGAGGCAGTCCTGTTAAGAAATCTTTTGTTTTGACATATGTTGTGATTTGGAGGCACTGTACTTAAATATATTTTTACAGGTTTATCCTGTGTGGAAGTGGTTTGAGAAACAAGATGGGATTAGATCTCTGCAGAAAGATAGTACAGATCCAGCACCAGAATTCTATAACATCTACCTTGAGAGACCAAAGGTGCCTGTCACTTTAAAATGACAAGCTTATAATGTTTAATTCCATACAGTTCACCCATCTTTAGTTCTGCTCTTACTAATTTAGTAATTTTTATTATAGGGAGATGCTGATGGGTATGACTTGGTTGTCGTTGATGCCATGCACAAGGCTAATTACGCCAGTCGAATATGTCATTCTTGCCGACCTAATTGCGAAGCCAAGTAAGTTGTTTGATCATTCATGCTATCTGATTGTTATAAATCTATTTTCTGACCTTTTGAGCCTTGACTAGTTCTCATTCCTGTGGAAAAATTGGTTTGCTATTGCTGGCATTTCTGAGGAGCCACTAATATCCACAAAAGATTATGCACATACATTCCCCTATGACAGTCATGATTTTATTTTATTTTAGTTACCATCATGGCTAATTTTGTTGTACATTTTATATTATTATCTCCTTAGTTTTACTTCATTTTGGATGTGTCTTTCTTATGGCTTTCTTTTGAAAACCTGTGACTGCTTGAGGCCCATAATGATGGCATAATAAGGCTTTTAAATATTATGATGGTTTCTATGGTCAAATAATTGTTTTAACATGCTAAAATTTTATTTAGTTTGAGTATATGTGATAGTTCCTTTTTAATTACATTATTGGTTAAGTCTACTATTATTTGCTATTCAGAACATAAATACCTTATTTTTGTACATCACCAAACTACTGGATTGAAAATCAAAAATCAATGTGCAGAGTTGTTGCTTCATATTCTTTTGTTATACATATTTTTAATTAAAAAAACCCATTCTGTCCTGTTTCGTTTGTTATTACTTTTGTTCCACAAAATGCAAGTGGCTTTTAAATGCCCTTTTTCAAAAAACTTTAACTAGTTTGTTGGTAGAGCTTCCATTCTTTTTCCCCCTTGTCTTTGCTGTGGCAGCAAAGATGCCAACGAATCTAATCTATCTGATGCAAATATTGTATCTGAATCTTTATAAGGATTAGACACGAGTTTGAGATTTAATCAAGTGCTACTTTTTTTTATATATATTTATTGATTAGCTGCTGAGGATTATAAGTATGGGGCATAATCCGATTGCTACATTTTCCATTATAATATCGTTTCGGGTTATAATCTATTTTCTTTTTTGACTTGTTTTTCAGAGTTACTGCTGTTGATGGTCAGTATCAAATTGGTATTTATAGTGTTCGTAAAATTCAACATGGTGAAGAGATCACTTTTGATTACAATTCTGTTACCGAGGTTTGTCCTGTTGCCTGCTGATTTCTGTCTATTCAACGCTATGGAAGTATCTGAAGTATATCTTTATCTAATGAGTACCTATTCTGTATTCATCTCACTGTAGAGCAAAGAAGAGTACGAAGCATCAGTTTGTCTGTGTGGAAGCCAAGTATGCCGAGGGAGCTATCTGAATCTAACTGGTGAAGGGGCTTTTCAAAAGGTTTGGACTTGAACAGAATTTTCAACTTATAAGTGCCAGGAAAATAAAATAAAAGTAGAAATGTGATATTTTGAAGCGGAAAAATACAGTTAATATTGCCATCTAAATTGTTTGGTTGCTTCATCTGTTGAGTAAAATATGTTGTCACTCCTCTCAGGTTCTGAAGGACTCGCATGGAATTCTTGATCGGCATTATTTGATGCTAGAAGCATGTGAATCAAACATTGTGTCTGAAGAGGACTATAATGACCTTGGAAGAGCTGGTTTAGGAAGTTGTTTGCTTGGGGGCCTGCCAGATTGGCTTGTTGCCTATGCAGCTCGCCTTGTATGTGCCTTCTGTGTTTTTACCAATCTTTTTTTAGTTTTTGTGATTGTTGTGTATGAAACTTGGCTGACATTTCTCTTGTTGTGAAGGTGAGATTCATCAATTTTGAAAGAACTAAACTTCCTGAAGAAATTCTAAAGCATAATCTGGATGAAAAGAGAAAATATTTTTCAGATGTTCATCTTGAAGTTGAAAGGAGCGATGCCGAGGTTCAGGTGTGCTCTCTGCTCCCTTTGCGTGCTTCATTATCATAAAGATGACATTTACAATTTTTTGTGTTTAGAGTTTTACACTGGATGTAATATGGCCTAAAAAAATATTACAAGTAGAAGATATTTTTCACCTTACAAGCTGATTTTGTAGGGTTGAGTTAGACCAAATCCAAATTGGTTGGATCATTTGTTATCAGGCCACTTGGGTCATAGTCCTGATGTCCAGTCTTGGGCACGAGGGAGGGGGTGTTTTGAGTCCCACATTGAATGCGATATAGTCTAGGCTGAAAATCCAAATTCTCATATTCCATTGAAAATTTACTTTCCTTTAATATATTTGTTTGACATAGGCGGAGGGAGTATACAACCAAAGGCTTCAGAATCTTGCTGTCACTCTCGATAAGGTATGTGTGTCTCTCTGTGGTCTAATTGCTTATTCGTTATTCTTTTTTATATCGTTGAAAGGAAAAAAAGTTTGGCACTTAGCATATTTTCACAAAGGAGGAATGCTAAAGGCGTGTTTCTATTATGGGTTTGTTAAAACAAGCACCTGGCTAATACTGTTAAGGTAGGAAGGTTAAATGTAATGACAGTTTCTAGATGATCAAGAAATTTACATCTCATGCTGTATGTCAAGCATGCACTTAACCAATATTCACTTCTGTGTATGTTTTTTTGAAGAGGCTCACTTCTGTGTATGTTGAAGCCGAGAAATTGAACTCATTCTATACAATTTTATGCCCACTGCACATCAGCAATTTTCCATTTCATTTTGTAGTTTGGAGAGGATTTTAATCTTTGATGGGATATTACAGGTAAGGTATGTTATGAGATGTATTTTTGGTGATCCACGGAAAGCACCACCTCCTCTTGAGAAGCTCAGTCCTGAAGAAGTTGTTTCGTCTCTCTGGAAAGGAGAGGGCTCATTTGTTGAGGAGCTTCTTCAGGGCATAGCTGCTCATGTGGAAGAAGACATCTTGAATGATCTCAAATCAAAAATTCATGCTCGTGATCCTTCAAGTTCGGCAGATATTCTAAAAGAGCTTCGGAAATCTCTGTTATGGTAATTAATTCTTGCTTCTAGCTGGTCTGTGTGTAATTTTAACCTGGTGGAACATGCAATCTTTAAAGTTTGTTTTCTCCCCCTTTCTTTATAGGTTGAGAGATGAGATCCGAAGTCTTTCTTGTACATATAAATGTCGACATGATGCTGCTGCCGACTTGCTCCATATTTATGCTTATACCAAGCACTTCTTTAGAATACAGGTATGCTTTTCCAAACACAAATTCCAAGCGGCAAAGTGCAGTGGATTTTTCTTTGCATTTTAAACTTCATATTTTAATATCTCTTGTTTCCTTTCAGGAATATCAAACCGTTACGTCACCGCCTGTCCATATTAGTCCACTTGACTTGGGGCCCAAGTATACTAATAAGTTGGGAGCAGAGATTCAGGAGTACCGAAAGGTATATGGTGAAAATTATTGTTTGGGGCAGCTGATTTTTTGGCATAATCAGAGTAATACAGATCCAGATCGTAGCTTGATTAGAGCAAGCAGGGGGTGTTTGTCTTTACCGGACATCAGTTCCTTTTATGTCAAGGCTCAGAATCCATCACAGAATCGTGTTTATGGTCCAAGGACTGTCAGATCTATGCTGGCAAGAATGGTTAGTTCTTTTTAATATTATTATTATTATTGTTATCATTAATGAAGTTCTTTACTTATTTCCTAAGTAGGCTGTATTTTGGGGTAAATAACAACAAATAGGAAATATTGTTCCATAGGATCAAATTTTCCATAAAGTGATATGGTTCCATCAATAATATGATAGAAACTGGTACCAAAAACACAAAATAATAGTAATTACTATGGGTTGCCAAGCAATTCGAGAATGTTGGGTCTATCCGTTCCAATAATTCGAGAGCTTGGCCTTTCCCTCCCATTTTCCAATCAATAACCGTCTGTCTATTCTTTTATTTTCCAGTAACTTCTCTATTTATTCCTGATACGTTTTCTGTGATTTATGTCTTTGTTGTTAGTGATGATAATCTGTTTTGTATATCCAGGAGAAGCAGCCACAGAGATCTTGGCCCAAAGACCAGATATGGTTGTTTAGAAGTTCTCCAAAATTCTTTGGTAGCCCAATGTTAGATGCTGTAATAAATAACTCTACACTGGACAGGGAGATGGTTCATTGGTTGAAGCACAGACCGGATGTTATGTGGGACCGTTAAATTCTTGTATTTTATGGAGAGGTGGTCGGAGACTTCCCTGTGAAACATCTATATTATCAGATATAGAGCGGTTCATCATTCAGAGCTGCCTGCCTCTTTTAGAGTGGGGTTCTGTAATTATTAATCCAAGGCGTTTTTCCTTGTGCGTCTTTTCGGTCATTATTGTGTACAGTTTTCTTTCTTGGCCATTGAATTCTGATTCATTTGATTGTAGGGCATTGTTTACTCCTGTGTAATATGAAATGAAAGGTAGGAAGGAAAATAGAAAGGTTAATTCAAGGCCTTGCTGTGTTATCATCTAGTCTGCTAACTAGGGCAATATTTTATATGATAAAACCTGCAATGTAGTTTTCCTGATGAATGGCCTCAGAATGATTACAACTATTCTGACTTGGGATGAAGCGCGTTATTAGCATTGAAAGCGCGTTATTGCGGGATGTTTGCAATCTGATGCCAACATCTTTGTGCTGCGCTGTGATTGTCTGTTGGACTTGGAGGCTGGCAGGAATTTTGAGCTAATTAAAACGTTGGGTCAGGTGATGTTATTAATCCAAGCGCATTATCAAGACTCCATCTGTAATCTGTTCATAATATTTGGTCCTTCATGGTTTGTGCACACATTAAAGAGATAATTAACATAAATTTAGACCTTTTTATTCATAATTCATTTACTAAAAGTAAAATTTACTTAATGCGTGCTATTTGTTTCTGTAAGAGTACAAATGGAAAAAATATGATTAGTTGTATTTTTTTGGTTTTCTAAAAGAACTGAAGTTTTTGGACAAAAATAAAAGGCTAAAATGGTCAAAGATTAGGGACTGAGAAAGTAGTTTATAACCAACGTTGTGGAAGTAGAGAGTAGAGATGATATTACCTCTATAAATTAAGCAAAGGATTACCTACATCAATGCTTTTGGATTTCTGGAGGCCATCAAAGCATCATTAGTAGCATAACATTTAGGTACTTAACTTTCTTTTAGTATAGCAACTTTCAATAGTTTTCACGGTAAAGGAAATATAACTGAGTTTCTGATTTACTTAGTGGGTTTCAAGTTGAGCCTCCACTAATGTGGTCAAAATATTCTATTGGCAAGAAAATTCCATAAGTATCTGGGGTTCATAAACCAGTAAACCTAGGGGAAAAAATTTCTACAGAATGTGAGCTGCCTAATTTAGCTGTATGAGGAGCAGTTAAATAAAGCAAATGTGGTTAGTTTTTTTTCCTTTTAAATATGTAGTTTTTATATAAAACATTGTTATATCAAATAAAATTCCACATTCATATTTATCATTTTGCTACATGAATATGGACATATATTATGAAATCATATAGCAACATAAATATGAATCCTAACCAACACGAAATGAGAGCCTTGGGCGTCTCACAACAACACAAGAAGTCGTACAGGAGACAAGCCTATTAAATGCAATCAGTTGTTGGCTACATCTGGTGGTGGTAGCATATCAATCAAAAGAGATCCTTTCCCTAATTGTTGTACAAAATACAAATTGTTTCGAGGTTGATCTTGGCTATTAAAGTTGATTGGTTCAATAATTTCATCGAATTAATTTTACGATATTCAATTTAATCACTTGAATCAAACCAAATCAGACTACTACTTAAATTATACATGTGTCCTAGATTTTGAGAGTTTAATTTCTCTCGAGTGTTACTATAAGTAATTTAAATTGGATGAAAATTGATACACTAGACTAGTTATTAACATATGCATATAGTGTTTAAGGAACATCTGACACAAAATGTGTCGGAGTTTGTCTGGAAATGGTAGAGGTAATTAATATTAATATGTGCAGTGCACTAGCATGCATACTACTGACGAATTTCTTTAATAGAACAAAAAACATATGAGGGCAGTAGTAATTTATAATTGCAGGTTGTTAAGGTATAGTACTCCAGATAAATACAAACGGTATTAACTAGCTAGATAGTACTATACTTACTAATGTTGTATGGTATATGGATGCATCATGCATGCATGCATGGAAGAGAGAGAGAGGGTTTTGTATTTGGTTGTATTGGCCTCATCCTTATGCATCATCAGATTCATTACTCTATCTACCCGTACGTGTGAAGAGCAACGCTAATACACGCGCCCACTCAAATCATATGTTTGTTCAATTCATATGTCCATATGACTATATGATATATCCAGGGATGGATACTATGTATACATGATTGGATACTATAATTTTTGAAAAAAAGAATATATAATTCAATCTAACTCGAGCGATGGATACAAAACTGCATTCAAATACATCTAATATATTTCAATTTTGTGCAGTTTTTTATTTTTTAGATTAGATTATGATTTTTATTTTGGACTGGTTTATATGTGAACACTTCTACAAACAACTAAAAGAATTTTCTTCACTAAGAATATAAAAAAAAACATTGATGTGAAGTAATATGTGAGAGATAGTTGAATGATTTTTTATTTTTTTTAAGTTGAATGATTGTTTATTTTACTTATCTAGAGATATATTTATAATATTAATAATGAAAAAAATTCAATATTTTTAGTATAAAGAACCACAAAGATCAATTATGGATATTGTCTTCACTGCTTAAGATTTTTGGATCCGAGTATATTTTTTTTGGTCTATTTTGTTGAATAAATAAATAAAATCATATTTGAATGTAAAAGTATAGCCTGACTTAACTATATATAACAACAACATGGTGATGAAATTGAAATGTGTGTATTTTCATTTCATCAGCAGAATGATAGTGCACAAATAAACCAAGCATGATGACATGTTATATGATATTGAAAAAGAATAAAAGAAACCTACGTGAGGATGAAGCCAAAAAGAGAGAAAGGACAAAAAACATAAACATGGAGTGGACCTGCACAAAACGGCTACAGCAGAAGAGACATAACAAACCCTTGTTTAGTGCGAGGGAGGCTAGCTAGCTAGCTGTACGTGTGTACAATCTCTCTCTCTTCTGCACCGTTATCATTTCAAAGATCACACACACATCACATGTTAACATTTTCAAATGACGAATACACGACCACTATATATAATCTCATCACATAACATAACATAACATAACATTTTCATGCAACCATTTTCAATGGACCCAAATTCAATCTTCTCTGGTGACACCACCACCACCATAGACCCAATCTTCTCCAACTTCACCCTCCAATCTCTTCTCACTCTCAACCCTTCTTACTTCTCAGACAACTATCACCACACTTTAACTGACGATTCACCTCCTCTACCAAATTTCCCTGAATCCATTGACCATCTTTTCAACAAAAAACACTTCCTTGTTCCAAAACCAGAACACCCTTTTAACCTACCTTCATTACAAGAATATCTTCCACTTCAACCACAACAACAACCCTTCAACTTCTTCCCTAAACACCTACCACCTTTTCAACCTCTTCACCGTCTTCCTCAACTCCGTTCACCGGAACCCACCAACAGAAAACGTCTCCACCCAGAAACAACCCCATCACCACCTGGAAAAAACCCTTCAACTTCTTCTTTGATCCCTCAAAGCAACTTAGCAAGACAAAGAAGACAAAAACTAAGCGAGAAAACACGCTGTCTTCAGAAACTAATGCCATGGGACAAGAAAATGGATCAAGCTACTCTTTATGAAGAAGCTTACAAATATGTTAAGTTTTTGAAGGCACAGTTATCTGTTCTTCAAACAATGCCTTCTTACGGTGTTGACAACTGCGGTGGCGGAACCGCTTCTGTTGGTGTTTTTGATGACTTGGACAAGCTGAACAGAAACCAAGCTTTGCAGATTCTGGTGAACTCACCGGTTGCACAAACAAAGCTTTGTGAAAGAGGTTACTGTGTTTTCTCCATGGAACAATTCTCTTTGCTCAGAAAATTATCAGAGAAAAGACAACATGAGAATTTTTCTGAACATGGTTCTTCAAAAACTTTCTTTCATTGAGGAAAATAACAAACAAAACCACACCGTGCTCTCTCGACCTGCTTCTGTCAAGCGATAACTATCTAGTGATTTTCTTGGTTTTTCTTTTTTTTAGGAAAAAAAAATAAGTTTAAGTTTGGTATTGTGTTTTAGCTTAAGCTTAATTAGTTAATGCTTATTATAGTGTAAGTATTTAACGACTTAAGCGGTTTTAATGTTTAATGCTTATTATTATAGTGTAAGGGTTTAATGATTTAATCGTTTTTAATGTTTAATGTTGTTTAACTGTTACTAATTAAGTCAGGTAACTATCTTCATCTTCATTGTATTCTGGATGTTTAACTTTAATTAGTGACTGTTAGTTTTCATAACCATAAAGTAATATAAGTCTGATCAGTAAGTCAGGTAGTACTCTCAGGTTATATCAACTTCCTTTTGTTTTAACTTATAATAATATATAAATATCTTCGGAGGTCTATCTATTTTTGAAGTTTTTGTTTTTATTTGAAGGAAATCTATTTTTTTCTAAACCAATAAATAAATAATATAATAAAAAAATGAAATTTTAACAACTTATCATTGTTAAATAAGTGAAACTTTCTCTGCAAGAGATATTTTCAGTTCTCTACTTTTCTTAATCAAATAATTGATTTTTTATCATAATTTTAAATTTTTGAATCAAATCAAATTTGTTGCATCCTTGTTTAAATTTCAAATGAAATCTTATTTGATCTTTAAGAGTAAAGTTACTGTCCAACCAACAGTCTGTCCAAAACATGGTGTCCTGCCCATTACCCAAATAAGCTCATCTAAACAGTAGCTGATAATTTTCCAAGAAATCCTATCATAGGCCCTATGAAGAACAATTTTGATAGACAAAAATTCCTTTTTCTATTTTTTCCTTTCACGCGACTCATAGAATGAATGAATATAACTCGAGTAACAATGATATTGTCTTGGCCAAATGCATAATCAATCCTATAAGTTTAATGTTAACGGATTAGTCTTTTAGTATTTTTAGTTTTAAATTGATTTTTTATGTAGGTAAAATTGAACATCTAATATCATTTAACTCATATAGTATATGCACAATTATTCGTTATTTCCATCAAACTCCGTTAAAAAGTACGGTTATGTGAAAGTTTATTGTTTATCCAGAAATTCCCATAAATAATCACAATCACTTGCAGCCTGAATACCTTGGATTCTTTGAATCAGACTTATTCCAAACTTTAAGCTCATGCATGGTGTAATGTGGCTATTATTCCAGTCCTTAATATTGTCCCAAGCTTGGTAAATAAACCCCTTGGAAATCCTCATGCACAAGCCAAGCCACAAATAGTGGTCTGATCTATTACCCTGCCGATGTGATAGTTTTTCCACATCAAAGTATTCAAAGCAAAGTAAATGTATTAGCAGGGACCTGTACGATACCAAATTCGTCCAACTTTTTATATGGTTTTAAGTTAAAAGTATATATAAAGTCTAGCTTAACTGGTAATACCAAAATTCTTAGGTTAGACGCATTCACGCCTTCACCTAGGTTCGATTCCAAGACCTTGCGGTGTGCGTGAGTTTTAGTGGTCTTTACCACTTCTTCTATATACAACAAAAAAAAAGAAAGTGAAATGCAAGTTGGTTTTGTTTGCGAGGTGATAAAATATATAAATATAAAGGGAAATAACGGAGAGATGAGTTTTGAAGGGATTAGACTTCGTTAACCACTTTCTAATGTATCCTCGCCAGAGCTGTAAAAATGGGTCGGGTCGTTCTAAACCCGACCAAAAAATGGAGGGCTTTGACATCAATTTTTTAGCTCGAATAAAAAAAGGGTTTGTTAGCCCATGTAAGCCCAAATCGGTGGCGAGCTAGCTCGACTGGGCTCCGGGTTGCCTAGTAAAGCTCAATTTTTTTTATTTAAAACAATCGTTAATCACTCACCCACCACTATATATATATATATATTTTTTTTACAAGCCATAAGAGTTAATGTTTTCTTTTCATAATGGTCTATCTCTTAGCGCTGACAAATAAGGTTCTAGTTAAAAAAATACAATGTATTATCTCACTTTATCATTTGTTATTTTACGTGTATCAAATACATGCTAGGATAACTTTTATCATGTCTATATCATATCATTTATTTATCCTACTTTATATCCTATCATATCATTTGCATCAAACAAATCATTAAGGTTTCAAATATTTTTAATGATCCAACAATCATGAATTTTGACGGTGTATGAAATCTTTACATACATTTTTTTTTTGGGAAATTTTTTACATTCATATCAATCAAACCTATTAATTTTTGAATTATAAAGTATTTTTGGTGAGAGTTTAGTGTAATTCACGACATTAAGAACAACACCTCACTATATTCTTGGGGTTTTTATCTTGATGCCTTTGCTCGTGCTCATGTGATACCATTTCTTTTCTTTGGTTACTTGATTAATGGGAAAACAAAAAGAAAGAGAAGAGAATTTTTTCTGTCACTCTTCTCATATCGATATTTTCCTTTCTAACTATGCCAAAAAATTTCTTTTAATAAAAGGAGGGTACTAGTTTATTGTAAAAAAAATTTGTCAAATAAAAAAGTTTCTTGTACAAAATTGTTTCCTAAACTAAAGCTTGATCAGGTAATAATTGCAAGATATTGGTTTTGCATGTGATTATAGGAAATAAATTATTTGTCACTCCATATATATTTTTTTTATAGAAATCACTCCATATATTATTGAAGTAGGAAAAAGGATATTTACATTATTTATAATCATTAGACCCACTTCATAGATACCTATAATCACGCTATTGTATGAGTTGGTTTATACCCTACTTTTCTTGCACCCATGTCAAAAGAATCCAAACTTAATAAAGTATAATAAAGTTTATTTTGCACAGTTTGTATAAAACAAGCTTTTCCCAACATTGTTTTGATATATATTTGATTTCATTGCTACATCTTTTCCTCTCTTTCTTAGCTAGCACTTGGCAAAGAAAAGCATACTTGAAAGAAAGGAAGAAAGAAAGAAATTAATTCTCTGAGAAATGGCTAGAGAAGTAGGTATATTTTTATGTCTCTTGATTGTTATCATGGATGTCACAGCTGGGATTCTTGGCATCGAAGCTGAAATTGCTCAAAACAAGGTATGTTTCATACAAACTAACCATGTTTCTAATTCTATAAAACATTTAAGAAAAATGATAAAACGTGCATTACAATAAATATTGTTGGTGTTGTTCTTCGATCACAGTATGTGATATGATTTCTCTTTTTAAGAAATGAACGTAATGATTGTACTAGTGATTGAAGAACAACACCAACGATATCCATGATAATGTACATTAATTTTATCCTTAAGAGAGACAATTTTCTTTCTTTCTAAATATCAATATATAAAGATGTAATAATTTTACTTTATGTTACAAAATCAGGTTAAGCACTTGAGATTGTGGATATTTGAGTGTAGAGATCCAAGTCATAAGGCCTTCATGTTTGGATTAGCTGCATCAATACTTTTGTCTCTAGCCCATGTTATAGCCAATTTGCTAGGTGGCTGCGGTTGTTTTTGTTTTCAACAAGACATTCAAAAGTCTTCACCCAACAGGCAACTCTCAATGGCTATCCTCATTTTAACATGGTAATATATCCCTAATTCTTCTACTTGTTTTCAACAATGTTTTAAAAACCGAATCAAACTTGGACGGTCCAACCGATCAAACTATGAAACCGCACTGTCTAGGGTTTGGTTATTCAAGCACTTCGACTATAGTTTTGTCCTTGTTTGAATTCAAACGGTTTAAAGAGGTTGAACCACGATAAAAAATCCCACTGATTCGATATTCAATTTGGTTTTTAAAACACTGATGTAACACTAATACCATCCACTAGGAGTTCACTAAATGTATATATATAACCATTGTTTTAATTATGTTGTTGATCAGGATTGTTTTGGCTGTTGGATTGAGCATGCTGGTGATAGGGACTAAAACAAACAACAGATCAAGTGGTACTTGTGGTTTCACAGACCATCACTTTCTATCCATTGGTGGGATTTTGTGTTTTGTCCATGGCCTATTCTGTGTTTCTTATTACGTTTCTGCCACTGCCTCTTAATTAGTGACTAAGGAAACACAGAGTGGAGGCCACTTCTGCTCTTGCTTTTGTGCTTTAGGAATTTGCCTTTACCAAATTTGTTGCTTTACTAAATATGTCCAAGCATATATTTATACTACTTGTACTATGGGGTATAAAAGAAAATCCCATTTTTAAATGTTCACCAAATTATCCTATCCACTAATCCACTGACATGTGTAGTGTGTGACTACCATAATTGTAATTTAGTTACTTTATTTTCTTCTTTGTTTCTAAGCCATTGGCCAATGAAAGATTTTAGATTACCATAGATCATTGATACTTTTTTTAAAGCATTATTTTTTATTTTATTTTAACACCATGATGGACTATTTTAATTTACAACAAAGGCTTATTTCTCCTGTACATTATTATGAGTTAGTAATTTTCAAGGTTGGATATTTCACTAACAATGATTACCAAAGATTCAAAATATATTATTTCAATGAGTAACATGTCACAACTCATAACATCTATCATATACCTTTCTAAAAAAAATTGCTGCATCAAGATTGTTCTCTCCAAAAAAACTAATGATTAAATAGAGGAATCTTGAAAAGAAAAACTACCTCAACTACTACTGTCATGTATTCCATTGACTTCGAGATTTCGCCGATTAACTCGGATCGAAAACGACATTCATCGAATTAATTGAGGAGAAAAGAAACAACAAAAACAATCTTTCCCCCTCCTAACATCCAATTTTTTGGGTTGATAAGAGAACCCCTCTTGTTGTTCATACTTTGATGACATCCAGTAGTTTCCATTGATCAACAAGTCACATAGACGTCCCTTCAGCGGCAATATAAAACATACATTTCGGTAAAGTTTTGGACCCTGCCCTCCAATTTTCCTTGACTTTAATGGCAGCGAAATCGGCCACATGATGAAGTAGAGAACATGTTGACAAATTAAACTCACTTGCATAACTTATTATCATGCTACGTTGCTAACCTCTCATCATCATCATCGTCGGATGAGGAGGAACTGAAGTCGTGTATTCTTCTCTCTGCTATGGCTGGAAATAGTCTCCTATGCATATCAGAAGGCGATTGTTGATGAGTATCTGGAGAGGATGCTGGTGAAGGACCCTCCATCTTGCAAGAAGAATAACCCTTCACCTCTACTCTCTTGGTTGATACTTTTATCTCTTTGCACACCTTGTCCAACATTAACAAGAAATCGCGTACAATCACAAACAAACGTAACCCTTCATCTTTTCCTGCATTCCCATGAAAATAATCTGCTGTGCTCTTAACCTCGGATATTATCCTCTTCTCTTCCCCTACCAACCATTTCACTTCCTCTTTTGCTTTGTTCACAAAACTTGCAAGGGAATGTTGAAACTCGCTGTCTTCTTCTAGATTTTTCAGATCAGTATTCAACAGTTCTTCAGCTTTTGCCAATGTGTGATCAAGTTTCAATACTGCAGCTGTTAGAGCATTACCATCTATTACTGCTGCCTTTTTCACATCTTCTAGCTCAGTGCTTAGACCTGAAATTACTTGAAGGCCAAGGCTGCGATAGTGTTCTTCTGATTCCCCATTTGAATCATCGATAAAATCCTCGGTTTTCATACTAGAATGGCTTTGGCTTGCTTTTGCTGTTCTTACAGTTCTTATGCCCTCTGAACGTATGATCTCTTGAACCACAAAGTGTAATAATGTGGTCTTGCCGTCTGTTCCTTTTACATCTGCAAGTTTCAAAAGTGTGTCAAGCCTAAACGCGTGAGCCCCACCACGATAGGTTCCATCGTTCAATCGGTTTCCTGTCTTTAGAACTGCTTCTAATAGCTTTTGGAAGAGCCTGCTTTTTCTTAGTTTGTTGCAAGATACCTGCAATTAAAATGAGATACAACCATAGCAAACATGTTATATTATTAATTTGTTATATTTAAGGTAACCAACCACTAATGATATATCTTGAATGCATAAATATCAATCGAATTGGTAATAGTATAAGCGGGAGATCAGGTAAAAGGTAGAAATTGAAGGCAAGGTTTTAAATCATGGTCACATCATTGGTCTTTGATGTTGTGGAAATTGCGATCACATACGATTAATGTGGTTGCGGTTCTTCCTATAAAACTTTGACTTACTTTGACACAAGCAAAACTACTAGACTATCACAAATAATCCTTTTATTTTTACTCATACCCAAGAACTGTAATATAGCTATAAACTAATTGTATAACATTAAAAAAAAAAGAGGATGTTTTTTAGAAACATGAATCCAATTCTCACCTCTAATGTTGTAAAGCATTCCTTAATGCTTGAAGCCTCTTCCCGAAGGGTAAACATGAACAGTAGAGACTCAAGACGTTTGAAAGCCAATGGTATATCAACCAAGGCCTTGAGAAACCTCTCTGCAGGGCCAAGTTGAGAAACCTCGCCTGTGAATAACCTTAGCTTCAATTCCTCATCCGATGTTGGCGCCATCTTCAATACTGTTTGGATGAGCTCAACAGGAATCTCATTGCCTGATTGAATCAACATATTACAAGTATATCACATTGATGTAGTTCTTTGACAATGTTAATCTAAGAGAAATGCTGAAAACATATACCGCCTTTGATTTTGAATGCGAATATGAATGAAGCATAATCATATAATTGAAAGAATCTTAGTGCAATCTAAGAAAAAAAAACTCCAATATATTCACCAAACCATCACCAGGGTAGAGTTTATCATGTCGTAAGTACAGCTAAAAGAAAGAACAAATGAATATTTCTTGGTATCATAAACATACAAATGTCAAATGAACAACATATATTGTTAAGTTAAACAAAAGAGAGAAATAATCATGAAATTGGTTCAAAATTTTGAAAGAAGTAATAACTTTACACTTGCAGAGAAAATTTACTTGATTGGAGTTAAAGTATCATTGTTAGTCACATTTCTTTTACGACTGAGATTAAACATTAAAGTAGACTTCCCTTTATTCTAATCACCTAGAGAGAAAGAAACACACACAAACTCACCTTCTTTTAGGGCATCAATAACTTCTTCTGTGCTCACATTCAGAGCACGTAAAAGAATTGATAAATTCTGCGCTTTCTTGGGGTTAATTATCTGAATGTACTGGACAGCAGGTTCTAAAGATGGAGAATCTTTTCTTCTTTCATTTCTGTTCTGATTGATGCAGCCGAATAAAGATTCTATCTTTTCTTCACTGAACCTGGTTAAGTTGTGATAAAATTCAGCAATCATATTGATAAGTTTACAATTTTTCACGGAAAATTTGATTTTAACAGACTTAAATGTTTCTTACTGGAACGATCCTGCTCTGATATCATGCCAGACCATAGCTTGATCAGGGTTTGCAGCAACCTTATCCCAGAAGAACGGCTTTAATTTTGCTTTCGGAGCATCACATTCATCATCACCCTCACTAGTACGAAGTGGTCCTAGAGGTGACTTTTGGTTTCTACCTGCCATTGGTTTGGGAGGAGCAGGTGGAGGCCTAACCATTTTTGGAGGAGGTGGAGGCCGAGGTGCAAGAGCAGGCGGTGGAGGCGGCGGCGGTGGAGCCTCAGAAGCTGATCTTCCTGGAGGAGGATTTAATGGAGACACTGGTTCTTTTCCTTTGCCATCAGCCAGTGAAACATTGTTATTTTCATGCTTAATGGACAAATTCCTAACAGTAGAAGGATTCATTCCATAGATAATACCATGACCATATTCTCTCGTATCAGAATTCTCAAAACCAACACACTTTTGTGAACTACCTGAAAATACAGAAGAAACTTTTAGACGTCAATGTTTCGCTATCATTCATTATAGGTAAGCATAGAAAACTGAACATAGACATACCACCAGAGAAGCCAGTTGCGCTTAATATGAGTAAAGGCTTGTCATTTTTGTCTACTTTTTTGCTCTTCCTCGCCTCGCGACAGCATAACAACAAGCCTATTAAGATTATAATTCCTGATGCAGCTACAGCAACAATAATTGCTTTCCGTTGTTTGTCATCATGCGTAGGATCAAAAGTAGAATGAGGAGGAGGTGGTGATGGTGGTGATGTAAATAGGAACGAAAAATCGTCATACGAGTTCTCAGGAGTTAGAGAAGTGGCTTGTGCTGCAACATGAGTTTTCAGTTTTGGTGATGATCCAGATGATGGAACAGAATCAGGGCTCAGTGGTGTCTGATTATGTTGTGACTTAGAGAGTAAATATCTATGTCCATCTAATAAACCGAAGAGTGACTCATAATGCTTCTTCAACAAATGTCCCTCCTCTTCGGAAATCAGAGGTTTTGTGTTTCTTATGCAATCCAGAAAGTGTTGTTTCATATGGGGAGATAGAAAATTAAATCTCTTTTCGCCAGTCTCATCCAATAGATGCAAATCAAATTCGTTGATATCATTATTCCTCTCCATCATTGCCTTCCTACAATGTTTCCACACCTGCTCGGCCTGTATCAACAAAACTGACATCACTGGACTAATTCAACATGTTCTTTAACTAAGTGCGTGTTTGGAATCATGTCGAGTTTGACAAAATCACGGTGGTGTTGTGATTTTGTAGAAGTTACAAACTGTGTGTTTGGTTATGCCGCGATAAAAAATTGATTTTGAATCGTGTTGATTTTAATTAAATACGAGTTGAACATAAAGTGGTTTATGTTTGGATACATCCACGTTGAACAATAGATTTGAGTCAAAAGCTACAAATCGTAGAGACATATTAGAATCAATTCAAAGAGGCAAAATCAAATCTACTTGAAGAATCCAAACATGTCAAAATCAATTCTACACCTCTATAATCAATTTATACCTCATCACAAATTGAAACCAAACATACACAAAGTGTAGCTTTTGGCAAAATCACGGTGGCTCACCGTGATTCCGCCAGACACACTGATTCCCAAATACTGCCAGACGAACCGTGATTCCAAACATACACTAAAAACTTGTAGCTAGATGCGCATGTTTTTAGTTAGATTAAGATTGTCAACAAACTCAATAAATTGTTTGGAGTGCAAGATTGAAGTTACATTTCACAATAGTTACATGGTAAATAATAGTAGACTAGACAAAATAACATAATCAAACTCATAACAACAACTTTGCTAAATTCATATAAGTCTATTTCAATATACATTGAGAATACTAATCAAAATTACAAATAAATAACTTATTAGATACCTTTTCTCCAACATGATCTCTAAAAAACTCATCATGTTTCCACCTCTTGCCCTCTGAGCATCCTTTTTCTAAAGCACAAAGAAGAAGAACATAAACAACGATATAACAAGGTTTTGTCATTTCCCTTCTTCCTTTGAAATTCATCAAGAAAATTGCATAATCTATTTTTCATCACATTGAACTTTAATTTTCCTTTTAATAACTCTATCAATAACAAATGCATGCACCTTTAGGTTTAAAGTTTTTGTGACAATAATTTGTTGAACTTGTGGAAAATGTTGTAACTGCCTATAAATTATTGGGTGATGAAAAAGTGCAATGAAAAGCGAAAAACCAATGAAACGAATGTGGTTGAATTTGTTGAATGTGTTATAAGGTTTTGGTTCAGTAATGCAGGTATTATTGTTTGGATATAATAACAATAAATTAATAGATGAATTTTAGGTTGAAGAAGTTGAATATTGTTGGAAAGACAGACGTGGGGAGAATGATGTTATACCTGCGATCAACATAGTATGTTGGACACAAGTTATCATGTATATTTTTATTTTCTTCCTTTTTCTTATTCTTTTGGGGTCAAAAAGTTATTATCTTTTGGACACAAGTTATTATCTTTTTTCCATGTATAGGGGCGTCAATTTTGGTCCGGTTGAATGAACTAGTTTTAGGTCCACATACATACTTTAATCGATAAAAATGTCAAAATTGTTAATTTAAGTTTGAATTTAGATTCCTCTATTCACATGTGATTAATTTATGTGTGAATTTTCCATGGTTATTTTATTTCGTCTATCTAAAAATGATCGTTTTAAATTTGATTCAACTCTTTAAAAACATGTCCCTCATACCCATAATCCTTGGATTGAGCTCACTTAGTTTTTTTTTAGAGAGTCCACTCAATTTTGATCAAACAATTCATTTTAATTAATGAGACCAATTATTTTTTTTAAACACTATTATTTTTCAAAAACAATGAGGTAACCTAAATGGATTAAAGTGTTTTTTTTAACCCATTTAGATTGACTCAATGATATTGGCTTGTTATCCGATATTGTACTCCTTCTCAATGTTTCACGATAATACATATTTAAAAAAACATTTAACAATTTACATTCCTCAAATCCTACCAAGAAATTTACTTTCCCACAAAAAAAGTTACATTCGATCACATATATAAAAAGTTAATTGACCACCTTTCAAAAGAAAAAGTTAATTGACCAAAAAAATCATGAATTTAACGTAAAAGATATTTTCTTTATGTATTTTAAATAGCAATTGCAAGGTTTGTATTTGATGAGCAAAGGAAACAGTGAAGAAAGATTCGTACCTGAAGCATTCTGCATTTTCAGTCTTGCATATTACTCAGAACGCGATATGTACAACACAGGCTGATTAAAGTCATCAATTGGGGATGTAGCTCAGATGGTAGAGCGCTCGCTTAGCATGCGAGAGGTACGGGGATCGATACCCCGCATCTCCATTTTTTTTTCACTTTTTTATTTTATTTTTTTGGTTCTTTCTTTCTCAGGAAAATCGGATATGGCATCTTTCACAGTTTCAATATGGATTTCATTTTTCATAATTTTCCATGCATGTTTCAAGGAGTAATTTCTTTTAATCAGTTTCGATTGACTTACTTTTGAGCTTATGAAAATAGCTTATGCAAACAAATAATCTTATATGTCAATTCATAAGTTCTCACTAACAAAAATCATAACATAAGCTTTTTTTTATAATAAACTACATTGACAAGTCTCATGTACCTGCTTATTGAAGCAAGTTTATCTTCTGTGTTCCATCCATGATGCATTTTAGCTTATTTTTTTAGTTGCCTAAAGTGATGGTACTATTGAGCTACAATTTATTGAATGTAAAATAAAATCCATGAGATTATGTGGCTATTCTGTATGTATATCACAAACATCCCTGGTGCTTTTTTAGCAGGTAGTGAAGATAAGATTGCAGCAGCAAAGGGAGCTAAGGCATGAGCTTTTGATATGTAGAGATTCTGTACATTGTTCACAAATGATCATAGAGTCGAGTGATATTCTGGTAGAACTTTCTACAACTGATTTAAATTTTCATGCAGATTTTCTATTGTTGGCTGATACAAGAGATTTTGATTTCGTGAGATGATAATTCGCAAATGGTTATTGCCATTATTCTTATTGTGTCCAATTTTAAAACTTAAATGTTCTTATTATTGCTATAGTAAGATTATATTACAGGCCTTAAATTTGACTGTATGGCTTTGGAAAGTTTGATTGTATATTTTTTGCAGCAAAGTGATCAAACATTGCTGAGTTCGAAATCCTAGTTCATAACACATAAAGGAAGCAGATATCTGAAGGTATTTCCTTTCCCATTTTATTATTGTATTTATCAATCATTTCCTTTTCGTTCACATTTTCAGTTTCGGTTTCTTCTAAACACACTCAAGATTATTGCTATTAAATCAGCAAAAAATCCAGTAGCTTCACTAACACTCATATCCGTTACTTCAGACCATGGATATGGCTTCACTGGTTTTGTTGCTTCAAGAAGAATCTCTAATGGAATCTTCGGTTTTGACCTTTCCATAGGGACTGTGTAATGATAGTATTTCTCTGGGTCTGGACAAAGATCCTGCAGAATTTTCACCTTTGATTAATTAGTTCACTTCAAACACCAACAAATATGAAAATATCAACATCTTTTAGTTTACAATACCTGATTAGCATGCATCTTTTTCACAAAGATTTTGAATATATCAAAATTTTGTTTCTGGAATAATTCTTCTGTCAAACGTAGGTACGTGACTCCATACATCCTTAGTTTTGGAGGGCCCTTTTTGTTAACACCATTTGGTCTAGCATTTAGAAGAATTTGGTTGTAACCTTCACTATCATACCTTGGAAGTGCATTTTCCCCAGCAACTTCAAGGTTCTCTCTCCATCCATCACTCAAGACCTATAAAGAAATGAACATAAAACAGGCTAAATTATGAGTAACTTGTTTCATGAATAGTAACATGTCATGGAGTTTATCAATCACAATTCTCTTTGATTTTGCAGAGAACATATTAGATTAGATTTGAAGCTAGAATGAATTACCTGCTGAACAAGTTCCTGGGCGCAACTTTTAGCTTCTTCTGGTTGCTCAGAATTTCTCATCTCAAGACACGTGAAATTCAAGATAGCATTATGTCGAGAGAACATCCTTGCTACGGGACGGTATCCATCTCTATCACTTAAGTTGTAATATCCTGAAGTAAGCTCTGCAGCATGGCTTTCAGTTTTATACCACCAGTGGATTCCAGCAATCTGTTTTTAATGAATCTTTCAGCTTATTGATGTGAAAATATTGAATTGCTAATTTACCATATATGTATATATACATGTGGAGAACTACAGCCAAATTTAGATGACTTCCGCAACAACTTTTTAAGTGGTTAACACAATTCAAATAAGTGATTAATTACATTAAGTAGTGGTTTAATGGATATGGTGTCTGAACTCATTAACTACAAATTTGGACGTTGTTAACCATAATCATTAGGTGTTCAAGTACATGTATATTTGAACAACTGAAAGTTCTGATTAATCATGTTCAAATTCATAGTCAATAAAGTAACGTAATTGGTCAATGAATTTTGGTACCTAGTATATAACCATTACCCATCTATTGAACGTAATTAACCATATATTTGAACTATGTTAACCAATTAAATTGTTGTCTCAAAAATTGTTTAATATTTGTTGTTCAAATAACACAGCTGAATATTTGAGAATTTACTTTTGCTGCTAACTTCACTTTGCAACCTAGGAATACTTTGTTGGCTTCATCCAAGATTTCATCACCATGTGTCAGTAATTTGTTAGAATACCATGTAAGAAAAAATTTCCCTTTCTCTGTTTGGTAAGTTCCCTTGGATCTGAAGAATCCTGTAGATTCAGGTGTGTCATTAGATGACCCTGCATTATCAGGAAGCTCCCATTCAGGATGACCTGCTCTTGTTGCAGCCGCTTTGAAATCAGCTTGAAGATATTTGTCATAGCACTGCAATATTTAAGATGTAAGTACATAAAGTTTGAGAATTGGAATAGTTTTTGACTTTATGTTATTGCTATGAGTAGTAAATATATAATGTCAAGTCGAAACCCTTTTTGTTTTGGATTCGAATACTCTCCAACATTGCAGCGGTGCAGCAATTTTTTTAACTAGGACAGATACCACTGGTACGATAGCACTTTTTTACTCTTAATATTGTTTGCTGCTCCGTGAGAGAGGATCCAAGTCGATTTGTTTTCAACGCAATGTTATGTGGAACTGTGCACAAATTCCTATAGCAAAAAAATTCACAAACTCACATTAAATTCCCCAATACCAGGAAATACCCAGCCTAGAGATTCTGCATAAGAAGGATATCTGAGTTCTCCGGCAGGGCCAAGTCCTACTTCAATGTCTATCAGTAGCTCAGATTCTAAGAAATCTGCCATATTCTCTCTAAAACTCTTCATATAGTCGCTATACATCTGCATCAAACACCAATAACTAAACAAATATGATAACAATCATTGCCATATAAAAAAATTATTATGCAATTTGTCACACGGAAGATATAGACTATCAACTTTTTCAACACAGGTAACTTGACTGTGTCACAATCCTTAATGTTACAAAAAATTTCTGTCAAATACGGCTGATGAGACTGCAATTGAGGTTGCAAAGCAGTCACAGACACATCAAAAACCTTGACATCAGGACCTCAAATGCGGTTGCGCTTGCAAACCGTTTTCAATAAACTTTGTCAAATGTACATGTAGAGTTTGGTTAAACTTGAGTTATCAAGTAACATGCAGAGTTGAATTCCATTAACTATAAATAGGAAATAATGATTTTCTAGATGCTTATTAGCTAACCTGAATGGGAGTTCTTCCATTAAAGAAAGGTTTATTATCCACACCAAGTGAAATACATTCCTTATTCCTGATACCTGAACTATTGGTGTAAAAGATATCAGGATTTGATTCACCAACTTCAAGTACCCATTTAGGTAATGGAATGGAAACAGAATCTCCAATATTCCCTCCACATTGATGAAATGACATTATAGCTTGTAACTTAAGTTTGCAATCCTGAACAAGCTGAAACAAGGACCTATAAGCTGACCAATCATACTGCTGAGGACCCTTTGATTCAACTATACCCCACCAGACATCAACCATAACTCCATCAACACCTGCTGCTCGTAGCTCCGTCAGCTGTTTCTCGAGTTTTGCTCTATCTTCCAAGACATTGTCGTTTGTAATCACCCCTAGCTGGCAGGAGGAACCAACACATTTTTGAAATGGAACATATATGTATATGGGATAGATGTTTGATAATAGTGTAATTACTTACTGGGAGCATCACATATATAGGTACATAATTTGCTAGCATTGGATCTTCGTATGTTGGAGGAACAATTGGTGCCTGCATTTTACGACCAAATATTTAGTAGTGCCAAGAAAATATGAATTTCTAACATAAAAAGGTACTCTAAGTTTAAGATGATTAAATTAATTTAAGTAATTGAATAACAAATATTTAGCATGTTAAATTATTGAAAGAAGGAGATTACTTCATAATCATTCCTCTTAAAAGAAAAAGATTAATTCATTGTTTAAATACACCCCATGACCCGTGCAACATATTACCTGGCATCACCTCATTGTTTAAATACATTTTAATTGAAATAAATAAATAAATAATTGAAATTGTGTGCGGCTAGAATAGGTTGTCATGTGGATTCCACGACAAGTTGATGTCGTGGTGTTTGGCATTTTTGAATTCGAAAAAGGGGGAAAGAGGAAATTTTCGTTTTTGATTGTTCTGTTTTGTCAATAATCTTGACTAATTTTTTTTTAAAATAAATTATTCTCAAATGAAACAACAATTAAAATAAGGTGGATTCTAGGGTGAGGGTCCAATTAGGTCCCTCACCGGTGAACTACGAGAAAAACACCAATTGATTAAATAAGTGGTTCAGATTTATTTAAATTAAAAGAGAGAACATGGAGAACTGCTCACATTCAATCATATCCTGCAATGGTTTCACCCGTTGTTAACCGTAATTAATTGTTACGAACCGAACCGAACCAAACCATTACAAATCAATTAATTCCTTTTCACACAAAAATCTGAACCCTTTTTCTAAACCCTAATTCCATTTCAAATTCAATCAAATTCACCATCCCAAACATAATCACACGTGAAAAGTGAAATTTAAAGTTGAAGTAGTCAATCAATATACAAGAAAAGTTTTTGTTGAAGTTGTAAAATCACTGTCATAAAAGATGATGTTATTTTGTCTCTTTTAAAATGAAGCAGTTTCTATTTCAAACAAAAATTAAACGGCTTCAACACAAAAATTGGATAGTTTCAAAACAAAACATAAAATGAAGCAAATTCTGTACATACGTCACTCTTTCGATGCAATTTTTCCTTTTCACGCTACTGCAAAGGAAAAATTCTTTGTCATTTTGTATTTACCTTAACTTTGGAATTAATTGATTTGTAATGGTTTGGTTCGGTTCGGTTTGGTTCGTAACAATTAATTACGGTTAACAACGGGTGAAACCATTGCAGGATATGATTGAATGTGAGCAGTTCTACATGTTCCCTCTTT
>Ga0228710_1001534_pt1 | contig 34811 bp, 14 predicted proteins | sample MedpolnodulmetaG_FD_177995 | JGI IMG/M metagenome (GOLD analysis project Ga0228710, IMG submission 177995) | Root nodule microbial communities from Medicago polymorpha collected in Santa Monica, California, United States - pink nodules | ecosystem: Host-associated > Plants > Roots > Nodule... | reverse complement strand
TACACCAAATTGTTAAATTATTAATCAAATGAGTTGTTTTTTTTAAAGAAATCTATCATTGACAATTATAAAAATTAAGTTTTATTTATCAAAAGCGTCGATGAAATAAAATTTAATTTTCTTGAATTTTTATTACTCATAATAAGATATGATTCAATATTTGCCAAATGATTCAAGGCAAATTCTCTAAGCATATTAAAGGACACGTGCCAATTTATGCGGTCCGCAATATCCACGTAGCCTCTATATATTGGGGATGGACATGTGACGTGATTTCATTGCCAAGTAGAATTTGTAGAATTTCTTTGTAATTATCGATCAACAGAGACTTGATAAAGTTCAAGCCGTTAAGCAATTTTCAGTATTGTAAATTAGGGTTTGTGAAAAGTGATTCAAAACTTTAGTGCTTGTGCACAAAGATCTTTTGTTTTGTTTTTCTTAGTAGCACTATATCCACTATGCATGCATTTAGAATACATCATATCCAAAACCATGATGTGAGTAAAAGAAAAATCAAGAAAGATCGAAGGATAAAGTAAAAGAATAGAATGGAACTGGAAGTCATTACCTCCGTACCAGAGGCAGTTACCGTCCACGTGGCCTCCTAAGTCCTTTGCGTCGACCGTCAAGTATAAACCATGTAATGTACATCATCGCTTTAAACGTTTAGGCAACAGTTTTTGGACTTGAGACGGTTTTGCATCGTTGCCTAAGACGAAAAATGTTGTAGTGTTTGTTGAAAGAGAAGGAGAAACGAGGTGTGTTGCACTCCAAAAATCAAACATATTACTGAGAACTTTATGGGTTTTGAGAACATAGATGATCTAAGAATTACTCCATAAATAAAAAGAGCTTAAAATATTTCAAATTTCAAATGGAATTGACCTTGACTACGCCATCAAATGCAACAATATTGATATGAGACAGTAAAAAAATGTACACATTCTTTTACCTATAACAGTATTTCAAGCTATCAAAAAGATGAAACAACTAAATTAATTATGTTGAATAACTGTATAAGTTCAATCTAATTTCTACACTTTATGGGTTTAATTATGAAATATTTCAAAAAATGGTGTGGCTACTTCCAAACTTGATTTGTCCTCAAAATTTATCTTAAACATTTTGAATATATTTGATTCAAAGATGGAGCAAATGTCTTATTTATCCCTCTAGAGGACATTGTTGGAGAGCATAGAGTATCTTGGCCCATTTGGATTAACTTATTTTAGAGCTTATATAAAACAGCTTATGCAAATAAATAAATTTTTATGTATTATTTATAAGTTTTTAAGGTAGTTTATGAAAAACTCGTTTATGAAGATACAATTTTCGTTAGTGAGAGTTTATAAATTAAAATAAAAGTTTATTTATTTACATAAGCTATTTTTCATAAGCTCAAATCAAACGGGGTCAAGGTCTATGCCTAAAACATACCAACCTTTTTTTTAGGGTAAAACATACAACCTTGTTTTGTTAATTCCAACTATGAATTAGTGACTCAAGATTCAAGATCAACTTATCTATCTAATCACACCAAACCATTCCATATAAGTTAATACAGTATATACATTAAAATAACAAACATAGATGGTTTATATATATAAAACTCTATGTATACGATAATCAATTGACATGCCAAAAATAGATGCAAAAATGTGTAAAAAAGCAAACTGCTACTTTCCGCGATTCGGCTATGACAATACAGGAGTGAGCCATAACATAATAAAGCAAATATAAGAAAACACGATGCTTGGTTAAGTAAATAATCGAGGAAAGATCAGAAACGATAAAACTTGATTCATTAATCTATTCGAGTATGTATTCTTCTTTGTCTTGTACATGCGCTAATAATCTTTCGAGTAATATGAGAGATATCATATAAATATTAATATTAAGATAGAGAGTATTGTCACTATCATAATGTGGAACCTATAGTACACTTGCAACAAGTTGGTGTTTGATGATATCCAACCGATAATCTCAACTACGATTTCAATTGTTTATGCGCAATTGCAAGTTTCACAGTTGCATTCAACAATTCTATTTTAACTGCATTAGTTAGACCATGATAAGTATGCTGACAACGTGGTGATAATGATACAATGATTCTTAATGTGGATGTCAGCGCTTTAACTAAATCAGATAAAGAATGATATGGTGGATTGGTTAGGAAGTTTGAAGGAAACATTCAATTTGCCTTCTATGGTAGTGTGGATTTGTCCAATATTTTGCATGGAGGGATTCATGCCCTTATGATTGGCATTAAGCTTTGTTAGAAGGGTTATTTTTATGACTCTCTTCATGTAGTGCATTTAGTGTCAAAGGAAGTTTTGAGACTTCATCACTATTTGAACCTCATCGAACTCATTTAGATGTATTTGGTTAAAGAGTGGGATATTTTCATTAATCATATTTTATGAAAAGGAAACTGTTGCACAGATATACTTGTAAAACTAGGTGTTAATCATTAAGAGTCTCTTGTGATGGTGCATCAACCATTACCATGTTTATCCTTAGCCTTACTAGTTGATGTTGAGTATCCTTTATTAGAACGTAATTTTTCTTTACTTTTTTCCTTTTGTTTTTTTTTCTTCTCTCATGTACCAAAAAAAAGATAAATATGTATTATAATGTAGTTTCATATTTCTCTTTTTGGAATAGGTAGACAATTTTTATATTTTCTTATATAGTAGTAGGTAAATAAATTTGACAAATTAAATATTTTCTTAATAAAAAAATTCAATCCCTTTTTTTTTAAATTGATACCGGTTTAAAGACCGATTAATTTATGAGACAAATCTCATCGTTCACTAATGAATGTCCCATTTAAATTCAGAAGAAAGTTTTATATAGACAAGCTTATAAAAATTGACATTAGTCGATATTAAAATCTTGAGAGGAGCACGTTCCAAAATCGTAAGTGTACACCAATTTAAAATGGTAAAACATTTTTCTAGTTGCCTCTCATTTAAGAGAGACATGACGTTGAGGTGGCAACAACGAGTTGAAAAAAATGTTTTCCATATCATTTTTTAAAATTTCATCTCATTTATTAATTACAATAATGCATAAAAATTTAATTAATTTAACTAATTAATATTTCAAAAATTATGAACATAATTGGATCATCATATTTGATTATTAAGAAACAGGCTAAACGAAATCGAGCTCATGATATCTCACCTTCATTAGGAAAGAGAACCTATGGTGAAAACTTGATGGTGCAGCCATATAATGAGATTTCTTGTTTGGGATTCGTGGATAGTAGGTTGTATTCTAAAGTTGCGATTTGTACATGATATCTCTTCTTCTTTGAACTCTCATGGAGGAGAAGAAAACAGGAGCTTCAGATGGTCAAAGAGAAATGAGTTTTGGGTTGAATAATTTTTGGATTTAAATTTCTTGATTAATTTATGGGTTATGTTTTAGGGTTAATCAAGGGTGGTAATGGTTTATGAAGTTGAAGATGAAGGAGGAGGATGATGGTAATGAAGGAGGGTTATGTGATCCATTTTTTAATGATGCAGCAAAAACTCAAGGGAAAAGATGAATCCCAAACAAGGAATTTGGGTGGATGATCATGAGTATGGGCGGTGTTGGGGTTGATGAATTTGATTTGTGATGAAATTAATTATATGATAAGTTGGTGTTTATGATGATGCACGATGCTGAATGATGAATTTTTTAATTGATTTTTAATATTTTAATTTATAAATAAATAAATAATATGATTAATTCAACCAATAATGATATGGAAAATATTTTTCCAACTCACCATTGTCACTTCAAGGCTACGTCATTAATGACTACGCCACATCATTTAAATTAGTGGGTGATCAGAAAAATGCTTTGATTTTCGGGAAAACCAAAATTTTCAAAATGGGTGAGCCAAAATTGCATTTAAGTCTGTTATGTTATTTATTACTAGCAAATCATTTTCAAAGTAAATTACACTTTTCTTCTATAAGAGAACCTTTAGTTATCCTCCCTTCCCGTCTTATGCTAAAGTATATGTTATATTCACTTGAAAAGTAAATATATATGAAAAAAATTATATTCTTCAATGATAATAAAATTAAAATATTTTGTTATTAAATTAATTTTATGATTTTAGAATATAACATATATTTTTAAGTAAAAGTTATGAAATTATTAATATTTTAAAAAATAACAATGAGCAAATTTTAATCCAAAAATTCATTCTTTATACTATGTTTTTATGCAACAAAGTAGTTGTCAAATTTGGCTGATTTGTAATGAAATAAAGTTGAGAAATGTTAGGGTGGTTTCTATCAATTATCATCACATGTTTCAAACTAAACAGTGTGAGCCACAATTTATGCAGTAAAGATATCATTATATATGTGTCATTGTATGGTTGTTGTTTTCTTTTTCATCCATTCTGTTGTGAAAGTGACTCAAAATTGAAGAAATTAGAATTCTGGAAGCAGAAAATTGGTGGCCGATTTTTAGGGCTCGGTGGCCGAATTTGACTGAGTTTTTTAGCCTGTTTCATTCGTAAAAAATCGGTGGCCAAATGGATGTATTCGGTGGCCGATTTTGCGCAGAAAATAAAACATAAACGTATTTTCGGGCTTAGATTTGTTCCAGTTTTATTGAGGATTCTTTTACTATAAATATAGACATTATATCAGTGTAAAACTTGAGATAGAGGGGGCTGAAACAAGGATTTAGAAAGGCAACAACAAAACTAGGGTTTGTATAGAGTTTGTCTCTTGGCAACAAACACTAGGGTTTGAGGGTTGATTCACCTTGGGAAACACTATTAGGATTGAGTCTCTTGGTCACGGGAAGAGATTGGGACTTTGGGTAGAATTAGGTGGGAGACTTATTCTTGTAACCCATTGATATCTCTTTTGTAAAGTTACTCATCTTTATAGTGAAACGGATGGCTGCTCTCTCTCCCCAGACTAGGTCAATTTAGACCGAACTGGGTAAACAAATTCTTTTGTGTTCTCTCTTTCTTTCTCTCGTTGTTATCTACTTTTGGCTTGTGTTTATAATTGTTTGATACACTTTGTTTTAGTTGCTTGATTATCACTTGCTCCACACATCAAGTTTGTTATTGGTGTGATTTTTCATCGAATTCACAACACATTCTTTATACTCAATTGTTGTTCAACAAGTGAAGCTTTGGGATCAACTCAACTTTCAAGAAATAAGCCAGTTAAATCCAAAAATTAACAATAGCATTTCAGGATCATTGTCATGGATGCTTATTTGGTAGGATGAATTGGAGTGATGTGTGCTTTAGGATGTTTTGGAATGTTAACCAAGTTACTTTTGTCTATTTTGGATTTGAAGTATGGTTTTGACCTACCAAAACAATTGTTGTGTATTTTGAATGAGTTGTTTGCTGAGACATGGTTAAAAGGTTTTTGACTGCTTCTTTTTCTACCTTATGAGCTTCTCGCATATCCTATGTAGTTTGGATTATAGAATCTTAACTGTATAAACACCCCATAAAACCATCAAAAACACATTAAAAAAATTTGAATTTTAAAATCTGAATATGACGTGCGAGAAACTCATAGGATGAGAAAAATAACAGTCAAAGTTTTTTTCTTTGTTATTAATAAAAAAAAACCATGTGGCTGAAATTTGATTATATATGAATTGATCATTGTTGGGATGTAGGCTTATTGTGGTTATTACTCGATATGAATTAATGTGTCAATATAAGTTTACCTAGATTATGGATCAAATACATACTAATATTCTGTCCATTATAAAAGCAAAAGACATTTGTTAAAATACTCATATTCTACTTTGATACGACCTCATTAGATGAAAGATTTCGTGACCAAGTAGAGTTGCACTTGATTTCATTTAGTTATCTCCCTTTTCTAATTTTATAGTTCTGTTTATTTCCTTTTCTAAATTTATGATTCCGTTATTTTCCTTTCGATTATGCAAGTTGATATGCCAAGATTGTATCGTATATATGATATAACAGTGAAGCAGTTCAGTTATGTTGAATAATAACAGGTTTCGGTTTCTTCACTAATTTCTCATCTATTTTCTCTCTAGAAATTTCCACTCACGTAAAGCGTGCCCTTTCTTCATCTCTTTTGTTTTTAGGAGTTCACACTCACTCGAAGAGTGCCATTTGCTTCACTTTAAGATAATTAGAGTGTATCATGCTCATTGTAAAAACAGTTTAATGGTCTTTGCAATTGATGAACTGACAGTGAAATAAGCGAGATGGTTATTTATACGAATCTCTTTTCCGTTCTCACCATTCATTCTTCCTTTTTTTTTTTTGCTTTCTATGTTTGATTTTAATCACTCTACTTAGCTGTCATCTACTCCTCATTAGGTTTAATTAGATCATATGTACATGGCATATATGTTTACCTTTGATTGCACAATGAAAAGAGTACTACTTATAGCAAAAATTCCGGATGCTAATCACTCTAGAAGAAATAATACTGATGTATAATGAAATGAAGTCAATGCCATAATTCTTAGTATTTTACGGGAAACATAACAAAAATTGATCTAATAAAGTCTAAACTACTCTCACATGTTATAATTCAACTTGAAATATGACATTTTTAAGCATGAATTGTGTTGAACCCACGATTTGTGTATATGAAAGTAAATGCTCAATTCTCATCCATAATGGTTTTACCATTTTTTATCAGCATATGGTAGTAAATTAGTGGGGAATGGTTGTAGTACTTTTAATGGTGAACATTAGTCCCCCTACTCAGCTCGTTATTTTTCCCTAAGCTAATAGACCAAACCACCTACTACTAACTAGAGTGAATCATTTGATATTTTGATACTCTCTTTGTCCCATTATAAATGAATTATTAGTTCATTTTAGACGTATTAACAAAAAGTATATAAGTGAAAGGGAGAGAAAAATGATTTTGAGTGTCTTGTTAAGTATTAGTGCATACCTTGTTATCATAAATATGAAGTATAATAAATATATTGAATTGGAGTGATTAAAGTAGTATTAATTAGAGATATGATTAAAAAGAAAAATTAATATTCTATTAAAAAGTAAAATGAATCAATTATGTTAAGACATTTTTTTTAAGGACTCGTATATTATAAAATGAAGGAAGTAGAAACTTTCATTGTGTGTGATACTCCCCAACGTGTCACGATCCACAACAAGCAATGTTACAAAAACATAAATAAAATTCTCTATACTATATAAGCAATGCTATGGATCTTATGAAAACATAAACAAAATTATATACTATAATTCAATCTGGTAAATTTATTCGCAAATAAAATGAAAAACTCGAGAAATGTTCAGTCTAGTCAATTTATTCGCAAATAAAAGGAAAAACACAAGGAATGAGGTCCAAACATAAAGTGTATAATAATTTTTTTTACAAGACATAAAGTGTAGAATAATAAACATGCTACTCCCTGACCAAAAAAACATGTTACTCAACAAGAGAATAATCTACCTCATTGCATACATGTCTAAAACACCAATCTAAGTAGGGCTGTTTAGGTTGCGGATGTGGATGTAGAGGTGGATGTGCAATGAGTACAATTGGAAGGATTAATTCTGGCAGTTTATCGACATCCCCTTTAAATAGTGTGTATTTTTCACATGCAAGATTGATGACATACACAAAATTGTTTTCATAACCACACGTACGCGGGTTGCTCAATGCATAGTACTTTCTCTTCGGAGCATAAAATAATGCTATGTCACCTAAAGTTTTTAACTTGACATAATTCATGGTTGAGAAATCTATCTTATACACATTAAATGTTACCTTGAATATAATATGAAGCACTAAAATTAAAAGATGTCCATCACGACTAACCAACCTTACGTGTGAATAAGAAACAAAATGTACCTGAATAGTACTCTTCAATTCTAAAAAATTTATATTTGCAGAGTTCAAGTTGAATATCCCTATGTTCGCTTTGTTGGTGACAACAAATATGGTACTCTGCAAAACAACAAAGTCAACAACCTTTTGTGGTGTCAAATAAGTAACCCAACCAAAATTTCGAGATTGATAGACATGCAAATCATTAGAATCTCTACATAAAACTAGTAAGACAAATTCCTCTGAGCCTCTGCAAAAAGCAAGCAAAACAAGAGAAATCAACCTCAAAAACTGAGTTATTGATTACCATCTTTCTTCTTGTAAATGGATTAATTAGTATAAATGAATTATCCTTCCCTGTCATGATCAAATATCCGCTAGACGACCCATGATAGGCAAATCGGAAGAATTTATTGATCATCTTTGAGTGATAAACTTTATGGTGAGATATGCTTATGAAGGAAAAAGATTTCTTAGAATATGAAGACCTTTGGAGAAGTAATGGTTCTTGGGATGCCATGAAATTCCTCCAATAAATTTTATGAAATTTCCGTCAATTGTTGCACACACTACCAAATTGAAAGAGGTCATCAAAATCTAACAATCTTGAAATGATTTCAAGCAAATCCCAAAGAAGTTGACAATTCTCTGCTACCTTCTTCGTTTTTTTCCCTTTGTATCACAACAAATAACAACTATAGACGATCTATGACATATTAGAAAATGAAGAGATAAAGAAATATTTATTTGCCCATTTATTTCCAAACAAAAATAAAAACCAACATATAAATATAAATATAATACACTTATGTTCTATCCTCATTTTTTTTTTAACGTGAGTAATTCAGTTCACTTTCCTGTGATCATGCCACCATGTAGCATTAGCAAACAATATATAAGTAGACCAAAAAGCTAAGCCAAACTAAGTAGCAAGTATTTGCTTGTCCATAACAGAAAAACAGCCAGCAATGACCTCTATTACATTTACACCATACAAACCAAACATTAAATCAATTTGTAAAATCAGATGCAAATAACAGCACACCAAAAAGCTAATCCAAACCAAGTAAAACAAGTTTATGCTTGTCAAAACCAGAAAAACAGCCACTAATAACCTCTATTATACAATACAACTCCTAACAAAACACTAAACCATATCGAAAAAAATCAATGCTCCATCACAGCCAAAACCAGGCACATTCTACAGCAACCTTAGTACCTTACCGTACCAAAGAATAGATATCAACTTCTATGAAACACGGATATGGACACGGACACCGGATATGACATGGACATTGACACGTCGACACAACTAATATTTAAAAAATCACATAATTCAGTGCAATTACAAGTGTCGGTGTCGTGTCTGAGGAGTGTCTGGGCTTCATAGATCAACTTTCATACTCAAATGGAAATTAACATTCTAACCAAAAAAGCTTAATTTATTAAAGGGGAATGTTAACGAGTGTCACGTGACACTCTTTAAGGACCATAATTAGTACTCCCTTCGGTCCTATTTATAAGAAATATTTGACTTTTTTGATTCATTGCATAAATCATGTATGTGGTCTATATTCTAGATCAGATACATCAATTATTCAATGAATCTAAAAAGTCAATTTTTTCTTATAAATAAAACCGGAGGGAGTAATATTTATGAAAAAATATGTATTAATGCATTGGAAATCGAAATATTTGACTTTTTTAAAGAATAATTACTTATTTTGAAATGCTTAAAGAGTGCCCCAAAGACACTCGTTAATAAGACCATTTATTAAAAGATGTTGCATTTTATTGACCCCTACTCCCCAACAAAAAGAAAAAGGAATAAAAGACATAAAAATCAGCCTTTGTTCCATGAAGGAAGGAAAATTCTCGATGGTGTGTATTTGTTAAATGAATTTGTGGATTACGCGAAAAGAAGTAGAAAAGGTTGTTTGTTAGTGAAGGTGGATTTTGAGAAAGCATATGATTCCGTTAGTTGGATGTTTTTGGAATATATGATGGGAAGAATGAATCTCGATTTGATTGGATGAAGGAAGTCTTCCATATTTGGAAGCTCAATGATTGTATTTAATTTATGGAAGCGGAGAAAGACGTGCGTCTTTCCGCTAGTTATGATTATTGTACTATGAATGTAATGTCTTCTATGTAATGAGGTTGGAGTATCAACATATGTGAAGTACAATAATCATAATAATAACTAGCGGAAGGACTCCCATCTTTTCCCTCTTTTTATTGTATTAAACATTTATAAAACGGTATTTTTTATGAAAGTTTGATCTTTCACTTTCAAATATCAGTGTCAACCAACCATGTCATGGCCGGTCCTAGAATTTTTGGTGCCCTAGGCGAAACAATAAATTATACCCTTTTAATTATTCCAATATTTTTTTTCTTGCATTTTTTATTGCAAAATATTCATTTATAATCACAGTTATCTAAAAATATATTTTCAATAGAATTAATCAAAGGAAATTAAAAAGAAATATATAGTACTAACTACTAAGTAAAAATAATAATTTAAGTGCCCCTAAAAAAGTGGTGCCCTGGGTTGTCGCCCCTCGCGCCTACCCTCAGGGCCACCCGTGAACCATGTTTATCTTTTTTAAATATCAGCAACAATATAAACAAATTTGAGCCGCCCACCAACACCACTTATAGTGTCAAACATCTACATTGAAGGTAAGTATATGAGCAATGAATCAAACACGACTTTCAACTAAAACAAATAGACATTTAACTATAAACAATATATATATATATATATATATATATATAATTGACAACAAAATTGTTGTATTTCAGACTTAAAAATGATATTTAGTGACGGATTTTGTTTATTCGTTCAAAAAAAAATACTTATTTTTTTTGAAATTTTAGTAAGTCTAAGTTTGAGGTCTTGTGTCAAGGGTTTATTGCACTTTGTAGAGGGTCGGCCTTAATCAAATATAATATGAATATGTTTTTTAAAGACAAGGTTATAACATTATTATAACTAAAATTTGTTCAAATGTATAACCGGAATAATAAAAAAGTGTTCATAAAATCTCTTGTCGTGGCCTCGTTGTTGATTATCATCGACTGGAATTGAAAGTCTGATTCGATAATGCTTCATGTAGGCGTTGAATCCCAAAATTAAATATTTATGCCTTTAAGTACCTCGTTCACCCTTTCTTTGAACTCTTGAACTGGAAGTACGATTGGATGATGATCCTTCATGCAGGTCTTGAAATCATCTATGTCTTTTATAAACTCATCATACTTCCCCTTCTTATCATCATGAAACAAAGCTTTTTTTACTTCTTCCAAAAATCCAATTCCAAATTCATTTGACATGGTTTCAGCGATCGGAAGCTTATGTTGTTGTGGTAGTTTGTATTAAGTTAGGGTTTCTGATGTTTCAGCGAGAGTAAGACAAGATAATTCCAATTAACACATATACTAATCATACATTCCCTATTTTAAGCAATATTCTTTAAAAAAATAAAATTATGAGTGATAATTTTAATAAAAACAACAAATAAAATTTTAATATTAATAGTAATACATTACAATTTTGACCTTATATAAAAAAATTTGTGTTTCATGTAAAAAAAACCTTTCAATTTTACTGATCACTTAATTGTTTTTTACCGTTTTATTGTTCCTTACCAATAAAAACGGAAAGACAAAAAAAAAATATTTGTATCATATCTGTCTTAGACAAGAATTATAGAAACAGATGCTAAAGTTCGTTTGTTACACCTTTTTTTTAAGATAATTTTTAAAGTTTTTTATCTTTTTGTTATGATTTTTTAAAAGGTTTTGCTAACAAGTGTCATTAGGACACTAGTTAATAATTCAAAAATGAAAATAATTTATAAGTTCTAGGTAGAAAAATTTACTTTTTTAACTTTCAATGTGATGAATGTATCATTCTCAAAACAAAATTTCTTCTTTAAACTTCTTAACATGCGTCTTTATAGGGCATTGTTAGCATTTCCTTTTTCAAATGATGTTTTAAAAAAATCTGATGAGATATTGGGTTAAATAACTTCTCATAAACAATCATTCTAAGTATTCCTTAAAAAAAAAAAATTCTAAATATCCATATTTCTTTTAGAATTGCATAATACAAATAGGAAAACCAAAGTACTTAGCCCAAAAAATGACCACCATTGCTAACAAATGAACATGTCATATTTGTTGATCGCTGAATGAACTTTACCACAAAGTCTGAAAAATGAGCAAGTGACACATAATTATGGGAGGTGAAAAATCTGTGAAAAATATCATAATTATTTTTGTGAAAAAATGTTATTCTTTTTATCTTAAAAAAAAGAAAAAGAAACGGTTTATTTTAAAACGCAAAAGTATAAAATTGTATTTTGAAGAGGTAAAGAAGACTCCTTATAACTAGAAACTTTGGAGTTTCTCTACATCCAAATAAGTTAAACTTCATCCATCCAAATCAAATTAAATTTTTTAAAATTGAACCGCCAAATTGAAGAGTATAATCCGGAGAAAACAATGGAAGAACACAAGAAATGTCTAACCACCTTAAAGTCAAATATCAAATACTCTTAAAATATGCGCAGTCCAAAAATAAATGATCAACAAGTTTTTCCTTCCCTCATCCACAACACATAAGGTAAAATCAGTTTGTAAAATCTCAAGACAAAGAAACCTATGGGTTTGTTGCAAATAATGTCCAAAAGAGTTGAAGGTGCTTCACTATGCACTTGAGTCGACAACTGATAAACTCCTCTAACAATGTACATTTCACCAGGGTCAAGCTTCTAGTCTCAGTTATGGGACTCGTTTATAACCTTAAAAAAATGTCAAGCAACATATTTCAACACTCCCCCACTAATTCCTCCTCCCAAGCATGAAGTCTCCTATGCCACTTTCTTTCATCGCCGTCAACATTCCATCATAATTCACACATATGTGTAACCGTCACAAATCGATCCTCAACTTACTAAAGACACCTTCTAAATCCACATAAAGGATCACTCTTTAACCATGGATGAATCCGAAAAAAGCAAATTAAGCCCATTACCCACTATGCGTACTTGATTTCATCCAACCAATTACCATACCATAAGCCAACACCTTTTCTATCACTACTAATATCTTTCCACCAAACCAACACCTTACTTACCCTCCTTCACTCGCCCTTCCTCCAACCCATAACGAGCCAGCAAAAAATTAAATCACGATCCCTCTGGCTCCACGTGCATCCTCCTTCACCATTTACTAAATAGAGAAAGATTAAATCGCCGCACTCTATGCACCCCCACCCTTTTTCCACTCTCGATCAGGACACACCTTATCTCACTTTACCCATGAACTTTCCTAGCTTCCTTATTCCCACCCCTCATAAAAAACGTTTATAAAAAAATCAATAGAATAATTATACATATGAGTACCGCAAAAAATCAGACGTCCATTCAAAGATAGATCACTACTCTCTCATAATAAAAATTAATAGAAAGTTGGTATCATAATCAACTGTGTAGATTCATTCTTCCATATTCTTGCACCTACGTTTCGTAATAATCAACATTTCTCTTTGTTTTTTTACTAACTAAAACGTCATCATTAGTTAAAAATTTGGAAACGTTGAGGAATGGGTCCAGCCTCCAGATTCGAAAGCCATCAAAGTTCCCTTAAACAAAAAAAATTAATTAATCATTTATTCAAGTGGATTTACTTAATATTGTAAAAAAATTAATTTATATTTATCTACCACCGGTATCAACGTCTCGTATTTAAATTTGAATTCTTCTACCACTTTATTTATTGGAATATACAATATTTTGACACACAAAGTTAAACAAAAGAAAGAGCTAAATTTTTTAAAATAGGGTTGCCACGATTGAAATGGACTTCTTTTGTTGTGCATGCATTCCATTTTTAATTGGGTTGTCACGTGGAGGCTTATCTTAAGATTGGGAACAAAGATAGGGACATGAATCAATCTTTTTTCCCATCAAATATAGTAATATTTACGGACAAAAAACAGTTCATAAATATGGTATCTACAAACTGTCAAGCAGATAAAACGCCAAAAAAATATCATATTCTTCAAAATATTACCAAATATAAACAACTAGATTATCCCATTAAAAAAAAAAAACTAGATTATCATCTCATGAGATACTTTGAATATCCTAAACTAAATGGAACGAAACATAATGATAATGTTGAAATATGGATTCTCTAAAGTGGATAAAGTGTAAAATGAAAAAAATTAAGGGTTGTTATTTAAATAAACTCATGATTTTTTTTTTGAATAAACTCATGATTTGTTATGATATATATATGATATCTACTTTTAATTTATTAATTAACATTTTTTGTCAAAAAAAAATATTAATAATTAACATTTGATATTATTCTCTTTCGTGCTCATTTTATTTAGAGAGTCAAATCTATAATGTTGATATAGAATAGAGGAAAACAGAGAATATGATGAAAAAAATAATTAACTTCATTGTATAATGCATAAAATTTTGATTGTGGTTGATCAATAAGCATATGTTGGTACTTGTTCAAAAAAAAAGTAAGCATAATGTTGGTACTGTTATAGGTATATCTTGTAGCAATTGATTAGTCGACATTTAGGTACCGTTTGTCCAGGTTTTTTTACAGTTTAAAAGATAGTTTAAAACAAAGTTAAAATAAAGGTCTTTAAGAAAGAAGCTAAAGTTGTTTGGTTTCTCAAAAAAAAAATTAGTTTTAAAACTATTTTTAAGGTAAAAGTTGTTTGGCAAAATATTGTACAAAACTTAATTCTCGACAATTTATTTCGCAAGCACCTCTCTTAAACTCACGCTAGGAACCTTTTATTTTATTTTTTAATATTATATTTCAATATTTTTTCTTCCATTTAATTTTATTTTTTTGAACCGGTCCATTTAATTTTTTTTAAGGAGGGTCCACTTAATTTTATTATCTTTTTTTAAGAAATTTTATTATCTTTTTATCACTTATATATTTATTTTCAATATCGTTTAATTATCACAACCTCAGAAATATTTTTATTCACGCTATCATTGAATGACACCAAATATTTTTATTCACTTCCTTCAACCTCACAAATATATACACAGACATTGGGGTTTAGATTAATATTTTATGTTTGTCGGTTTTGTTACGCTAATGTGTATAATTTCTTTTAGTGTTGCATAATACGTATAATTATTTTTATAAAATTTTGATTTTAATTAAAATTACAAGTATAGATGCCTAAAAAAATTATACTTATATATATTTTACACCTTTATATTGTAACAAACTATGCATATCTTTTTCAATTACACAGACAATGTAACAAATATAATATCATATAATATAAATTCTTATCTTTTTGAGTGACATCAAAAATATGGTATTCTTATAACAAAATTTGTTATAGAGTATAATTGAAAAAGAAAACGCTAACTATTCTCCCTCGAAAAAAAACAACTATTCTCTTTTTATACACATACATATACATATTATAAACATATTCTTTATATACACACACACATATACACACAAAATAATTATACGCATTATGCAACACTAAAAAAAATTATACACAATAGCGTAAAAAGAAAAAAAGACAGACGGGCACAAAGTATTACTCTAAACACTAATGTGTGTGTATATTTATGAGGTTGACCTTTCTTCCTACACAAATCCAAACCAGCCTTCATCATGTAGCTCCCTTGGTTTTTGTCAAAAAGAAATGTAGCTCCCTTGGTTGGTGGTGCGATGGGTTCTTCTCCGCGCCACCGGCACCCATCTTTCTTGTCGTCGTCCTTCTTCCAGATCAGCCTCTCTCCGTCAGATTCGAGTTTTTGCGGTTTCGTCAGATCTTGGGTTTGGCTGTCTGTTTGTGGGTTTTGGTTCGGGGCGGCGGAGTTAGGTAGAGGCGTCGTTGCTTTTGTCGTCGGCTGTGGTCTGTATATCCAGATCTACCATTTCTTTTTGCAGGTTTGATTTTGGTTGTTGTACTCTCTCTTTCCGCGTGATTAATCCTCCTTCGTCGGGCTTTTTCTGTCCGGCCGTTGTAAGGTTCATGGTAGGTGGGTGAGGTGGCACGCGCAGTGGTCTTGGGCGATCTGCCGAAGAGTTTGGGCTCCGACGGTTTTTGTTGTTGTTGTTGTTTTTTTGTCTCTACTTTGTTATTTCTTTTTTGCTACAGGAAGATGAAGATGGGTGGTGGGATATCTCGACTTGTTTGATTCGTAAATCTCGAATTGGTTTTTCCAGGTTTGAGATAAGTTCTATTGTTCTGTCCTGATATGCTCGAAAGGGTTAGGTGCAGAGACGCTCCGTGTTGACGGTAGTTGTTGTTTAAGGTACCTTAAGGACATTATCTGCCACGGTTGTTTCTTGCATCGTTGGTGGACTGTGATAACAAGACCTATGCGTGCTTCGGTTCGTAATTGGTTGGTTTAGCCTGAAAGGGCTTTTAGCTTGCTTCGCTCGGAAGGGAGTTGTTGGAACTTGGGTCGTTTCTGTGTTGGCAGTCGATCCATACGCCTTTTAGAAGTTCTGAATGCTCGCTCTACGTTGTTTTTTGCAGTTCGATTTCGTGCCCATATTTGGGTTCGCTGGATTGTCTGTGGTAGTGATTGTTTAGAGTTGTGTCCTTTTTATACCACTTATGTGTTGATTTGTTGTATCCCCGTTACGGGTTTTTTGTGTGATTTACTGAGTCAGGTTTATGCCCCCTCAGTTTTGTACTTCCTGATCTTTTTAATTTATTTCTTATAAAAAAATATTTATGAGGTTGAAGAAATGGAATAAAAATATTTGGTGTCATTCAATGACAGCGTGATTAAAAATATTTACGAGGTTGTGAAAATTAAACGATATTGAAATTAAATATATAAGTGATAAAAAGATAATAAATTCCTTAAAAAAATTAAATTAAATGGACCCTCCTTCAAAAAAATTAAATGGACCTGTTCAAAAAAAAATTAAATGGAAGAAAAAAACATATTGAAATATAATATTAAAAAATAAAAGAAAAGGTTTCCAACGTGATTTGAAGAGAGGTGCTTGTGAAATAAATTGCAGAGAAGTAGTTTTTTGAAGTAGCATTCAACAACTTTTGGTCTAAGCTCTTTCCATTCAATTTTATGCATTCTAAAAAAAGTACTTTTTTTAAAAGGTACATTATTGATATTGTGTTTGGCCTAACTTCTCCTTAAAAGTATATAGTTACAGAATCTAAATCTGACAATGATTTTTTTTTAAACTAAAATCAAAACAAAAACTAGAAGAAAATCAACAAAAACAAAACTAATCTCTAGGAAATAGAGTTCCAGCCTCATCCGTCTCTAGGAGGTTCAAAAGGCCATCCGGAGGTGAAGGATGATTGGTAATCTCATTGTTGGACGAAGCTTCAAGTTTAGCCATATAATCAGCATATTGGTTTCCTTCTCTGAGGGTGTGGTGGACTGTGACAAAACTCTGCTCAATCAACTCCTTGATGTCTTGAATCAACACACCATACATATGGAATTCGAGGAAAGGGCCTTTAATGAGGTTAATGCAATGAAGAGAATCAGAGCAACAAACTAAATTGATGATCTCCAAATCTTTGGCCAACAATAGACCCATGTAAATAACATATAGCTCGGCATACAATATATCATATGAATCATGAATGAAACCAGAAAAGCCTAATAAATAAAAACATGTATTATTTCATAAGACAATGATTAATAGCAAACATATTTTTTTTTTTAATTATTAAAACTGATAAATTTATTTTCCAGGGATAATAAGCAAATCAGGTGAAAATTGATAATCATAATAAAAGTTGACTTTCAACCATAAAATAAAAGGTTTATCATGCAATATTCCATATGTTATATTTTAAAAGCAAATAAAAGTAGTAACTTTTTATTGAAAAACAACATTTATTTATTAAAAGGCTATATATATAATATAAAATGCATAAGTTTCAAATCAAAGTTACTGCAAATTTGCATATGATAGAAAAACTCAAAATAAAATACCAGCTATTACTCATAACTTTTACAAGACACAGTCAATTTTTTTTTTTTGACAATCAGGCACGTCAAATGATAACTTTATTTTCGTCAAGTAATCTATTGACTAGAAATTACCCTTAAGATGAATAAATAGGAAACTCGAGATTTAAACCCCAACCTCTCCATATATAAAATGATGTCCATACCAATTAAACTATGTTCGAGAGAAAGAGAAATTCAAATAAGAACTTTAACAATACACAAAGTCCGAAGTGTAAAAGTTAATTGTCTTAGAGGAAATATTCATTTAAAAAACAATTTCATTATTTATTAGATATTAAAATATAGTTTCTTGTAAATTACTCAAATTCACAAGTTACTCCGCATACAAAAGAAGTGATACTATATTCACAAGTGATACTATCTGGCCTGTATTTTTTATGGGTTAAACTAAACCGGGTCATCAGATTTTGGGGCAGCTCATTAAAAATATAATTGAAAACTTTTATTTTTGTTTAAAAAATAGTTTTGAACTAACATGTTTTAAAAATAATAGGCTCAAACTAAAAAATTAGAAGTTCTTCTCTTATTCTTCCACTCAGCAATTGGTCGTGTATGTGTGTGTGACTCTCGATTTTTCTTGCTCGTGCGAGAGAACCTGCAAGAGAGAGATGGTTGCTACTATGTGAGTGTGAGAGATCATGTCTACATGTGTCAGAGAGAGAGAGAGAGAGAGAGAGAGAGAGAGAGAGAGAGAGAGAGAGAGAGAGAGAGAGAGTGAGAGAGAGAGAGAGAGAGAGAGCAAAGTGATATGGGAGACCAACATAATGTTGTAATAGGCGTAAATGTCTTCCTTGTTCATGCTTTAGACGAGTCCTTGTCTTCTCTGGATGCTATTGTAACATCATCAATTCAATAAGCTTATAAATGTATTTTATGTATGAGTATGTGTGTGTTTCGGTTCAAAACTTTTCCTAGGATTGTTATGTACAAGGAAACCATTTTAGGAGAAGGGTTCTTTTTTTCAACAAAGGTATGTGGTCTATTTGATTGATGTTAATTTATATGGAGTGTATTTACATTGATTTGCATATAGCATAATGATAGTTCATTCTTTGTCAATCAAAATTTCACATGTAAGAAACAATGTTTAGTAAATATTGTCTTGCAAAACAATGATTTGTGTCATTTATTTGATGTACATTGCATCTCTTATTTTTAAATTAAAATTATAATATTCAAATATGGGCTGAGTTTGCCCAACGAGCTGCATAGCCCACTGCTCTTTGGATTAGGCTCACTTTTAGTGACCCATTATGCAAACAAGTTTGCCCCGCTCTAACTAATTTATATATGACGGCCATCTGACCGAAGTGGGTTGGTTTGGGATAACTCATTTGATATCTCTAGTTACATGGATCAAATTGCATCATAATGTTCAATCATAAACAATATTTTGATCAAACCAATTAATATTTTGGTACTTCTTAATAATTTATCTTATAGATTTTCCATGTTGTCATGTGCCTCTAGTGATATGATTATCATCTATTTGATCTACTCTTGCTACTACAAATACATGGTGTATCTCCACATGCCCAAAACACCTAGTCTTAGTTTCCATCGTCTTTTCTACTATAGGTGCTACCCGACCCTCTCTCTTATGTATTCGTTTCTAATCCTATCTCATCTAACCTTACCACATATCCAAAACTACATCCCTATCTCTTCTACATCTATCTCTTCTACATATATTTTATTAATTTGATTGTTCATTATTATCCAGTGTTCTGCTTCATACAACGTCGCTCGTCTTAGAGCCGCCTAATAAAATTAACCCTTTAACTTTAGTGTTACTTTTGTATCACGTAAAACACATTGGGTTCTTCTCTATTTAAACCAATCATCTTAAATTCAATGATTTACATTTATTCTGTTTCTCCTTTGTTTTGTACTATGGACCAAATATATTTAAACAATGTAACTCGTAGTATGATATGATCTTCAATTTTAACCTCTAAGTTATAAGTGTTTCATCTTTTGCTAAAATTGCACTTCATATACTTTGTCATGCTTCTAAGACTTGTCTCCAAGGCTCCAACATCCCATTCATATTCTCCCACAACCTCAAACACAAGACTACATCGTCTACAAAAAGCATACATTTTAGTGCTTGACCTGGGATGTGTTATGTAAGTACATCCAAAACTAAGGTAAGAAAATTAAGGGGTTATGGATGTCCCATAATCCAATCCTATTGTTTTGGGAAAATCGTTGGTGGTCACATTTTGCGTCCTCACTAATACATATCGTTGATATCTTGAATATAAGAAGTAATAACCCATTTTTCTCTAGGACTTTCCACAAAATATCCCTACGCACTCTATCATTATACACCTTTTACAAATCAATAAAAATTTAGTGCAAGTATTTTTTATCAAATGGATATCGCTCCATCATACGTTATAGTAAGTAAATTGTTTTCACGAGCACCTTCTCAAGAATAAAAGCATATTGATTATAACTTTGGTTTATTTTCTTAGACTATGTTCAAGCACCCATTCACATAAACTTCAAGTTATATAATGAGCGCAATTTTGTACATCCCTTTGTTCTTATAGATCAGAGTTAATGTCTTTTTTCCACTCATCCGACATTTGCTTTGACTTCATAATTTTGTTAAAAAGTTTGATAAGTCGCCCAACGCCTTCATCTCCAAGACATTTCCACACTTCAAAAGGTATATTGTCAGACCCAACTACCTTGTTGTTATCCACCCTCGTCAATGCTTCTCTTACCTCGTGCACTTTAACGATAGTAGTTATAATTTCTTTCCTCGTCTCTAATGTCTAGCATGTTAGAATATGATAAGATCCCATATCTTTGGATAAATAAGTTGTGGAAATACTTCTTAATTCCATCTATCTTTTATATCTTTTTTATGAACCAAAACTTTCACTCTCTTCATCCTTGTTACACTTCACTTGATCCACGTATCCTGACTTTCTTTCCCAAGCCTATGTATAGATTTGTTGTCATCCGTGGTGTCTAAGGATTGGTAGAACAAGTTAAAAGCTTGAGTTCTTCCTTTAGTCATCGTCTTCTTAGTCTATTTTTTAGCTCTCTTATAATTCTTTCAAATTTTAACATTACCTAAACCAATCTTTAAAACATTTTGGTTTGATTTTAACTTCATCCGAAACACTTTTGTTCTACCGCCAAGACTCTTTATCCTTGGCCCAAAAACCTCTTGATGCTCCTAACATTATTTTTTGTTATTTTTCTAATCTCATGTGAATAGCTCGTCTCACATATAAAATATAAAAATAAATGAACTAATTTTATTGATTTGGATTCAATCTTCAACTTTTGTCTTATCATTGATTTTAGTTCTCATTATTCTCCAACGTACATAAGTATGAAGCTTAAGTGTAACTTAAGAAAACTGTGGATAAATATATTTTTGTCTCGTTTGTGTAACAATAAGTTCAACTTAATTCTATACAAAAAAATTTCAACTAATAATTAAATCAAATTTTAAAGACTAATAATCCAGAATATACTATTTAAAATAAATTGACCTAAAAAATTATAAATAAAATATTTCTTATTTTGTCGCCGTGAGCATAACTCAGTTGACAGGGACATGCATTATGATATGCAGGGGTCAGAGCTCGAACCCCGGACAACCCACTTATTCATCTTGAAAAGGGTGAATTCTATCCACTAAACTACTTAACCAAAAAACTAAAATTATTTCTTATTTTTATCAATAGTTTTTATTTGGAGCAATTTTATCAATAGTTTTCCCTAATGTGATGTTTGGTAATCTAATGTTCTTTCTTTTTTTGGTTACACTAATGTTCTTTCGAAAATTATGTAAAACATGAGTTAACCTAAAAAAAACTTCAACGCAACATAATGCTCCAACCATTATAATTTTATTTTATCTTAAAATAATGGATGTTTTAAAAAGTCAATGCATAATTCCCCTAAAAAAAAGTCAATGTATAATTCTGTCAAAAAAAGTCAATGTATAATTTTGACTTGTTTTGAATTTTTTTTAATTATAACCTTGTTTCATTTTATAACTTACTTTTATATATTCTTTGCATTGAAATATTTATATTTTTCAAATTATAAAATGAAAATTTATATGATAATTAATAATAAGGTCCGAGGTTCGAACCTCGACCTCAAAAAAAATAAAAAATAGAAGACTCCTTATTTTGATACCAATATATGAATTATTTTAAACAATTCTGAAAAAACTATAAAATTCCAAATATGTTTTTTGACTTTTTTCTTTGACTAATTTTTATTTGGTAATTTTGACTATATATATATTTGACTTACTAGAATATACCAAATCTATATAGATTATATATGGTGTAAGAACAAGAAACTATACTTTTTTTTGGATGAAAAACAAGAAACTATTTTTAGACAATATTTATTCACTTTAATAAAAAAAAAAGACAATATTTATTCACAATAATTTCTTAGTAAAACCACCTCCCACCTTCCTCAACAAACGGATGACACATCACGTACTCACAACACTACTCCAATCACTTCAAAGATTAAACTGTTTCTTTCTCAAATTAATTTTGCTAAAACTGTTTAAACACCAAACTAATTTATTTTTTTAAGGCAACCATATCTTTCTTTGCACACAAAATCTTAATGGACCGTTTTCATGTTTAGATTAATAATAATAACTCCTACTAAACTAAATTATACTACTAATAACCTTAATTTCCCCAACCATTGTAATCCTTTTCTCACCTTTATTACAAACACTAACGTTTTCTTAAAAAAGATAACAAATCACCAAACTTCCTTTCTTACTTAATTATACGACTCACTTTCCATACTTGTAATCCTTGTATATGAAACCTTCACATGTAATTATTATTATTTGTTTACAAAATACTCTACAAATTTGTAATTAGGAAACATAAATTTGTTTTGACTCTCCTATTATTGTTTTGACTCTCCAATTGTTTTAAGTTTTGACTCTCCTATTATATCATTAAATTTAAGGTAATTATGTAAAAGTAGCATATTATTCACACACAAAAAAATGTAAAAGTAGCATACGTTCTTTACAAATATATTACTACATACTAAAAATTTATAGTAAGAGACAATAAAGTACATGTATATTTATATTTATTTAAACGTGCAATCATATTTCGACTTCATATTTACAATTCAAATGTGTGTTGATGTCGTATTTACGATGTTATATCCAAAAGTGTGTTAACAAAAAAAATTCTAATATATGTGCTCTATCTTTCATTGCATCTAAACTTCTTAATAATCTTAAATAAATTCTTAACCCTAATCTAGATTCACTCTCATACCACCCTCCCCTTAGCCCCACTCATAGTGATACTAACCCAAAACCAAACCATAACTGTAAAATTAAAAACTCATTAACAAGAGTGAATTCAAAGTCACTCCATTCTCACACAAAATACCCAAACTATCCCTTCATTTTCATTCAAACACACCAACATTAAAATAATCAAACATTAAACAAAAACACAACAAAAAACATAAAAATAAAAACTCATATTTTTTTTCTTCAAGAAATACATAGTCATACATTCATTTTGACCAAAATAAATGGTCTTACATTCATGTATTATACCATTGTTGTTGAATTTCAATTGGTTATATAAGTTATATTTTCTCTTCCAAAAAAACATATAAGTTATATTTTCCTCTCTCTCTCCCATCTCTCTCTCTCTCTCTCTCCCAAAATCCAGCAATCTAGTAAAAAAAAACAAAAACATCAAAAACAGAACACACACACAACACAAAAAACCATATTTTCCACAAAAAAAAAAACCACCTTAAAACACAACAACACCAACCTCAAAAAAATCAAATTTTTCAGACACCCCACATCTCAAAATCCAATCTTTCTTCAATCTAACATCATAAACAACAAATTGGTGAAGAAATCTTCAAAAGGGTTTTCTTTTTCTGTGATTTGCATCAGAAAAAGAAACCCCAACAACAATCTCAAACACAATGAAGAAATTGAAGAACTATTACATGCACTTCAAAAACCATCATCATCATCATCATCAATCACCAGAAAGAAAATGGATTTTCCCACTTGCAATTGGTTCAATTCTCTCTCTTTTTCTTCTCTTCATTGCAACACTAACATCACCACAAGGCACACACATTCTACCATTTTACCGTTCCATTTCAGCTTCATATTCAGTTTTTGTTGAATCTAAAATCAAGCCTTTACCAGTTTCTACCCTCCCACCACCACCACGTCTTGCTTATTTAATCTCCGGCTCCGCCGGAGACGGTCGCTCTGTCAAAAGGGTGCTTCTTGCTATGTATCATCCACATAACCGTTATGTTGTTCATCTTGATCTTGAAAGTTCTGCAAAAGAACGTGCGGATCTGTTTGAGTTTGTGATGAATCATGAGTTGTTTAAGAGATTTGAGAATGTTAAGATGATTACTAAAGCGAATCTTATTACTTATAGAGGTCCTACTATGGTTGCTAATACTCTTCATGCTGCTGCTATTCTGTTGAAGGAATGTGGTGATTGGGATTGGTTTATCAATCTTAGTGCTTCTGATTATCCACTTGTTACTCAAGATGGTTTGTGTTTTTTTCCTTCAACTTTGTCTTTTTGATTCAATGTTTAAGGTTTTGTTGAATTTGTTAGAGTTTAGACAGATTTAATGTTATTGATGTTGGTTGTGGAGATTAGTAGAATGATATCTTGGTTGAGGATTGAAATTTAAGATTTTTTTATGGTTTAGGATTGAAATTTAGACAGATTTATGATGTTTGGTTTTGAGAATTGATTGTTATGTGTGTGATTGTGGTGATTAGTAGAATGAAATCTTAGGATGAGGATTGAGGTTTAGAGTTTTGTATGTTGATGGTGTTTGGTTTTGAGAATTGATTGTTGTTTTTGTGGTAGTGGTGATTAGTAGAATGAAATCTTAGTATGAGGATTGAAATTTTGAATTTTGTATGTTTTTTATGATGTTTGTGTTTTTTCTCTTTCAACTTTATGTTTTTGATTCATTGTTTAAGGTTTAGTTCAAATTGAGACAGATTTAATGTAAATGATGTCGCGAAAACGTTGTTTTGGAGATTTTTAGAATGAAATCTTAGGTTGAGGATTGTTATTTAAGATTCTGTATGTTTTTTTATGATGTTTGGTTGTTGTTTTGTTTAAGGTTCAGTTGAATTTGTTGAAATTGAGATGGATTTAATGTTATTGATGTAGCAAAAATGTTGCTGTTGTGATTAGCAGGATGAAATCTTACATTGAGGATTGAAATTTAAGATTTTGTATGTTTCTGATGATGTTCGGATTTGAGAATTGATTGTTGTTTTTGTTTTGTTGGTTTTGGATGAGTAGATCTACTTCACACATTTAGCTACTTGCCGCGGGATTATAATTTCATCGATCATACCAGTGACATTGGATGGAAAGAGTGAGTTTTTCTATCATTTATTGATTGCTGTTGTTTTGTTTTGACGGATGGAGATTGATTATTTTGTGTTTGTGTTGTTTATTAGTCATCAGCGTGCGAGGCCGATAATTGTTGATCCGGGATTGTACATGAATAAGAAGCAAGATGTGTTTTGGGTTACACAGAGGAGAAGTAGACCAACTGCTTTCAAGCTTTTCACAGGTAAAGATTCTTTTTCTTGTCTGCTTGGTTTATGTCTCCTTTTTCTTTTTTACTTTTCCAATTTTCTTATGTATATGTGGTTAGAGATATTCTTCATGTTTGCATATAGTGGTTTTCTACGTTTTTGAACATTGTCAGCCTATTCTATGGAGCTTTTCAATTGAAATGAGTTTTCGGTACATCACTTTTGAAAAAGTTTTATTAGCTTATTTTTCGGTGTTCACAGAGGAGTTAAATGAGAGTTTGTGAGAAAATTGATATCAGAAACTAATGTCAACTTATACAAGAAGCTACTATTCCAAAAGTTTAGTTTTTATAAGAACTTTTAGTATTTCCTTGGAATGGCATTCATTTCATGTTCTTTGTGAGGCAGTTAAAGCTTAAGAAGCTTTTTTTTGTATTCTTTTCATAATGTTTACGTGTCTGTCAGAAAAAATCACTTGTCGTGACTATGCAATTACCTTTTCTGATTGTGCGGGTAGTAAGCAGCATGATTGATTTGTGGTGCTTGGTGATTTCAGTAATAGTTAATTTCAACTGTAGTAAATCTTAATCTTAATTTCTATTGTTAATATTGATGCCGCATCGGTTTTACATAGGGTCAGTTAATATAGGACACCTCTGAGGGTGTATCGGTCCTTTGATTTGATGAGTTTTTCCCATTTTAATGGAGGAAAACAACTTTTTGAAATCATACATTAGGTTTTCAGTTGATTAATGTGGCAAGATATCATGGGATTGTGGCTTATTTTTGCATGCCATTTTTACGATACATGCTAGCTGGTGGTCATAGACGTTATTTTGCAGAGTGCATAACATAAATCCTGAGTTTTGTGAGCTGAATGGTAGAATATATCCTGCTGTACTAATGCACTTTTGCTTAACATAATTGAGGAGTATAAGTTTAACATATTTCTGTTCTGCTGTGATAAATGTAACTGGTACATTTCTGTTGTACATTGTACTAATTTCAGTGCTTTGAAATTCTTTGAATTATGTGTCAATTATGTGACAATTGATTGTGGTTCATTATATACTTTTTGTTTTCGTAATATATGCAATCTCTGGAATTTGAAAATATACATAGAAGTTTGGTTTATATGCACCAACGACGCAAGCAAATTATAATATATTTATTGATTACCTAAATCTTCTGTCTTGTTAGGTTCGGCTTGGATGGTACTCTCTAGACCTTTCATCGACTACGTTATATGGGGATGGGACAATTTACCGAGAACCGTTCTCATGTACTATTCAAATTTCATATCTTCTCCTGAAGGATATTTCCATACAGTTATTTGCAATGCTCAAGAGTTCAGAAACACAACCGTCAATAGTGATCTACACTTCATTGCATGGGACAATCCTCCGAAGCAACATCCTCACTACCTCACAGTTGCTGATATGAAAGTTATGACCGACAGCAACGCTCCCTTTGCAAGGAAGTTCCATCGAGAAGATCCTGTTTTGGACAGAATCGACACCGAACTATTATCCCGAAATCCTGGAATGCCTGTTCCTGGTGGTTGGTGCATAGGAAGCAGAGAGAATGGGACTGATCCTTGCTCGGTAGTTGGCAACACTACTGTCCTTAGACCAGAAAACGGTTCAAAAAGGCTCGAAAAGCTAATCACCAAATTGTTGTCGAACGAAAATTTCCGGCCTAGACAATGTGTATGAGACAAACCTACATGCAAAGAAAATGGTCTTGTTTGAGATTATTTAACCTGCCACTTGCTGTGTAGTTTATATATGTGCAAGTTTAGTTAGCATGATCATTGAATTAGTGTTTCTTTCTAGTAGAAGAAAGAAAATAGTTAAAGTATACATGTTTGTTTTGTCTTTAATTTTGAGAAGTAAAAAGTGAGACACATTTAAGTGCAAAATGAAATTGATTACAAGGTTTGTTGAATTATAGATTGTAATGTATGGTGTATATGAGACATGACTCTAGCTCTTTCAATTGCCTTGACTTCAATCATGCATTTCAGTGACTGCTGATTTGATGATACTCTACTTTTGTTACTCTCTTTTACATGTGAAATAAGACATGGATAAGGATGATGCCATGATGGGAATCTTGGGATATGGCGGTGTTAGACGAAAGGACTAAAACTTTGTGAAATGAAATAGAAAGGTCATTTGTTTTTTTGCTCTTACTTGAATATCTTTTAGTTTCTTAACTTATTGAGTTTAATTTATATACACTTTCAGCAATGTTTTATACATGAGAAATGATATTTGAACATCTATTTTGCAACAAACTATTTATGTACATGGGGTTATTTTTGTAAAAGCAAACGAAAAAAAATCTTCAAAACACTGCCAATATATCATATGGGTATTTATTTGGACAACTAATATTTCTGAGTTGTTGGAAAAGTTGTAAAAAAAAAAGTTGATGTCAGTGTATCATAACTCTTTATGCATACATCTAGTATGTGTGGTTACATCGTTAATGAGTTAAAAACACATGAGTTGTTATATCTTAGTAATTGATGTGATAATACATCATTTGATTTATATGTAAAACTTTTTTATACTGACAGTGTGTATCAATTAAACTTTAAGTTATTTGTGAGGTTAATAGGATAGAGAAAAACAATTTTGCAATTTTTTTTAATTTAACATGTGTGAACATTTGAAGAGTATCTTATTTAAGCGAATAAAAATATGGAAAGTGTATCTTATAATTTTTTTTTGAAGAAAACAAAATGATATATTGAAACATAGAGCCAACTTTCAGGTACAAGGTGTACCTCAGAAAGTGCTCACAAAACACTGTCAGAGTACAACAATAGTGAAAAAATTAGCCAATTCCTGCACATAACAAAGGATTTTGGCACCAATTGTAAAAACTATAATGAAAAGATACAACATTAGCTTTAAACCAGCAGAAGGAAAGATGTTGGACATTCTCCAGAAGTTGTAAATGGGAACTCTGGGTGCCTCTGAAAATTCTTGCATTTCTTTCCTTCCAGATTACCCAAGTTGTAGCAAACCAAATCAAATGCATAAAAGAGCATCTAGATTTACCGTAGCCTGTAGACGAACCGAACTGAATGAAATGATCCAAAATATGGAAAGGATCCGCTGAGTGAACACAAAGCCAATTTCTAACTAGCTGCCAAAGATGACCGAAGAAAGCACAAGATAGGAATAAATGGCTTTCGGATTCATGAGAACCGTAACCACTAACACAGTTCCGCGCCTCAGGAAGAATGATACCTCTACGAAACAAATTTAATTTTGAAGGTAATCGGTTGTGAAACAAACGCCAAGTGAAGACCGAAACCTTCAAAGGCACGTCCTTCCTCCATAACAGCTTAGTCGGAATCTGGTCATTGATCTGGGTCGTATATGTGAGCAAGCGGTAAGCGCCACTAGCCGTGTAACCTTTGGCTGTGTCAGGGGTCCAATTCCAGACATCACCAGAATCAACCTGCAACGTAACTGTTAATAAAAAAAGCCTACACTCCTCTAGTAGCTCCTCCTCCCAAACCCACAACCTCCTCTGCCACTTCCAAGCTTCCCCACCCACATCCCACCCCCAATGAAACATTTATGCCACAATAGCTAATTTATTATCGGATAACTCATATAAGCGACAGAATTTCTCACAGAGAGGCACATCGCACACCCACCTATCCAACCAAAACAAGGTTGTAACACCATTACCGACTCTAAGACGTAAATTGTCTGAAAACCAACTCCCCAACACCGAACTATTGCCATCACGGATACAACTAATATCCTTCCACCACACTAACCCATGACTACCACAAGACTGAAACCGCCCCCCAACCCCACCATATCTAGCAGTCAGAACTCTGAACCACATCCCCTCCCTATCCACTACCATCCTCCAACACCACTTCCCTAACAATGCCAAATTAAACTCCCTAAGTCTCCTTACCCCCAAACCTCCAACCTCCTTAGCCAAACAAATGGCCTCCCAATCGATCCAAGCAATTTTCCTATTAACCTCACACTCACCCCAAAAAAAACGAATTAAAAGAGATTCAATAGAGGCGATGATACCTGAGGGAGCTTTGAAGAAGGAAAGGGCGTAGACAGGGAGAGAGGTCAAGACAGACTTAAGAAGAACAAGACGACCACCAAAAGAGAGGTGTTTGCTTTTCCAACGGGACAGGCGAGATTTAATGCAATTAACCACAGGATTCCAAAAATGCAGTCTACGAGGATCACCTCCAACAAGGAGGCCAAGATACAATATAGGCAAGCTACCAATTTTACAGTTCAAAACAACTGCAGCCTCCTGTACCCAAGATTGAGTAACATTGATACCCACCAACTCACTTTTATGGAAATTCACTATCAACCCAGACATTGCTGCAAACAAATGCAAAACGACATGCATTGCCCGAACATTAGCCCAACTTTTTTCACCTAAAATGAGGGTATCATCTGCAAACTGGAGATGAGACACAGTAACCGGACGTTCCGTTCCAACCTTGTACCCAGAGAATAAGTTATTTGTATTCAGGGAGTCCATCATGACATGAAATCCCTCCGCCGCTAAGAGAAAGAGAAAAAGTGAAAGGGGATCCCCTTGGCGGAGGCCTCGTGCCAAAGAGAATTCATCAGTAGGGCTGCCATTTACTAAGACCGACGCAGTCGCCGTAGTAACACATTCACGCATCCACTTCCTCCATAGAGTCGGAAAAGCCATTTTCCCCATGACATCATCCAAATACTTCCAGTCGACAAAATCGTAAGCCTTCTCAAAATCGACCTTAAGAAGAAGTAAATCTTTTTTAAATTTTTTGGCCTCATCGACTACCTCATTTGCCACCAAAATACCATCTAGAATTTGTCTTCCCTGCACAAAAGCTGAATGAGAGTCTGAAATAATACTGCCAATAACTGACTTCAGCCGATTTGCTAACAATTTAGCCAGGACCTTATACAGGCTACCCACCAAGGATATTGGACGAAAATCATTTAAACTTTGCGGAACATCTTTTTTAGGAATAAGAGTGATGAAGGTACTATTTATACCTTTCAAAAGCTTGCCATTTCGATGAAAATCTGACACATAATGCATCAACTCCTCACGCATATCCAACCAAAACTCCTTAATGAAGCCAAAATTAACTCCATCAGGCCCCGAGCACTTGTAACTATCGCAATCCCAGACTGCAGTTTTTAGCTCCTCCATAGTGAATGGTTTGATTATGGCCGCCCCCTCCCTATAAGTTAGAGTACGAAAATTCAAGTCTGAAGCAGAGGGGCGCTCCATAGATGGTGCTTGGAAGTGATTCGAAAAATGAGTATAAACAGCCTGTCTGATATTACTGACACCTTCAACCACAGTACCTCCGACAACAATAGAAGAAATAGTATTGACACGCCGTCGACTAGACATAGTACCATGAAAATATTTAGTATTAGCATCCCCTTCCCGTAACCAGGTTAAACGAGACTGCTGCCAACACATGCTTGAATGAATTTTGGATAAAGAATGCAAATCATAAGTAAGGCGATGCAACTCCTCCACCTCCTCCACCCCAAGAGAAACAACAGCCCCTCTGTCATCTAACACTGCAATACGATCCTTCACAAGAGCAATTCTACCCGGTAAATTATTAGTGTGGTTCGAATGCAACTCCTTGAGAGCCTCCTTAATCATTTTAAATTTTTCCTTCATCACATAACCCCCCCACCCTTCCACCTGAAATGATCTCCATTTTGAACTCACAAAGTTTTTGTAACCCTGCACGTTTGCCCAACACTTCAACATTCGAAACGGACGAGGACCCCAATTTTGTTCATCAACCGAAAGAATCACAACACAATGATCTGACAGACCGCACAACTGCGCTGCTTGTATACAGTTAGGCCATCTCAAACACCAATTTTCAGATAATAAGAATCGGTTTAGGCGACTCATGGAAAGACCGTCCCCTCTGTACCAAGTGAACCGACAACCAGTTAGTGGTAAATCATTCAAATCACTATCATCAATAAAATTATTAAAGGCCAGGACCCCCACAACTCTAGGGACCGCACCAACACCCCTCCTCTCATCCGCTCTGCGGACAATATTAAAGTCCCCACAAACACAAACATTCTGCCCTTGTAAGTTAACCAGACGAGACGATATAGTCCCCCACAAAGCACTTTGACCACCCACATCACAAGGAGCATACACATTAAAAAGAACAAAGTCGTCGCCTGTCTGTAAAAACCGACCTCCAACTGCCACCACATGATCAAAAGAGAAGGAATAAAAATCTCAACTTCTTTTATATCCCACAAAATCAGTAAGCCACCGGAAGCCCCTCGCGAAGGACGAAACGAGAAGCCATAAGATGGGCTCTCCCATAACGTAGAACACAAAAAACTATCCACATATTCAAGCTTTGTTTCCTGAAGACAAACAATGAACGAACTTTTTTCAGATACTAACTTCCACACTTCTCTTCTTTTTTCAAAACCGCCTAATCCCCAAACATTCCAAGAAACTATCTTCATCGGATACCACACACACCCCTCACCGCCCCCTCTTCACCACCAACCACCCTCACTTTCTCGCCGCACCCACTTCCTTCCTACCACTCTTTCTCCCTCCTCGTGATAACACATTAAACATGTTAGCCTTGTCACCAGTAAACTTCACTCCAATCGCCTTCCTTATACCCCAAACATCCTCTACCGCAATCTCATCATTACCATGTAAAACTACCCAATTACGCCAATCAGTGTTCTCTGACTCCTTAGGTGTACCAGACGAACTAGAGTCACTCCCCTTTGTAGCCTTCAATTTATTATTAATAATACCACCTCGACGCTTATGGACTTGTTTTTTTAATTCTTTTAACACTCCAGATCTATCCTTCGTAGGCAACCGTGCAACTTTCTTGATATTCACCATAGGATGACGTAGAACACTCTCATTTTTCTTCCTTGTATCATGTTTTCTTTCTTGAGAAACGCTATCTTTCATACTCTTCTTTCTTAACGAAGAAATTATACTGGCATCCCCGTGATGATGATCCGATAACCATTCGACACTCCACGGACCCGACAAAATAGAGCGCGTACGCCCCGGCGGACATGAACTAGTGCGTTTACTCCTTGTTGCACCCGTACTGACACGATTCCTCTTGTTCGCATCTTGAACAGCCGCAGCCAAAGAGGACTCAGATGCATCATTCATAAATGGACCTGCCTGTTCTTCATTAAAAATAGCAGCATTAGGAGCTTCCCGAATCTGCTCCACCGATCCCTGAACATGTACCGACACTTCCCCTTTTTTACTTGCTGGCCTCGGGCTATTCTCAGAAGAGGAGGCTGTAGCACTCACATCTGAAGTCGAATTAATAGCTGGGTATTTGCAGGTAGATACATCAGCTCCATCACAAAATTGATTTACTTCGACATTATTACTTTGCTTATTATTTTCCTCAACCCAATCCTCGGCTAACTCCTTCACCAAGTTATCTACGTCGTCATTCATAATAAAATCTCCTTTGTCATCCACACTGACACAATCCTCATTTTCATACTCGTCGTCAAACAAGCATGCATCTTCGCCGATAGAAATACCCGCTTCCTCCAATAATTTTACAGTCACCAGACCATCATCTACCAAAATATCAATTGTGTCATTAATAATATTCAAAGAAGATGTCGCCAATAAAATTCGTGCATAATCCATACGTTCCCTCTCCACTGTACATGTATCCACCCTCATCAAACGTCCATGATCAAAAACACATAATTTAAAAAATTTGTTATTCCAAGCATGCAGCGGTATTCCATATAAACGGACCCAAGCTCCTCGCTCAAATTTCAAATTATCATTATTCCAAGGTTGTACGGATGAGAAAAAAGACATAAAAAATTCTGAAGCACCTGATAAGATCGAATTCACATCTTCTTCACCGCATGATTTCAGCAAGACTCTGTCAGCACCCAATGGAATAATATTTAAAGTATTAAAGCCTGCATCTAAAATACGTTGTTGAATTAACGGGATGGACTCCCCATTTAAAACAGACGCCACCACACCGTTACATGCCCAAGAAACATCTTTATCGTCTGTTCGATACTTAATAACAAGGCGTTGGTTACAACTTGAAACCTCTTTGCCTTTCAGGGTCAAACTGTTTGTTAAAGCATCATCAAGAACACCTCCAACACTCCTACTACGTTGCTGCATATGAACCACTTTCTCCCTCACCTTCCTAACAGCTGCCACCTCTCCTTCTTTTTCCCCATCAAACACAAGACCCTCCCTTCCTTGAACCGCACCAAAACACACCACATCACTGGCCATAATGGGGGCCTTACCTCCTCGACTAACATACATCTCCCTCCCCTTGTTTTGTACTCCCCCACCTTCCTTTGAATCCCCCGCACTCACACTTTTTCCTCCCTCAACAGCCCTCTTTGACACAACCTTCATTCTTCCATCCCCCTTCCGCTCAAAACGATCAAACCGCGCGACCTTAGCAAAGACCTGGAACACACCAAAAGTGACAGCATTCAGAGCCTTTGTTAGCTTATCCACATTCCTGACATTACTATAACGCACAAAACCATATATCTTGCCTTGCGCATTATACTTCCTCGACACAAACAAATCCTCAAGGACTCCACATACCTCAAAGCCTTGCCTCAAATTAAAATAAGGAATAAATTCAGGCACATTAGTATAATAAAAGGTAACAAACCGTTTCAAAGAAGTCCCTATTCTGCTGCCTTCGTTTACATTCTGGTCGTTCAACACATCAGTACGTTGCAAACGAAGGAATTCACGATCATAAATATCATCAACGCGTTCCATAATGCATTTATTCTGGCCAGAGGTATGTGCCCGCGCACTTTCGGGTGAATGACTGTGTTTGCGAACAACATACTTGTGACGACTTCCATACGCTCAGTGAAACCGAACAGAAGCATGACGAGCATCTGGCCTAGCCTGTCTGCCATATGGTGATCTTCCACTCCTGGATAAAACACGCTGAGGAGAGAACCAACGAAGAGAATATGTTTTTAGTTACCTTTTTTAAAATTTGATAAGCACAATATTTACATCTAACAATAAATATAGAACTTGAGATTTTCATCGTCTCATTTCTTGTCAAGTAATTTAATGACTATAAATCATTTACTAAGAGCAATAAGTAAGGAAGTTAGAGTTCAAACCCGTTGATGTTGTATACTACATTGTGTAAATTGATAAAAAAAAAAAAAAAAAAAAAAATTGAAAAAAATTTAATAAAAAAAAAAAAAAAAAAAAAAAATTTTTTTTTATTTTATAAATTTTTTG
>Ga0228710_1001533_pt1 | contig 34815 bp, 24 predicted proteins | sample MedpolnodulmetaG_FD_177995 | JGI IMG/M metagenome (GOLD analysis project Ga0228710, IMG submission 177995) | Root nodule microbial communities from Medicago polymorpha collected in Santa Monica, California, United States - pink nodules | ecosystem: Host-associated > Plants > Roots > Nodule... | reverse complement strand
GTTTTTGGCTCTTGCAATTGAAATTGATCAATGACTAAAGGCTTTTGATTCCTTAGTGCACATCAATACTCTCTGTTATCTCTTTGAAAGATAACTTCTTCTTCTTCTTCCTCCTCCTCTGTTTAATTCTCAAACATTCAAACTTCTCACAAATTGTAATTAAGTCTCATCTAGCTTTAGGGGTACTAGAGTGTTAGTTTGAGCAAGGATTGTAAAAGTCTAAGTGGTTAACTTAGCAACAAGGTGCAAGCCTGCCGAGGCTTAGAGAATACAGGTTGTGTAATTGTTCAGGTGAACAAAGGTTGTAAGGTGCAGGATTTGAGAGGTTATCTCAAGCATCATAGTGGAAACTCCCACAAGATTGTGAGGAGTTGACTAGCCCACGTTGGGTGAACCACTATAACTCTTTGTGTGTTCTTTCTCTTCCCTTTACTCTTTACTTACTGCAAACACGAAACACACAAAACACATTTACTCTGTTAAATTGTTTTCACTCTCAGACATCAGAACGTTCTGAAGTCTAGTATTAACTTAATCATTCCAAGTTTCAACTTGAGAATTACTTTTTAAGTTACAGGATAATTTTTAAAGGGTCACAATTCAAACCCCCCCTTCCTTGTGACTATTTTATCTACTTCAGACATTTGGGGTTAAAATTAACAATCAGAAATTTATTTGATTAACGAAGGTTAACTTGAGGGACCAACACCTATGTTTTGTTAGTTATGAGACCAAAATGAAAACTGAAAATTAATTAGTGGACCAATGGACCAAATAAACCTAATTTAAACAAAAAACTCATAATTATAAATAATAAAAAAAATAGATGAGACAATAATTAAATATAAACTCAAGTAATTAACCCATATCTCCATCACTTACTCATTAGAGATGTTCTTCAATCTCATTTTTGAATGTTGTTATGGGTGAAGGATCGTATCTAAGGTAGAACAAGCAGAGCGACCGTCCTAGACCTTAAAAAATATGTATGAAATTTGGGCGAAAAAAAAAAGAAAAACGGAAGGTTTATTATGCCGTTAAAAAACTACATAAATTCATTGAAAGTATTTCTGGATTTTTGTTTAATGCACGAATGTTCAAATCATTGGGTAATAATTCATCACAGGTTGTAAATTGTATGTAAAAAATAATCAATCCTATTGAAAAATGTCCTTGTAAATACCATTTTTTTGTTTTAAAAAAATAGAATTACACATGTGGCAAACATTAAATGATCAAAAACAGCCACATCATCACTAAAAGTCATGGGGGACCTTGAAATCAAAAAGGGGAAAAAGATGGGGTGCAAAATCGCTCATTTAAAATCATAGGGTGCAAAATCGCACAATTGACAAACTATAGGGGGAAAGTGCAATTAAGCCAATTTATTATTGTATCATTTTAAAAAAAATATTATTGTACTTTGTCCCAAAAAAAATTATTGTATGTTTTGTCGATTTCTAAATCTGATTGATAATTGGCTAAAAAAAATAACGTTCTCCCACCATTAATCCTACTATTTGCCGTTATAGGGAGACTCAATTTTTTCCATGTAGACCTTTATTTTCCTTTTTATATGTATAGTTTGCTGTCTTAGCAAGATCATCAACATAAATCTAACAGATCTATAAACTCTCTCAAGCTGCAAATTAATTTACCTGCACATTTATTTATGGACTCTTAGCATCTTTGCTTCAAATCATATCACCAAATATGCCACCCACCAATTTCTTTTCTCATGTGAGTTTCCAATTTTTATATTATCATGTTAATGCATGTTTTTATGAGGAATTGCTGTTAATATTATGATTACACTACTAATCTGAAATTGTGTTCTTCAAAACGTTACATTTCTCTGATCAACATTATTTTTCATCAGTTTTCTTTGACACCAAATTAATAGGTCATGTGCGTTTTCATTCCACCACTCGTTTGATCAAGTTAATTTGATCCAATTGATGAATTAATCTCTGCATGACATTACATGCCTAAAAATAATTGAAACCCTGCATGTAATTAAAATGCAAAGAGAAGGATATGAACATATGCATGTATGGTTTTGTAGTAAAACACACGACATCAATCACGTTTGCGAGATCTATTATTTTTTGCTGAAAAACAATATCTCACAAACGTAATTGATATCGGATACAAGGACAAAAATGAAGTCAATCAAAAACAAATTGTGAAAATTAAATTTTCATGATTCTTATTTAATCAATTTTAAGTCTCTATAATGATAATAATTAATGATATTAATTTTCAACTTTTAGGGGAATTTAATTTCTTTCTCATGTAATTATTTTAATGTGATTTCTCAGAAGAAGTCAAAGGCAACAAGAAGAATGAGTTCAAGGCAACGTCCCTTACATGCATGTGGAATTTCAATCATAGCAATTGGTGACATTGCCATAGGAAAAACCCAAAATATCAATGGACCATTAGGTTCAACATTAAGAAACATGTCAAAATTGGCCAAATTTGTCACACCTTTAATCTATGTCATTCAATACCAATGGCTAACAGTCCTAGCATTCATTGACGATTGCATCCTAGCAGCCGAAAACATCACAGAGAAATTGTTTCCTCCTTCAAGGTATGCGTTCGACAAAATCGATGAAATTGTGTTAATGATACTTTCTTCGCCAGATAAAATTGATGGTGCGTTGAACAAGTATGTCCCTGCAATAATCCATCACGTTCCATTATTGGAATGGACATTGAAAATTGTAATGTCAAAGTTGAATTGTTTGGATTCCAATTGGGGACATGAAAATTCAAGTTTGAATGAGAAAACTATAGGTGTTGATAGGAATTGTTGCAATGAGAGTGAATTAGAATCAGGTGCATCTGAGGAGTACCTTAACCTTCCAATTGATCCATCAAGTGTGGAAAGTTTTCCTCCTATACCAGAAGCTGAAACTAAAGGTATTGTTAAGGCAGTGTCTTGTAGTCACAATTTAAAAGGGTCATACAAAGAAGCATTATTGGAGAGTAGTGAGAAGAAAATGGATAATGATGAATGTCAAGAAAAAGAGATAAAAAGTGATGAGAAAAGTATTGAGAAAGAGTGTGAAAGTGTTGAGAAAATTGAGAAAAGTGAAACTGTGCCATATGATCCACTTATGGAGTTGTTTGAGTCTGCATGGCTCATGAATCCTGGCCGTTTCTGGGATCAAGCAGAGAAAGAAAGAGATTAGTACAATTAACTAGGATATGATAAGAGTCACACAAGACTATAGCATTTTCATGGCTACTTCAAAAATGTGAGTGCCTTTTTTTTTTGTAATTTGTTTTTCAATTGTTATTTGGGACTCTAGAAAGAAACTTGTAAATCAAGTTCATTTTAGTTCTATGCAAATCAAATCTCTTTCTAGTTCACTGCATTTCCCTGCTTTATCTTCATCTTATTATTACTTTTTGTTATACATACTAGGTGTGTTTGTGCTGATTTATTTGAACTTATCTACCAACATAACCAAACATTTGTGAGAGTGTTTGAGCTTAAATTAATATTATGCTTAAGTGCATTTTTTGGACTGATTTTGGCTAATATAATTGTAATAAGTGACGTTGTTAAGAGATAAGGAGTTTTCTGAGCAAAAGAATTAGATTAAATATATATTTTTGTCAGTTAATTATCAATTATAATATGGTTGTTTAGATATTGATCTCACAAACAAGTCCTTTGAAATCAATGGGGGTTGGGTTTAGGCCAATGAGTCCGTCCACACATCAGAGCAAATCAAACATAGAATCTTGGTTGAGAGAGACACTTAAATTTTTGTGTACCATGAATTTTTAACAAATTGTCTCCAATGGTTAATAGGACAAAACATGCGGGGTTCACCAAAATGAAAAACAAACAAGTCTTTCAAAAAATGCATTCTTTATTATAGTCATTCTTTATTACTTGCTTACCTAAAGGGTAAACATTCTACTTTGATAAAATGATTTTTGTCTAAGTATCGTGTCATGTATGTTATCTAATTGTGATTATTTTATTGATGATAGTTTAAAATCATTTTAAATGGTATGTCAAGGATGACGTGTCTAAGATGAATTGGAGTTGAGGTTTGAACTTGATGTGGAAAAATTGGTTAAAAGTGTGGGGCACACATTCTCCAAATAATCATGGTACAAGAATCCAAAATATTTATTTGGTCGTGGACTAAGGCCACTCAACAACGATGTTGGATGCTGATGTTCTAATTTATCAAAGATGTCAAAGAGTCTGAAGTTATTGAAATTCACGTGGAACATGTTATTGACACCTCAATTGTAGAAGACAATCCGCTTGTGTTTGTGTGTAAGCAACTCATCATTTCAGATCCCATCATATGTAATGCAAAATACAACCAAACTAAGAAAAAGAATCTATAGTTCTTGGTGTATATACATAAAAGCCATTTTCGTCAAATTCTAATGAAACTACCAAACCTCCATAACCACCTACTTGACTTCGACACATTTGTAAGCTTAGGTACATAATGAATTATTGCTCAAACTATTGCTATAACCCTTCTCTTATTTCTTTTGTTAACCATACGCTTCTTGTGATAAATCTTGAGTTAATTCTAAAATGAAGGGTGCATGATCTTAAACAACGAAGGAAATACTCAATAAGATAATGTTAAAATGAGAATTTGAGCAATAATATGAATATCTTATTTAAATACTTCAGTTGGCATCCCACTGTCTATTAAAAAGAAACTATCAATTCACATTTGGTATTAAAAATGCATCCGAATATCCGGCCAAAACAAGCGTGGGCTTAAAGTTGAAACACTTGTGGAAAACAAAATAACTATGACATGATTCACATTTACATTAACTTCAAAAATGCAAATCCAACACTTGGATTGGAGAGATTGATGTTACAACATAGAGAAATGCGAAAGAAGAAAACAAAATCCATAAATTACACAGGCCTGTACATCTCTTCTTCGCTCGGGAAAAAGTAAGCAGCATTGCAACCCCCTTAGAAACAGAAAGGGACAAGGGGATAAAACAGAGATATTTACAACCTACGGAACTTTTCAACACTGGTACACAGAATAGCTCTTGCTTCTCCAGAAAAAGCTAAAAGGTTTACCGGTCTTTCTTCTAGACATCGACTTACATAGAGGTTTCATTTCAGCAGGTGGCACAGACAAATCACTAGTTTCAGGAGGACACTGATGTGCCTCAATAGATGATTCATCCCGTCGCTGCTGTCGGAACAGCATCAAGAGTTTCTGAGCTTTTTCTCTCCCTCTCGGGGTCCCATTCACTGATATTGATACCAATGCAGGTATAACTCCTTCCTGCAGGACCATGTCAGAACATTGCTCACTTCTGTTGCACAAAATTAGGAGACAGGAGACAGCTTGCTCCTGCACTTCGAGCTCCTCAGTGTCCAATATGGAAGCCAATGCACTGATGAGTCCAGGATTTGAAACCATTTCCTCCCTTCCAACTTGAGAAGTGGCTAAATTTATCAAAACCGCTATACATTTTTCTGTCCATGTACAATCATCACCCTGGTCTACAAGAAGGGATTGTAGGCCGTTAACAATGCCAGATGAAAGTAAGTATGGAATATTGGAGGGCACAGTAGAAAGATTATAGAGAGCATGGAGAGAATCTTGCTTGTATTGAATGTCATAGTCAGATTGAAGGAGCTGGGTTAGGAACTGAACTGCCTGACTCATGCCAATCATAGGTTTGGCTTCTTCGAGGCAAGAGAGATTCAGATACAGAGCAGTTGCACAACCATAAGAACTAGTGTCAGAAATCATTTCCTCCAACAAAGATAAAACTCTGGCTGATAACATAATCTCCTTATTTCTGTTGAAAAGAAAGGGAGGAAATCAAGTTAATGATGTGCAGAGATTAAAATTAATTAAAATTGTGACTTCAAAACTTTACTATATCTTAGGAAACTTCAGCCACATCCAACATTTGGAAAACAAGTTAACGGAAGGAACAAAATATTTTCCTTTCTGTTTATATAAGCCAATAAAGAAACAAAAGTAAAAAAGTATGTATATCATCAAAGTTGTGGTGATGCATTCAATATAAGGCAGTAGTAAAATCAACTTCCGAAATACATTTCTTTATTATCGCACCCTTGACGCGTCATTAAAACCAAACATACAATGTGCAATTATTTTCAATATTAAGTATAAAAGATATCCACAAAAAAAAGTTGATGTCTTTTTCTGAAATGCAGGAGGCCAAACAAAAAAAAAACAAAAGCCAACATAGTCCAGTGCTCTTCAAAAGCCAGAGCATGATCAGATCTTGTGATGAAATTTCTTTTTAATTTTTATTGAAGATGATTAAACTAATAAAAGGTAAGATTTCTTGACAAAGCTATCATTTTTCAAATATACGAAGATGGGTTTTGGTTGAGGCAATCATACCAAAAACTGTTATGATTTTCCAATCAAATAAGTTCTACATGATGATTCAAAGTTATAAAAAGGCTCAAATGTACTTTTGGTCCCCTATGTTACCTGAAACAGGATTTTAGTCCCCCCATTTCAAAATCCGGGTTTTGGTCCCCAAGTTTAACACATTATTGCAATTTTGGTCCTAACCTAGATCTTTTACCCCAAAAATGGTGATTTTTGTCCCCAAAAGTGGTGATATCCGTTCCCAAAAGTGATATTATTTGCCATTAAGCTTTACAAAAACAACAAATGATAATGCAGACCTGTCGTTATTCACAGCTAGGTTGAAGAGAGCCATTGCTCCGCTTTCCTGAGCAATCAAATTCTTTTCATGTACAGCTGATTGTAAAAACTGAACAAGTGCTTCAACAAACCCATTAGCCCCCATAAAAATCCTAGCTTCCTCATCATCCCTCAGCAACAGCCTTAACTGTTCTACCACTTCATATTTCCTCTTCCAATTGTTCCCCTCAGTCAAGACTTTCAGGAAACTGAGATACTGCTCAGTGTCTTCCTCTTGTGCAGATGTACTTTCAGCTCCATTTTCCCCATATTCCTCTGAGATACATCTCTCTTCTAAAGGAACCACTTTGACACCCTTCAACTTGCAAGAGCTGACACTATTTCCAGATCTTGAATTTGTAGACTCAGACTCTGATAATACCAATCTCCAGTAGTTAAGATCAAGTGATTCTGGAGGGCCTTCAGGAATAGGAATTCCATTTTGTTCACACCAACTAGCAACAAGACCCTTAACACAGTAATTAGGAGTCAAGTAAAGATGTGGAAGGTTTTGTTGGGTCTTTGGGCAGTTGCTGTGCCCATCACCAAACCATTTCTCTATGCAAACCTTTTCATATGTTTGCCCAGAAGCAATGATAACAGGATCATACATAAGTTGAAGAGATATTGGACACCTTAACTCTTCTGGTGGTAGAGCCATCTGCCCTGGCTCTATATTATTATTTGGCTTGAAATTAAAGGAACTAAGTTTCGAAAGTTGTCTTTCAAAGGTCTGATTATGACCAACGGGAACACCATCCTCAATAGATCCCTGGACAGTGGGAGAACAAGGACCAGAACCCTGAGAGTCAGTGTCATCTGAAAACTCATTTCTGAATAACTTGGAGTATTTCCTCATAAGATGCAAAAGATATGCAACAATTGATTCCTTTCGTTTGTCTTCCTCAGCCCGAGCCCTGTCAATAAGTTTCTTTAAAGCCCTTCTTTCAGCAAGAGCTACTCTTGAAGATGTGATTCCAAGTCTAGTGGCAGCCTGGTGAAAAGATTCAAGCTCATAACTTTCACCATCGTCATCAAACTTTTTTCCCTGCTGGAGCAATGCAATTAAATCATCGCCAACTTGCTTCTCTAAGGGGTCGAGTGCAAATTCTACATCAGCAAATTCATTCACAATCTCCTGAACCTGAACAGGTGAAGTCATACCGCAGACCAGGTTAAACATTGACAATGAAAACAAGAAGAAGAAAAAAAATCCGTGCATGTGCATAAACTTACACAGGGCAAGTGTTAAAAGAAAAACCAAATCCAGAATATCACCAACAAGGTGGCATTCAATTATTTTGAAATAAACAATTTAAAACAGGTCCCCTCAATCATATGCCCAAACAAAGAAAAGACCTATGGAGCAATAGTGTTGAAGTTTATTACCTGACATCCAATGGATTGTGGAACAATATCTTCCACCCGTCTAAGACTATCTTCAAGAGCACACTTAGCCTTCTCAAATTTTAGGAGAACAGAGTCCCCAGTTACAGCCTGCATCACAATAAATCTAATGTAAGATATTCTGCAAAAGTATTTATAGCCGAATAACCTCCACCAACCAACAAAAGATAATTGTTTAATAAGATAAGATAAAAACCTTGCAAACTTAATCAGCAAGTAAAACTACAGAAGAAATGGATCGTACCAAGTAAAGTTTACTACAGACTGAGCAATGATGAAGGACATTCTTGGCTTTCTCCAAGGCTACATGTAATGAACATAATGCCTGAATTCCGGTTTTACTCCTAGGTCTGGCTGCTTCTAAAGAAGGAAATATTGACAATACTTTGCAATAGATTACAGAAAGAGCCTTGCACATTTGTCCATGTAACTGCAAGAGAAACCAGTATCGGTTAGATTACATAAAGCGTTAGAATTTCCAAAACAACATACAAAACAATTAAGCATAAATATTCATACCTTGGCATCACTAACAGCAAATAGATTTTCTTCAACCTCAGCGGCCACATCCATCATTCAAATCCACTGTCCGTGTAAACTCAGGAACTAAATAATCTTAACTATTTTAGCTACAACCTACAGAATCAAAAAGTGAAAAGAAAGAAAATTAGCCAAAAGATAATAAAAAAGCTATCAGTTTAGAATCAATCAAAACAGCATCATTTACTACTGATAATGCAAACACATGTTTTTGTATCCAGTTTTCGCTAAGCCTATGAAGTAAGCAAAGCAGAGCAATTATTTATGGCCAAACATATAAACCGAAATTCAGCGAGCTTTAAAGAATCAGAATTTAGAAGGAAAAAAAAAAACAAATTCAAGCTAGTTTTGCATACAAACTACTAAAATCACATGTCAACTTAGGAGTGAAAATAAACAAAGAACATCAACCATACAACCAAATCCAGAAAAAACCCAATTAAGCCTTAGATTTGTCATAGCCTTAAATTTCTTCTCGAAATAGAAAAAACAACTACTTCCTTGACCAAACTTTTACCTCAAAAGGAAAAAATGACACGTGTTGCTAAAGTTTCAAAATAGGCTTTTTAAGCTAAATACTACATCATCCATAATCAATCCATTGGAGGATGAAAATTGATAAATGATACATCAAGTTTTCATATAAGACCTTCATTCACGATTTCAAATAAAGTACAAGAGATTTTGAAAACATAATTTTCCAACAAATTCAAAACCAAAAACAGAACATCATCAACAAAAAAAAAAAATTGATTTCAGAATCAGAAGCTAATCAATCATTAAAAAAATCAGAGAAACGCAAGAACACAGTTGAATACATAAAAAAATAAAGATTTAAAGTTAGGTTTAGGGTTTTGAAGCAAAACAACGTACCAATCGAATAAAAAAAGAGGGAAATTAGAACCAAGGAGGTTCCATGAAAATGAATAAGAAGACCGAAGAATCTCAAATTAGGGTTTGGAAAGATCTAGAGTAATTTTAGAAGAACGTGTTGAGTTGAGTTTGGAATCGGAGAACGAGTTAGGAGAAGCACTTGCACGCAACGCAAGGTAAGGTAGAAGAAAAGAAGAAGAACGTAAAGAAATGATGATGAAAAATATTTATATATAATTTCTTTCCATTATTATTTTTTACTGTTAAGTTGATTAATTAATTATTGGAATGGAAGTTAAAACTGAAGTGTCAATTTTAATTATGATTTTTTTTATTTGTGGGGTAGAGGGATTTGTGGATGAAACAAAAAACAATTATTGTTTTTTATTTTTCATGGTTGAAATTATTGTTTTTGATTTGACAAAGAATACAATTATTGTTAAAAGTTTTAATGTTTTTTTAGTGTGAATAATGTTTTGCAAACACACAGGAAGTTGGAATTTTCGCCGCTTTTATCTCTCCAGGTTCACCGGCCGACAGTTGCCGACCGACTTCATGGTTCGTTGCCTGTCCCCAGACCTGTCACAGAACTTGCCCAATGCCAAATTTATCCTTCCTTTTAAAGGTCAATGGATGGTTCTCAGAAAAAGACATGGAATAGATAAATTTTACATGAACACGTTCTCAAATTAAATATACATATATAAATAAAGGATAATTTAGTAAAATTCAGAAGTTCCCTTTGAAAAAAAGTTAGTCTTTGAATGTAAAGCCTCTATAAAAATTACTGAATTGAAATTAAGCATGACAATGGCTCGGGATGGAGCCGAGTTTTACATTCCCCATTCTCATATACGATTTTCATATACTTACATGTTACCCTACCTATCCCCGACGGTTCAGTATCTTCGCCACATCCCGTCCCCGCATTGAATAATTTCTTTGAATAAAAAATAGAATGAAAAATCCAGTCAAAGCGGGGAAAATACGTCAAATTGGGTTTGGTTTGGGCGGGTAACCATGGGTATGAGTTTTGTTGTCATGCCTAATTGAAATATGAAAAATTAAATTAAATATACATACAAACAATGAATAATTTAGTAAAGTTCACACACAAATCAGACATATTAACTACACAATCAACTTTTTTTAATATGTTTGAAATCAATCAGATGGACTTAGGTCCCGTTTGGTTTGAGCTTATTTCGAGCTTATGTAAATAAATAAGCTTTTATTTTAATTTATAAGTTCTTACTAGCGAAAATCGTATCTTCATAAACTGTTTTTTCATAAACAACCTTAAAAACTTATAAATAATACATAAAAACTTATTTATTTGCATAAGCTGTTTTATATAAGCTCTAAAATAAGCTAATCCAAACGGGCCCTTATAATAAGAGACGGAGGGAGTAATGTTTTTTTAGTGTGAATAATGTGTTGCAAACAAATAATTTTATTTAGACACACAATCATAATTGAAAATAATTAAAAGAGATGATAATTAAATGATAGATTATTTTTCTTTTCATTTTTTTATATTTATGTGTATGTCCCCAAATAAATTTTATTTAGAGTTATGTTATACTTTCTAAGTAAAACTTGCTCGTTATAAACACTATTATTTAAACATTTTTGTTAACATTTTTGTTAACATTCATTCTTTTATTTAGTGAAATTCATTTGAGTTTCACTACGTTATGTGGGAACCAAATTTTAAAGCTCGGTACACACGAATTTCATCTAAAATGAGAGTAGATGTTAAAGAAAGTGTTGATAACACTCCTTTGAAAAATGATATTGATGTCAAATTTGACAATAAATTAGATGGTTAATTCAGTTTAAACAAATATGTATTGCTTTTGACAATCGACAAATAGGTATTGTTAATTAGTTGATAGTCAATGAATGGATATAGTAAAGAGATATAATTCATTAGTCAATATAATTAACCACGATCATATGAATTAGATAACCAATTAAAAAGTTTATTGAAAGTACAATGAATTTAACTCCAATAGTTTGACGAAGTGGTAAAAAGATATACTTTAAACCTGAGAAATCATTGGTTTGAGTTTCAGTGGTGTCTTTGGAGGAAACTCAAAGATAGGTGAGTTTGTCTCAAAATTTTGAGTCAAACAATTTTTTATTGAGTTAAATTAAGTTGATGTGAGTTTGTCTCGACTCAAGGTTAACTAAAGTTGCCACTAAAATTTGAGTTTCGGCTCTTTGTAATAAAAATAAAGTCTTGGCTTTCGTTTTTAGTACCCTTTCTCCTTCACTTTCTTTGCTCTCAACATTTCATCCACATTATCCGTTTGCTTTGGCGTTTGAAAAGAATTTTGTGCGTTACCAAGGTTGTCCCTATGAAATTAAAGGCTTGGTTTTCATAGTAAAAATAGGTCCGTAGTAAAAAAAAATGCACAATTCTTTTAAAAGATTAATCTTCTATTTAAACTGAAAATAGCACTCGTATAATTATTATTAGCCATCGAAATCAAAATTAGCAATTATTTTTACTAAAAACATGTTTTTTAACTTAGAAATAGAAACATGGAACATGATTTTTTACTTATAAATTGAAAAATGAAACACGTTTATTTTTCTTTTTTGAGTGGGGGTGGAGATATTGAGCAATATTTTTTTCTTAAGACCCATCACTTTAAAAGGCCTAGTTCGGTTGAGTTCTTTACACTCTCTAAAGAACGGCCCTGTGTTACAATCCCACTCCAACATGAAAAGACGGAAGCTAAAAGTCCTAGCTTCTCTTCAGACGCCAAAACATGAATTTAACGCCAAAACAAGCACAAACTTTGGTGTAAAATAAAAAACTAAACATCCAAAGTGAGAATGTAACATTGCTTTGTCCACGAACATTCAAGTCCATCCAATCCAAGAGTTAAGAGAACTGAGGCACATGCAGCACTTATGAATAGGTGTTGCATGATGCATATAATTAGAATTCGTCTCAATCAAATCTGTGTAATGTATATTAAAATGATTTAATATTATATTATTATGTATCAATTAACTAACTAATGACTTGTACAGAAACACACCAGATGCCAAAACAGATTCATGCATACATAATGTATCTATTTGACATTTAATATACCCATAATCGATATAATGCATGTCTCCAACAATGTGGAGCACATAGGGGTCTTGCAATAGGAAGAAAACAAATTAAATATTGATCACTTTGTGTTTGTCCTTACTCCTCAATATGTCACTACTACTGAAAAGGACAATAAACCATGCCAACTAGAGTTTTTTGTTTGACAAGACCACGTAAAGTAATTAAAAAAAACAGATATCCTCTGCAGGCAGTAGAAAGTAATTCCTCAAATCGAGTAGAGTCGCAATGAATAACAAAATTCTCCTTCAAAATTTTTAACACTAAGGTATTTACATATTTAATTTAAACTGAAGGTCTCTAATTAAACTATAAGAGATTTCTTACCATCTTACTAAGGGTTCATTTGAAAAGGTTTATTTTTAAGTTTAACTTTTAAGTAAAAGAACTTATGCAAATAACTAAATTTTTGTGTATTATTCATAAGTTTGTTAGGTGGTTTATGAAAATACAATTTTTGTTAGTGAAAAAGTTGTTGGAACAACAGTCAAAATTAGTTAAAAGTATTTTGTCACTGAAGAGATTACTAAGTTGAGTCGTGGACTATGTCACTCTCTTTGAGACGTCTCATGACACTGCTCAAAATTGTGCAAACAGACTATCAACCACGACGTCTTCAGGATAAAACAACCCAACCACAACTGCATCAGAGTCCTACCGCACTGTAAGATTTGTTATAGAAATACACTTTCAAATATGGTGCTAAGACCTATCGGATATGGTATTTCTAACACTCTATTATGGTACTGAGACCACTTTTTTTTTTTTTTTTTTGTCTTAGATGAAGTGGTAATCCACTGAAAATAAACTCACACACAATTGTGAAGTCCCGAGTTCGAACCCGAGTCACGACGTCCGACCTTGCAATTTCGGCATTTGCCAGTTGAGCTAGGACTTCTAGATTGGTACCGAGACCACTCTAATATGGTGTTTACTCCATTCTAACCTCTTACTTTTTCAAGTGCATAAAATATATATAGAAAAAGACTATGATCTTAAGAATACTCTTATTTTTGAAAGGGAAAAATTTACCAAGGAAATATGGTCTTAAGAACAATCCTTAAATCCGACAGGACATGAAAAAGGGAGAAGAAAATAATAGTTTGTCAACACAAGCTAAAAGAGGGAGAAGAGAAAAAAAGTTCTTTAACAACTAGAATTTTTGGTGTAAGTAGAAGTGAGAAATAAGAGCTTTATTTATGAATGAGGAGACAAAAATGAGTTTCAGATCCAATTGACGAAGATATGAACAGAAAATATCTCAACTAATGACCAATTTAATCATACTCCCTTTACTTTTTCTTTTGAATCAAACTTATTTGAGATATATGTAAAATTATAACCAAAAATAAATACTACTTCCGACTCTAATTATAAGACTCTTTTATGTTTTTTCTTTGTCTCTTTTTACAAGATCTCTTTCAAATTTCATGTGTACATTAATTATTTCTTTACCACTGTATTCTTATTTATGTTGCATATTTTTCTGCAATATATAATAAATACTCTATGAAAACATCCACTAATTCTCTTTCATAAAGGGTAAACATGTAAAATAATAACAATTGTAAACAAAATTAATTCAACAATCAACTTTCTTAATTCCCATGTTTTTTTCAAAAGGGTCCTATAATTAGGGACAGAGGTAGTATATTATTTGAAAATACTCCTAAAAAACATATGTGTGAAAGTTTGGGATTTAAAAAATGAAATAGAACCCCTTCCCTAAAAAAAAATTGAAATAGAACCCCTAAAAAAAGAAAGAAATATAAAACACTTTATTATAGGGTATCTTGGTCTCTAAGCTTCCGCCGCCGTCTTGTCTACGCGACGTCGTTTCTTGTTCATATATGATATATGGCCACTCTTATAAGACATAACATTTTTGTTTCTTGTTCATATATTCCCCCATTTTAAACCTGTTAAAAGTCACTTTTTGGTGCAGCATAAAGGCAACTGTATTTGAATCAGAAGAACTTGTATTCACTTTGTTATTGAAGTTCTATTGGTCAAAGCCACAAACACTCTCTCTTGTTGTATTTCTTCTGAATCTTAGCAATCTATAACAGGGTTTAGGCTCAATGTTCTATCTCAGTAAGATTGAGCATAAATTGCCCTTGCCTCCTTCTCTTCTTGCTCTTCCCATTCGAGAAGCCATACAGAAAGAGCTTGAGAGGTTTTTCTTGGATAAGGTTTTATGTTGTTAACATTTTTATTTCCCTTATGATCCATTATATGTAATTTATTTGACTTATTTCATCATGTTAGGTTATTGCAAACTTGGGCCTTTGCATATCTGTTTATGATATCATATCCATTAAAGGCGGCTCTATCTTCCCTGGCAAAGGTGCTCCGACTTACCTGGTATGAGTTTATAGGTTGGTTTTTTAACTTTTTGTCATATCATTGGACTTGGGTTCTACATAAAGGGACTACGAGGTTGAATGCTGGGATTTAGTTGTAGTGAACTACTTTTCTAACATTGATAGAACAATATGGTGTAATTTGATCCATGTAGTCGACTCCACTTACTGGGATAAAACTTGGTTGTTGTTGCTATTATGTTGTAAAGAGATATTTGCTGGAATTTTTAGACCTACAAATTTATGTGCTTCCTTTTCTTTCATCATTGCAATTTTCTGATGCACTTGGAAATGTTTTGTAGTTTGATGCAGAAGGTTCTTTGATTATTTTTGACTATGCAATAACTGTATTCTGGAAAATCTCGCAGGTGGTATTTAAATTATGTTTCATCCATCTACGGGGGATGTTATTACTGCAAAACTTATTTCATCTGATGCTGATGGCATACGCTGTATGTATTCAATTTTCAGTTTGTTCCTTGATTGTAATTATCTCTTGACATATGTAATTTTATTCCATATACAAGATAGGTACAAGATTTTACACGATCAATTGATTGAGCCCATCTTGTTGAAACAAAAAATAAGTTTTCTTTCATACTACTCATTAGGAATCAATTTTTAAGTTAGTTTCTGATGAGCAGAATAAAATTTGTGGTATGTACTCAGCCCATAACAGGTTAGACATCGGAGAGGAGGACCGAAACTATAACTATTATCGTCAGATTCAAGAGCACGAGGTTAGAGAAGCGTTGAAAAAGATGAGTAGTGGCAATGCAGTTGGGCCGGACAACATACCTATCGAAGTGTGGAAGAGTCTTGGCGATAGAGGAATTGTGTGGCTCACAAACCTTTTTAACGAGATTATGAGGACGAAGAAAATGTCGGACGAGTGGAGAAGAAGCACTTTAATTCCAATCTATAAGAACAAGGGAGATATACAAAATTGCGCGAATTATAGGGGAATTAAGCTAATGAGTCATACCATGAAGTTATGGGAAAGGGTGATCGAACGAAGACTAAGAAAGGAGACTCGAGTTACAGATAACCAATTTGGTTTTATTCCTGAAAGGTCGACTATGGAAGCGATCTACTTACTTCGACGCGTGATGGAGCGATATCGGACAGATAAAAAAGACTTACACTTAGTTTTCATTGATTTGGAAAAGGCGTATGATAGAGTACCGAGAGAGATTTTGTAGAAAGCCCTGGAGAAGAAAGGGGTTAGGATTGCCTATATTAGGGCTATCAAGGATATGTATGAGGAAGCTTCGACTAGTGTGAGGACGCAAGATGGGACTACCGAAGACTTTCCCATAACAATAAGATTGCACCAAGGGTCAATCCTAAGTCGTTATCTTTTTACTTTAGTTTTGGATGTACTGACGGAACACATCAAGAGTTAGCACCGAGATGTATACTTTTTGCAGATGATGTAGTCTTGCTTGGTGAGTTGAGGGAGGAAGTGAACGGGAGGCTAGAGACTTGGAGGCAAGCCTTAGAAGCGTATGATTTCCGCTTGAGTAGAAGCAAGACGGAGTATATGGAATATAACTTCAGCGGAAGGAGAAGTAGGTCTACCTTGGAGGTGAAAGTTGGAGATCATATCATTCCCCAAGTTACACGGTTTAAATATCTTGGGTCCTTAGTACAAAATGATGGAGAAATAGAAGCAGATGTAAGCCATCGTATTCAAGATGGGTGGTTGAAATGGAGAAGAGCCTCAAATGTTTTGTGCGATAAGAAAATACCACTTAAGTTGAAAGGAAAGTTCTATCGGACAGCAGTTAGACCGACGTTGTTGTATGGTACAGAGTGTTGGGTGGTTAAGAGTCAACACGAAAATCAAGTAAGTGTAGCAGAGATGAGGATGTTGCGCTGGATGAGTGGTAAGACTAGACATGATAGGATTAGGAATGACACCATTAGAGAGAGAGTGGGGGTAGCACCTATAGTAGAAAAGTTGGTAGAAAATAGGCTTAGATGGTTTGGGCATGTAAAGAGAAGCTCGTAGATGCCGTGGTAAGAAGAGTAGATCAAATGGAGGAGAGTCAAGTTAAAAGAGGTAGAGAAAGACCTAGGAAAACTATTAGAGAAACCATTAGAAAGGATTTAGAGGTCAATGAGTTGGATCCAGATTTGGTTTATGATAGAACACTATGACGTCATTTGATCCATGTAGCCGACCCTACTTAGTGGGTTAAGACTTGGTTGTTGTTGTTGTGTACTCAGCCCACAGTACTGATTTCTTACCCCGATTTTATTGGAATACGGAGATTCATTCAAAACTCAACGAGTCGATGTTAAATAGTTTAAATTCAAATCCTATCGAGTTTCCAGACATGAATATTGTGAGTGTGTGACCCTGCAAGTTGAATTGTCATCAATCTAATTTTGTGTTTTGTATTCATGTTGTGACAGTGACTATAACCTACTATATGCATCATGTTACAATGCTATCCAATATCTGCACCTCCCTCTGAAAATATCAATGATCATTAAATTTTGATGTATTTTAAAATATTCCCTGCTTAGTAACTATGAATTTTTTATTGGCAGTAATCCCTTGGATTCTTTGATGACATTTATATTACTACCGATCACATGCCCTACCCAAGCCACTATGTACCAAAAACAAGGTGACGCTGCCACTATCCAATGTTACTTTTGGGTGAACTACGAACATGATACAAAAGCATAACCACATTTGATATATATTTTTTTTCCGTGAAAATTCCCTTTCATCATGTATGCTAAAGCATTGGGATTATATGGTGGTGAAATTTACAGCAACTAAGGCACATGGTTTTGGAATTTTCGCGAAGTAAGCGAAGATCTTGAAATTGGTAATTCTAAAGATCTTGAAATTGATGATTCTTCTGAGGTTAGACTCCTTTTCATTTTATCTCAATTGTATGCTTAAACATCGAAGACGAAACAAAAATTTGGTTACCAACGTGGCAGATCAAATTCCAAGTTCAAAGTGTGAGTTACCCATCAATTCCGGTTGAGCAAGCAAAAGAATCAAAGCCATTTTCCCCAATGGTGGTTAATGTAAGGATTTCTTGTTCCCCAATTTACCTTGATTCATGCATTTCTGTGGTTATTTTAAAATCACGAGGGGTCTTATTTTTACTCCCCCACTAATCAATACCTATATCTTCCATTTTTAAACACACTTCCCTCATGGATGATCAAAACCAAAACCATGATATCAATATCACATTGTTTTCGCTTTTCACATTGTTTCCCCTTCTCCTACGTTTTTATGTCTTCCATATTTTAAAGAAGTTGTAATTATGATAAGATATCTTTTGATTATGAATCGAAATCTCACCAATTGCATCATAAATAAACCGATTAAAGAAAATGTGTGTGAACTACTTGCCATATCAATATGTTTTGTATAGAAGATAGATTAAAATATTAATAAACAAGCATTGAACATTGATGGAGGATTGATATAATGTCTCTCTATTTTACAGGGATCATTAGCTCATGAAGGTCTGGGCCCTGTTTCTTGGTGGTGATGAATTCATTCCCTGGTTTTATTCATTTTCAATATTATGCTTTTAGAAGAAATTGGTCCTTTGTTTTGCTTCAAAATAAGCATACAATAGAAGAAAATTGATCGTTTTTGCTTATTAGGATAGAAGAAATTAATGGTTTGTTCAAGCCCTTGTGGACATCTCTTAAAAACATGCAACATGATTCGATGAATTCCATTGCTTTGTAAAGTATTTAATTAGATTTTTTATTTGTTTTGGTCTTAATCCTTCAGTTCCTAGAAAAAGGACTTAGTAATTCAGAGTTTGGTCGGAAGATAAATTAAGTCCGGGTAAAAAATTGTTCCATCCAAGAATTCAATTTGGGTTATGTATAATAAGTCATCCTTTGGTGGAGCTCATTAACCAGTTGAGTCCAATAATTTATTTTTTTCATTAGATTTTAACGAGATCATTCGCTGCCTTTCTATTTCTACATCCAGAGTAGCACCAACGGTACCCATACTTCTGTTTGTTGAAGGAAGCCATACTTTTGTTATCACATGGCTATAATCACTTGTCATACATTTAATAGTTAATGATGTTAAGGGTTTCAAAAATCTATTTTGACATAAGCACTAATATAGGAGTTTAATTTTATAGGGTAAAATAATTTTACATGGATATCTAATGAATATTCGTGATATTGCTATGGAAGTTGACTACAATTTTAAAATAACTGCAGACTGTTTGATTTTGTTGAACGTCGGTGTAAAACTAGTTTCCGGTCAATGTTGCCTTCTCATAATAAGTATTTGATATACAATATCCTGCTCAAAGAGGGTATCTAGCATGTTCGTTGATATATTTAGCAGGAAAAACACACTTTTTGAATAAGAGCTTGGGTCTTGGTACATGTCCTAAGGGTCTCCTTGAGAGATTGGAGGAAGTGGAAATAATATAAGACTTTAGGAGGGAAGGACTTTTAGAATCCAAAATCATCAAAATTTGGTGGAACTCAAAAAATGTATCGGAGGATTTTGGAGGAATTCAATAAATTCTTCAAATTCAATATATGTGGTTATAATGTTCTTTAATTTATTTTATTGAATAATATGCTTAAAATTAAAAAATGGAATAATTTTTTTGTGGTTATAATCCTGGTTAAGAGAAGACATGCTACTACACAATCAGAGAAAAACTTGTACCTTAAAAAAATCAGATACTTACTGCTTAGCCTCCATCTTTATACTAAATTTTTGGAGCATGTCCAATAATAGAAAGAATAATAATTTAGAATGCATAGTTATCTATTATTTAAATAATTTATCTTACTTGACTTAACTTGTTGTAAGTTGTATGTAAATGTAACTAGTCGTTACATTTCATTATAGTGCAGAGTGCAAACACAGCTCTCTACTCCGTTAGTCAACGAAGTATCCACCCAGCAGAAATGAGCGGAAATGTAAGAACAACTGCTCGTAGCAGAGTCCGATCTTCTTCTGCTGAACCCAAAACCGATCCTCTCCGCCAAGAAACTACTTCTAACCGTCACAGAACCAAATATGAAACAAATTCAACTTCAAACTTCAAACTCTTTCTCGCCATCACCTTCTTTTTAATCACCATCTTTTTTCTCATTCATCACTTCGTTACTTCTGCAGCACAACCTCATCTTCCTCGTGTCGTTACGCCTTTTCCCGCGCCAAAAATCATGGACCTTCCTCAGGTCAACTTCAAAATTTTCATCACACTCTTACTCTTTTTTTGCTTTCATAAATTTGGTTTAGTATGAATGAATTGATTTTCACTGTTATTGTAGTTTCAAGGTGAGCATAAGGAGAGTTTGTATTGGGGAACTTATCGTCCTCATCTCTATCTTGGAATTCGCGCCAGGTAGATACTACTACTACTATCATTTTCCATTTGTGTTGTGTTTTGATTTATTTATTATTTATTGATGATACTGCGTGTCTATACGTTGTTTACACTGAAATGGAAGCAGATACTATTTTGATGATTTTGTAAATGGCACCCAATCTCTAAATATATCCTAGTTGCATAAAATTTGACTGATTTGTGGCCTGTTTGTATTGGCTTATTTGAGTTTATCTATTGCCGTAAACATTTACGACACTGTTTGGGAGAACTAAACTATTAAAACAACTTATGATGTCCTCATAAGGTGTTTTCACCTTATTTTCATAAGCTCTTTAGGATAGCTTTTGAAAATACCTTTTAGATTATACAAAAAAATGGTTTGACTTTATTTTATCCTGTGTTATAGAAATAGCTTATTCATAAGCTCTTGTGCTATAAGTTGCAAAATAAGCTTTTTTATCCAAACATGGCCTTATGCCTGCAAATCCTGCTTCACACATAAATTGGACAAACCATCAATTTAGTTGTCAGAGTTTCACTCTCTCTCTCTCTCTCTCTCATATTTAGTTCTTATAGTGTATAAAAATATTACGTAGTCTTTAAAGTTATAAAGTATAGGAAAGCTATCATTTTAGCTTCTAAATTATATGAAAATCTGTCATGTTAGTGAATACCATCTTAATAGTAGGGACTAAAGTTACAGATTTCAAATACTTTAGGAACTACTACTATTTTTGTATACTTTAGAGACTAAATTAGAAAGAGAGGCATACTTTAGGGACTGAATTAATGGTTTATTCCACATAAATTGGTGTCTATATATCTGGTTTAGACTGTTTGTGTGGGATGCCAATATCAACAACAATTGACTTTCTCACTTTTTTGTGTTTTTTGCTGGGTGTGTTTATGTCAGGACTCCACAATCTTTGATGGCTGGATTAATGTGGATTGGTGTGAAGGACGGTAGTAATCACTTGAGGCATGTCTGCAGACAAGAGGATGGATTAAGTGCTTATGGTTGGACAAAGCATAATGGACGTGATTATGGGCATCAAGTACTGGTCGACCATGGCCTGATCTTGACTACCGAGTTCATAAAATCAAAGGGGGAAGGCAGCGGTTATGGTGGGGACTGGGCAGTTCGGATTGATGTGCAGATTGATAAGTAAGTGATGCTATTAATTTGAAATCACTTTCTTATACGTATTATGGCAGAAAAACTTTAGTCCTGGTTTTAACTTTATTGGAAAGTAGATAGTGACGGGTCTGTTTTCCTGTTTAAGTACCCGCATCTCTCAACATTACTATATTCAATGATTTTTATCGATTGAATGAGTTTTGTTCTTGTGGTCCGACCCCAGGTCTAAGTGGAATGAGGACTTTGGGAGAGATGCCCAGCTCTTTTTCTATTTGGCTGATGAAGGAGATAATGTTCTTGATGTAGGTAAAGAAAACTTGAACATTCGTGAGAGTTCATTACTTGCATCTGGCTCTCGAACAGACATTGGAGACTGGCAGCTACATTTAAAGTCTACGGTAATGCTAGGGAATGGTATTATGAGTTTCTGTTTAGTCACTTGTAGATAAATCGACAATCAATCTCATGAAGTCTGCTCAAGGAAGACTTGATTAGGCGCTAAATGTCAGGATGCCATATGATATGAATGAGACTAATGCCTTTAATTTGCAATGCTTTTACTCACAAAGTAGTTGTTTCAACTTTAAACCAAATAAGTTCACATGCAGTAATAGCCATAGCTTGTTAATCTCTCTCCAATGGATCTAGAAATAAGATTCCCTCCACCAAGAAGGATACAATAACTAATGGTTAATCACCGATAGTTGGGGTATCCAGCCTAATATGCATATGCATTTGCAGCAACATTAGTAGCATGTTCTTGTAAATTAATTCTTTTAGTGGAGATCCTTTGATATATCAAAATTCAAACTGCATTCCAATGACTATTGTGAGGAGAATTAAAGAATTGACTCAACATTTAGAACAAAGGATATGTCAATTTTAGTTATAGTAAGAAAGTTTAACTTCTTAACCAGTCTTTGATATCTCTAGGGTAAGAAAAGTGACCCCCCTAAATAGCATTCAGATCCTTAGGTGTACAGTTATCGTCAACATCCTAGTTTCTTCCAAAATGTCAGTGGCATACTTCTTCCAAGAGATGGAAAGACTCGCCTTTGGTTGAGCTAATACAATTCTAAAGAAATATCTCAGTCAACATGCTGAAATAAATGCTGCTTAAGATGTTCAATGCCGTTGTAGTTATCTCTTGGAATCAGAGTGCCGTACAATGAGAGGTAAATATGCACTGGTTAGTGGAGGAGTGTTTACAATACACCAAATAGTTGGCTTCATCGCAAATCATTTTAAACTTCTAAAGAGTTGTACTAAATCTTTCAAACCATGCTCCAAGACTTTGCTTAAGGTTGTATAAGGATTTTTGTAGCCTACAAATAAAACCACATAACTCCCATGAACATGCTCCAAGACTTTGCTTAAGGTTGTATAAGGATTTTTGTAGCCTACAAATAAAACCACATAACTCCCATGAACAACTACCTTAAGCGGTTACTCTATATAAACTTTGTCAACCAAATCACTGTGTAGAAATGCATTTTTGAAATTAAACTGATACAGAAGCCAATTGTGCAAGGAAGCACCAGAGTGATTACTACCTATATGACCTAGTCTAACAATTGATGAGTGAGAGAGACGAACCATATATAGCATTACCAGTGTGTGCAATAGCTATTGAAGTTTGACAGCATGTCTGTTAGAGATACTCTTAATGTTCAACTTCTTACAATTTTTTGGTTGTCAGTGCCCTCCTTGAACTTTTTTTTTAGGCAAAGGAGGCTGAGAGTTAGTAACATTTGTTGATTTTCTCCGAAATCCAATCATCTAATAGCACTTGTCTCGGGTACATCTTTTTTTGACCAATTTGTATTTTACTCCAACGAATATTATTACATGATGAGCATTGTGGTTTGTGGACGACCTCCAGATTCATGACCACCTTTCTCATTGCCTCAACCGTGAACAGTTTCCATGTTGCTTTGATACCAACTTGAATACAACCTTAGAATTGATTTGAATTGCGCGTGAGAGATTAACTCTTAGCTTTGTGATTTTTATAATGATAAATGTGCAACCATAATCCCTTGATTATAGGGATTAAATCCGGAACTACGGCCTATATCTTCCTATAATCTTTACTAATTAGTAATTATATGTAGAAAATGTACGAGGAAAGAGGGAATATTTATATAAAGGAAAAAAGGGGTATCTCGACATAGCTCAGCACACATAATGTGCTTTTATTTAGTTTCATATTACTCCAAATGCAAGTTTTCAGACCTAATTTTTGTTCTTGTTTATCTGTAATGTTATGCCTAATCCCATTACTCACTTTCTTATGTTTTTCTTTTCCAGGATGATCTGAAATTACATTACTCTGGATTTCACACACCTCACTTTCACAATTTGTCTGATCTTGTTGAGGAAAACCTTGCATCACAAGTAAGTTAGGGTATTTCAATTAAATTTATCTAATGATATAATTTTTATGTAATAGAAGATGTGTGGTTCTAAAACTTTGTGGGTTTTGCTGATATCTCTACTTATGTGCATATCTCGGTAGACAAGAAAGCATGCTCAAATGCAGCTACCTGACTCATCAGATGATTCTCCTAATGTGTTAGTTTTTCAGGTAACAGAACATATGCAATCTCTGAAATCCATTTTTACAAAACTTGTGCTCACAGTCACATTTGTGTGTGTGTGTGTGTGTGTAGACAGACAATCCAATTGTAACTTGAAAACATATTTCCTAATTGATTTTGCCGTCAACTTGCGCTTCTCTTTTTTTGTTGAAGTTAAATGTATTTTTGGTCTGTATAAAATCAGTGAATTTGATGTTGGTCCTCAAAAAAAATTCTTTGGTTTTCATCCCTAAAATATAAAAGCACTATTTTTGGTCCCTGCTGTAATATGACATCCATAAACTGTCTGTGTCTATGGAATGTCACTCACACGATCATCCAATGTGGCATCCAATGATTTCTATGGTGCCATGTTAACATGCAACTCCCCTAATTTTTTTAGACTTAAATGCACTTTTGGTCCCTCCCTTTTTGTTGATTTACGATTTAGTCTGTCAATTTTATCATCCGCAAAATATAGTCCCCCCACTTTTTAACATTTAAATAATTTACCCCACCACTCATTTTATAGGGACAAAATCCTATTTAACCCTTCTTTTTTTACTTCATGCTGCAGATTATTGGTGGCTTTCCTTTCACCACAGATATTGTGTTTATCAATGCCACTAATTCAGTAAGTTCAAGAGTAGAAAAGCGCGTCAATAGTCTTACAGGTTTTTACCACTTTTGAGTAGTGCTTTTATTTATTTATTTATTTTAAATTATGGTGTGTGTATTTATGTGCTTTCATGAAAAGGGAGAACAAATTTAATAATTTACTTTGTGGCAAGAGTGGTTCATTTCTTTGAACTTTCGATGTTGACAGATAACATGGGGATTTATGCAACTGTATTACTTATGTGTGTTCATTAATGACTTAAATTTGGAAGATATGTCTATTTTGCGTTCAAATTGATGTTTGGTTTTTGACTCAAAAGGATGTTTAATGTATAAATATTTTTATTTTACTTTAAAGATAACTAAGGCTACTTTTTAATAATATTTAGTTAACATCGATGTTCTAAGTCAGTGTGGAATTGTTTGTTCTTCTGGTCAATGTTAGGAAACTCACTGTCCAATGAACTGAAATATAAAGAACAAGCATATGATGAAAAGATTGAGAAGATTTTCAATCTGGCTGAGAAGGTATTGCGTTCGTACTTCTTTAACTTATTTATTCTTTTATCTCAAAAGTATTACGGCTCTTTTAAGTTTCATATGATTGGGTACATTCATAGAAGTAAATTCTTTATCATACCATTGGATTTCCAGGTTGATTCAGAATCCGTTTCTGTTGGTAAGGCTGCTGTTGGAAGCTTATTAGGTGGCATTGGTTACTTCTATGGCCAGTCAAAAATTGATCTATCAAGAACCCTTACTGTAAGATTTTACTATAATTTGGTATAGTCCTTATTGAAGAGTATGCCACCCTTGAATGTCATATAATGTGACATATGATTATCATAGGTTTGAACGTTATCTTTCATGTGTTTTATTTAGTCTTGATAAAGTATAAAATTTAGAGACAGCAGAGAAAAAAGTACAAGACAAGAGATTGGTAACCAGTAAAGGACTGAATTCTTACTCAATTGAAAATTTCTTCAGGTGCTTCCAGAAATGAATTTATTCCTATAGAAAACTAAGACAAGTTAATTAACTAGAAATTCATGCTGATGTTTAGCAAAGGAACCAAATAGAAATAGCTATTACATAAGATATAATGAGTAAATGACCAACTTACGATACAACCAGCGGAAAAAAGTTATTCTTGAAAATTGTGGCATACATCTCTAACCATAAGCACCAAATAACCGCATGCATGCACACTGCTGAAGCGCCTTGCTCTCGTTGCCCTTTCTCCTAGAAGCTTCAAATTGGATTCGATTTACATTTGGAAAAATGTTTCAAGCTCTTTGTACGAACTCAAGATTTTCCACGACCAGCAGAAAAATAAAGGATTATCAAAGAAGTTAGGACTAGTTATGGTAATTAACTAGTTAATCAGAAGAGGCTCAATTTGATAAATAGGGGGAAAACTGCCAGTCTTCCACATCCATTTACTACCAAAGGGCTTCTTAGACACAACTGTTATCATGCATAGAAGTCTATTTAGACAAGATATCGTGAAACATTTATCTATCATTTAATCAATCTCTTTACGGGAGAAACAAATTTTATAGAAGTCTAATTTGATTATTATATGCTGGAATAGATATCTGGTGTTAGTTTCTTTATCAGTATCAATATGCAGTTATTTACTTCACTATTTACGAAACTCCTGATCTTGCAGTGTGGCTTTGCTATTCTTTAATTAGTTTCAGTCAGTGGGTCTAGTTTTCTGTTCTATACCATTATATTATTACTCTGCTTTAAACTTTAAGTTACCCGCAATTTAGGATTCAAAGTGGGTTGTTTTCGTTTGCAGCATAGTGAACATGCTGCTTATATATCATATTGGCCTGCCGAGCTTTACACAGCTGTACCATGTCGATCAACCTTTCCAAGAGGATTTTTATGGGATGAAGGTTTTCATCAACTTGTAATTTGGTCAGTTTCCAGTGCAAGTAATATAATTCATGACCACCATCACCAACACAATTATTATTGTTCTTGTTTCAAATTCTCCCAGTGTGCAGATGAAATTGTATTATCTTGACTGAGCAAGACATACTGGTATTATTTAATAAACAAATCATATTTGGTCAGTAAAATTTACTTTATTTTCACTTATGCACATTAAGCAGGCGTTGGGATATTCATATTTCATTGGATATCATTGGACATTGGTTAGATTTGATGAACATCGATGGATGGATACCACGAGAACAAATTCTGGGAGCTGAAGCACTAAGGTTTAGTATTAATTTTTTTTTTCTTTTTAAATGATTGCAGCAATCTTTTTAGCTATCCTTGTGACACAGATTGTTCTGTATTTGCAGTAGGATCCCAGAGGAGTATGTTCCTCAGCATCCAACAAATGGAAATCCTCCAACGCTGTTTTTAGCACTAAATGGTATATCATATATGTTAACGTTCCTTTTCTATTTTTACCTTTTATGATATTTTATTTCCCGCTAGTTTTGGCTTATGAGAATCATTATTTCTAAAAGAAGGCAACAAATACGATCTTATTGGCAAGTTCAGGCAAGCCAAACAGTTTGAACAATCAAAAAGTTATACATTTATCTAAATAGTTTGACAATTTATATGAAGTATGTATATTTACAAATATAGTTTCAGAACTGAAGCATGGATAGCATTAGTTTGGTTATACTGAAAATATCTTAAAATGTATTAGGGCTGCTGGAAAGCAATCATTTAGATTTTGATTCTGTTTTCATTACTTGCATTGTTTTGAGAAATCAATTAATGCGTAAAATAACTAAAAGTATATCCTTAAGAATGAAAGCAAATTTATATGATCATGGGGCATAAAAGATAAAGCATGTAGCAGTAATGCAGCACTCGGGTTACAGTGACACAGTTATGCAGTATCTAAGATCTTTTTATTTCTGTAAATTCTGTGCACCCCACCAAGAGTTAGTTATCTATCTCCTAACCATAGAAACTCTAAATATGTTTTTGTAGGTATAATAAACGGCTTGAAGAATAATGAATTCAATGTGATGGATAGAAGTGAGATCTCTCTGTTCCTGGAGCGTGCCTTTGGTCGATTAGATGCATGGTTCCAATGGTACAATGAAACTCAGTCAGGTATATGCTATACTTCAAATAGATTGTTTCTCCCTGATCTTTTATTTATTATCTCTTTTTAACATAGGGGAACAGATGAGCAGTTACTATTGGCGTGGACGGGACAATATGACAACACTTCAATTGAATCCCCAGGTGCTAATATGCATTCGTAAAAGGGAAAGATCTAACAATAGGACAATACTATCCGACCTTATATATAATTTCAATTCCAGCTATCTCAGTAGGTCAACTTGACCAAAACAGCCATTGGCATCAGTGGCAGATTCATGTATATCATCAAGGGGGCTCTAGCCCCCACAAGGAAATTTTTTTGCTTAACAATGTCTTTTTTTTATTTTTATTTGTCCCCATAAAAATATAGTTGTTGCTCATATGAAATAGTTAAAATGTAGAAAGTAATGTAAGAGTTAAAATATAATAATTAGTACTAATTTTTATCATTTATTCTTCTAATTATTTTCACTTTTTTAACATTAAGTACACACCATAATTAAAAAATATATCATTTTTCAAAAACAAATACTGTCCTACATATATTATAGACTATTTTGAGGGATATTGGTCATATAATTGTAAATTATGCCTTCATTGCGGTCCGCCCCTAGCCGCCCAATTGCGGCATTTGGGTTGCCTTCATTGAAGCCTCCTATACCTTCATTGTGTTGGGTGTTAAGGGGTGGAGTTAGTCCCACATTTCTTAGAGGTATGGTCTGTGTAGTATTTATATAGCTTGGGCAGCCCTCACAATACAAGCTTGTTTATATAGCTTGGCTTTCTCTTTTATTACTGAAAAGTAGAATGTCATTGACTCGTGCCTAGGATGAATTTGAAACCCATACTCTCTCTTTTGCAGTTATGTTGTTTCGTTGAGATCACAGTACACACGGGGATCAGTAATTATGTTGCTCTATTATATTATGACAAAGCTTTCTTTGTCCTGAACGTAGACATGTGCTTCTATCTAACATTTTTTCTGGCACTTCCAGACGCTAACCTCTGGATTGGATGATTACCCACGAGCTTCTCACCCAAGTTCAGATGAACGCCATTTGGATCTTAGATGTTGGGTGTTACTTGCAGCACAATGCATGCGTTCCATTGAAGAGTTGTTGAATAAGGAAACGAAACCTGAAAAGGTACAATGTAAACAATAAATGTAGGAAGAAGAAAAAAACAATCACCTAATTTAATTGACATATTGAATGAAATGATGCAGAATTATGGTTCTACTGTGAAATTGCTATCAGATCCGGAGATATTGAACAAGGTATTTACCTGTGCTTTCGTCTTTCTTTCTTCAGAGCTGTTGCACACCTTGATATTTCATTATGGATCTCTGCTGTTGGTGATACTGCATTGAAACGGGAGAAGAGAATAAAGATAGGAAAAGAGAAGAGAAAAATAAGTACACACACTTGTTGCGGAATAATAACTAATTAGTACTAGGAATAACAGATTGCTATTTTCTGGAGAAAGTTTTTTTTTCTTCATTTCCTTATTTATAACTTATAAGACCTTTTTTCAGTTTTCCTTAAAGGATAAAGTTTTACAATTTGCAAAAGAAGGTTTTGCCTGACCTTTTTTCTTATAATCTAGATAGTGAAAATGCATCTCATGAGAGTGATGCCTTAGGTTTTCAATCTAGACCTTCTTCAAGCTGATTATGATCAAATTATCTAGGAACGCGAACTTCTTACGAAGACCGTGCATGTATATGCACAGGATCCTTGAATATATTGCATAGACAGAATGTTTTTTTACATCTTTTATATATTGACTATTTAGATTTGAACTGGTCTAAGAAAAATAGCGTGCTTATACTTTATGGATGATTGAGGGTAAATAGTCTGGTTTTTCATTTCTTTCTAATTGTTTTTTGACAAAAGAAGATCGAAAGCAAACTATGCAGTTGACTTTCATCAAATATTTGCTTGGTAGAACTAGAGAGTCAATACTTTCTACTGCAGTGATGTCCATCCCTAATTTGTGTTTTTTCCTTTCAGATGCATTTTGATGATGTGTATGGAGCATACTTTGATTTTGGAAATCATACGGAAAAGGTATGTTGTCCAGTTATTTATGTTTACTATCAGTACGCGTACTGTGGCAAGATTAGCAATACATGGGTCCCCTTTTCATGCTGAGATTAATATTTCCTTTACATGCTTAACCAAGCTAGGTTCAACTTAAATGGAAAGAATTGAAAGCAGGACACAATCATGAGACTCGCCAGCTTGTCCGGGAAGTTTTGGAGAGGCCCGTATTGAAGTTGGTTCCTCAAATTGGTTATGTTAATTTCTTCCCATTCATGGGGAGAATCATTCCATCTGTAAGCAATGCACTTGATTCTGAATGTCATGACTTTTTATGCTAAGTTATTAAGATTTTGTTTGATTAATTTCACAATTAGATGCGTTTTTAAGGAGTGATAAGGTGGTTTGAGGGAAGAAGTTGGAAAGATAAGGGTTGTGGATTCAACTCCTCTCACTATCAATTCTAACAACTAATTACTAACATTAACATTTGCCATTAAATAAAAAACAAACAAACTGACACATTTTTGAATCTTACTATCTCATTCCAGGGGTCATGGATCCTGGAAAAGCAGCTTGAACTCATTTCAAATCGCAGCTTATTATGGACTGACTACGGACTATGTTCTCTTGCCAAAACAAGGTCTCAGTCTACAATCTTAAGCACTTTTATTGTATTAAATTTGAGTGACCTTATTCAGCATATGCAGATTACTCGATTAAAGTGAACCAAAATGATATTGTTTATTCCCCAGTTCCTTGTACATGAAATACAACACAGAACATGAGGCTCCATATTGGAGAGGTACAATTTGGATAAACATGAATTACAGAGTTCTTTCAGCACTCCACCATTACTCTGAAGGTATATCTGCATATATTCAACTTTATTCATTGCTTCTTGAAACTAACGTGTAAGTAGTGATTCTTGCAGAGAGTGGGCCATATCAAGACAAAGCTAAAACCATGTACAAAGAATTGAGGAGCAATTTAATTAGGTATTATTTGAGTTTGTTTGGTACTTGAATCCTGTTTAAAGCTATTGGTCGGTCTTATGTATTTCCCTTTTACTGCAGAAATATGGTGCACAATTATCAACAGACTGGATTTTTGTGGGAGCAGTACGATCAGGTTAACGGCAAGGGAAAAGGAGCACATCCATTTACAGGTTGGACATCAACTGTAGTATTAGTGATGGCGGAAGCATATGACATAATTTAGGAGAAAGTCTCTTCTCAGCTTTCATTCATGAGTACCATTAAGGCAATATGTCGTACCACGCTGTAGCTGAATATTAAAATTTATAGATTCCAGCGTGAATCAATTTCTAAAGCCTCCCAAATCCCAGAATGATGGATGAGGAACAGATTATGATCCATCCAGTCTAGCAGACTGGAAGCACTGAATGAGTAATGGATCGTTTATTTGATAAATAAGTTTTATGAGTTCATAACTGCTGATGTTTTTTTTACCTGAGTGTTTCTCTTAACTGAGCCAAAATTCTCAGTTTTACGATAGTGAAAACTGAGAAGAAAGTGAAATCAATCAGCTTTGATAATGTTAATGTTGACGTAATTGGTCAAAAGCATATTTAATGATTTAATCATGTAATGTAAAGAAGCTACAAATTACATCAAGCTAGCTGCCTGAGTAGACTAAATAAGGATCTAATGCACGAAAGAAAAAATTGCAACAAAAATACCACTCAACGATGATGAGTATGGCAGTAGACATTAATAAACAATCACGCAACCAGCTAACTACACGGAACCTCAAGCTATCAAGCTATCATGATGAATGCTTTGAAACCTCAATTAACCAGCAAATGTGAATAATAAGAGACATAAAATAAACTGTAATAGGTTAAGATGTTTTGAGAATTAGTACTAGTGAACAATAAATGAAATCCAACAACTGACTGCTAAACTAAAATCCTGACTGTGCATATTCATCTTCTATACCAAACAGCCCTCCCATGATCATCATCATCATGTCCATGAGTAGTGTTCAGTATGAAGTATATGAGATCAGCCTTTCTCATCGTCATGATCTCTGCATAGGAAAAACAAAACACTGGTGAACATGAGAATAGATGTCATAAACACAGAGTACATGTGATGTCCATATCAAATACATCCCACAAAATGCCAATCGTTTTTTTGTTAAAAAAATTAAATAAATAAAAAATCTGATACGACGTGAGGGCGTCTTCAATACTCCATAACTGAACAACCGATACGTCGGACTTAAACTTCAACTGAGATTATTTATCTCAGCCATAAGTCAATATACATGTGTGAAAGTTAACAAATTTTACTTTCGGAAGCTAACAGTCTGTAATGTATAATTGGGTCTTACCATCAATTTTGGGCAAGTTTTACTCCTATCAAACATATCAATATGCATTAGATGATCATACCATAAAAATTTTAGCAGCCTAATTAACTAATATCACAAACATATTTTTTGGTTTCCTGATAACAACTTTGCTATCCTCACTGCAGATTTCACATCATTCTGATAAGTGTCTATAACTTATCAATAACATGTACTTATCACAGATTGCAGATTCTTTATTAATTTATCTATAACTTCAAATTAAAGATTAAAATTTAAAATTTAAGAATAAATAGTCACATTATTAAACTAATGTTATTTTATGGTCATATCAATGATATGCCATAAAAAAAGTCGTTTGCAACACAAAACATAAAATTTTGTAAAAAAACAACGATTAATATTGAAAATAGTTTTTTTATTATGAACATAGAAAATTTAGAGGTACTAAAATTGAATGTTGGTATATTTAGTGGGACTAAAAACATATTTAACCAGTTATTTTCAAATGTGTTTGCATCAGATTTTTTTAAAATTAAAATCTAGAGTTTTTGTGTTAAAAGAATCGAGAGTTTTTGTTGTGATAGTAACAAACGGAAATTAGAGCTTCATCTTTTTTTAAAACAAAACAAACGCAGCCATAATCATATTACATAAATGAAGTTGATATGAGTTAAAAGTACAAAGATGAGTGGTATCATCAATCTATCTAGATAGCGTCCAATCTGTATAGATTAAGCTCATCAATGATGAGTGGAAAAATTGAAACCCTTTGGATTTTCTTGTGGAATTCATGTACCTTAATCCATACTGAAATAATTTTGTCAGCATTTTCAATTTTCCATTTATAACTTGAAACACGTAACTTGCATAATAAATAATTTCTTATATTAATTTGAGGTGGGAAGCAGGTAGCAAGTACACATGAATACAGTAATAAACTCTAACTTCATGGAACTTACCGAACCATCTGCAACTATTTTATAAAGACTTGAAGCCATAAAATCTATTAGTCAAATTATTTTCTACACAGGGCCATGATTATAAAATAATTAAGTATAGAACAGTTGAAAGAAATGTGATAATAACAGTAACCATGAATATTATATCACTTTTTTCATAATACTATAAAAGATCAAATAACTTACATGATGCTAAGTTTGAAATTAAGCTTTAGCTAAAAACTGATTTGATTGTCTTCAAAAATCTCCATAGAAAGCCTGGTATCATCAATCTGTTCCCTAACATTTCTCCATCGACCCAATCGCCTTCGTATATTGTTCCATTTGACCTTGTTAACTTTCCCTTGCCATGGAAAAGGTTATTCTTGAAGTTACCAAAGTACAAGTTCCCGTTTGCAAATCTATAAACTCCGGATCCATCTCTAAGTCCATTTGACCAACAACAAACAAATACATCACCGTTAGCCCTATTCAAAATCCCTTTTCCTTTTTTTCCAATTTCCGATGTGGACATCCCCATTTGCAAATCTATAAACTCCAGCAGATCCATGTATAAGTCCATTTGACCAACGACCATCCAAAACATCACCATTAGCCCAATTCATAATCCCATTCCCATCCCTTTTCATTTTTTTTTTCCATTTTCCAGTGAAGACGTCCCCATTTGCATGTGTATAAACTCCAGATCCATGTCTAAGTCCATTTAACCAACAACCATCGAAAACATCACCATTAGCCCAATTCATAACCCCTTTTCCATCCATGTTCACTCTTTTCCAATTTCCAATTTCCAGCGTGGATATCCCCATTAGCAAATCTATAAACTCCATATCCATGTCTAAATCCATTTGACCAACAACCATCGAAAACATCACCATTAGCCCATCTCATACTCCCTTTTCCATCCATGTTCCCTTTTTTTCCAATTTCCAGTGTGGACATCCCCATTTGCATATCTATAAACTCCATATCCATCTCTAAGTCTATTTGACCAACAACCATCGAAAACATCACCATTAACCCATCTCATAACCCCTTTTCCATCTATTTTCCCAATTTCCTCTATAAATATCCCCATTTACATATCTATAAACCTGAAACGCACCGTTTCATTAAAAAGCACATATTATAAAAATAAAATAAAATAAAAAACTAAACTAAACTACAGTTGATAGTAATAATAATATTTAAATAAATAATAGTTAGTAGTAAAGATAAAACTGAGGTCTAGAAGCTACTACACTAAACCATTACCCCTTGTTTTCGTCCCTCCTCTGTTCTCACACAGCAACATTTCTTTTTCTTTCCTTTCTCTTCAAACATCAAATTTAAGCTACAATCAACACCCATTAGTAAGATTATAATCTAAACAAAGCTTTTTCCTAATTCTACACGTGCTTTTGGGTTGATTTGGAAGAATTTTGGGTTTAGGGTTTGAGCTTTGGGGAAGAAGGGGAACACCCACTCTTAGTAATTGCTCATTGAGGCTCTTTTAGGTATATTTATAAACATACATTTCAATCAATTAGTACATAGTTAGACATGATTATTGAGTTAGAGATTAATTTTAGAGATTAGAGTATACATATTAGAGGATTTCATGGTTTCTATTGTTATTAAGGTTCTAGAATAAGCTTCTAAATTTTGA
>Ga0228710_1001531_pt1 | contig 34841 bp, 28 predicted proteins | sample MedpolnodulmetaG_FD_177995 | JGI IMG/M metagenome (GOLD analysis project Ga0228710, IMG submission 177995) | Root nodule microbial communities from Medicago polymorpha collected in Santa Monica, California, United States - pink nodules | ecosystem: Host-associated > Plants > Roots > Nodule... | reverse complement strand
GTCCTTAAATTTTTTTTTTTTTTTTTTTGTGTGTGTGTCTAAACACTATTGATTTGGTCTTGTGACCATGGAAGAATACCTCATGCTAAGGATAAACTCTTTTTGACACACTCTCAACTATTGGACCACATCATCTAATTTTTTCTACCCTTCACTTGTTTACCGGTTGTACATGTTCCCATCATTTTTTTTTATATTTTTGTTTTACTTTAATGTGTTTCAAATCATCATCGTCCCCTTCATAGCACAATCTTTCATACTGCCCTTTTCCTTGGGCCTTCATTCTAATCTTTCAAAGAACCCTTTAAGGCTTTTGGCTTTTGCTGAGAGTAACCATTGTTATGCTTTTGTCAAACACGCATAACTGGTAACTGGTAAATCATTTTAAAATATTGGTGACGTAGATCAATGAGTAAGAATGTGACAGAGAGTTTGTCCTTAGCATTTCTTTCTTGAAATCTATATTTCTATCACATCATGTTTTATTTTGATACAAGAGTGTCTTGGCACTTACACCTTCGTCCTCTCTATTTGGTGAAAGAGCATACAGTGAAGACGTGAAGTTCACATCACCAACTCTTGTGATTCATCCAAATGTTCATATATAAACAACTATGTTATAGAGTATATTATTGCTTTGCTTTTGATTTAAAACATTTTTTTCAAAAATAATCTTTAAGATGAATGAATAATTAATGATTTTGCAGTACAAATTGTAAGGAAAGTCTTTTTTTTCTAGTTTGCACGTGGCCTCAAAAATTTCGAAGAACTTCTGAAATGAAGAATGAAAGGGTTAGTGTGAGGGTTCTACATTTTCGTAAGGAGAGTTGAAAAGGGTTAAACTGCTTCAAAAGAAAACGAGTTTTATTCATTTCAACCGTGTTTAACACGCTAACTTTTAAACTTGTTCAAAAAACAAAACACACTAACTTTTATATCTAGTCAAAAAAGAAACTAACTTTTAAATTTTAGGGTTAAGTATATTTTTTGTCTCTATAAATGTACAAATTTTTTATTTTAGTCCCTCTAAAAAATTTATTCGATTTTTAGTTTACCAAAATTTTCCATCTCCACTTTTGGTCCCTTCTTTTAAATAAAATCATACGTATAATTCATATTTTAGAGGGACTAAAACAAAAAAATCGGTATATTTATAAAGATGAAAAAAATATATTTAACCCAAAATTTTAAAATTGTTTTAAAAGTACCGTATGTACAGTTAATTTATAAAAATAAAAAAAAAATGTATGTATACATTTAATACCGCCTCAAAAAATTAATATTGTTTTAATTACTACCTCCCAAAATCAAACCTAGTCCATATGTGGTGTGACGCCTTTCACGGCCATACCACCGTAGCTTGGTTGGCGGTGGCACGTTCGTATCCGTCATGTTATCGTCACTGTCGATTCTTGACCGATTTTATGTTGTTTTCTTAACAGCCCCACCTCCATATTCAGCGGCGGTTGTTTGTCTATAAGCTTGCCCAACCTCTTCGATTTTGGGTTTGATATGACTTCCTCTAAATCGTGTCGGATTAATGATGATCCGTTAACGATATGTTATGTATGTTTAGATTTACCGGTTCGAATCCTTTGGTGGATGATGGTTGCTTGCCTCTAATTTCTAGTTCTGACCATATTTGTTTATATCCACAGTTTTCAAGGTGTTTAGATTGCCACCATCTCACCCACCACGGGTTCTATTGACGTTTGGACTCGTTCTTGCCTCAAAGTTCTTTGTTCGTCTGTATTTTGATGTCTTAGACCTTGGTTTGCTGGGTTGTTCAGCTCGAAAGGGTTGTTATGCTTGCTGTGATTTTCTCCCAGGGGTGTTTGGTCCTTGGATCAGATCCGTGTTGGCAGACGGTTCATAAACCATATCTCATACGACAGATTGTCTCCGGTTTTCTTTCTTCAAAGGTTTCTTTGAAGGTGATAATGGTATTGTTGTTGAGCCAAAAATGGATGTTACTTTGCTGAAGATCGTAGTAAATGGTTGGTGTGTGTGGTTTCAGTAATTACCGTGTTGGTGGTCGAATCCATTCCCTACTATCAATTGTCTGTGGTTTCGCAGATTGAAATGGGACTGTGTGGAATCGAAAGAGTCGTTAATGCTTGTTGTTGTTGTTGTAGGGAGTTGATCGTACGTGATCCGATTTTGTGTTGATGGTCATTTCATTCGCCAAATTGTAGACCTGTTTGGTTCTCATAAATGTAATGATGATCGTTTGTTAGAATTGATTAAGGTTGGATCCATTGTGTGTTGTTCTTAATGTATTATCCGTTAGGGTTGATTCATATGGATTGACTGAGTCAGGTTTTATGTCCTCCCAATTTTTATATATTTTTTTTTTTTTAATAATATATATGAGCAATTGACAAAAGATTAGAGTAGGGCTCCAACTTAGTTGACCACTATTCTTTTTAGTGTCATTATACTCTTGCATTATAAAAAATTAAAAAACCTAGTACCTATAAATATCATATCATCTTTGAAAAAATTCAAAACTCTTTAATAAGCTCTATGAAAATAGATAGATATATAGACTTTGACTTTTGATTTCTGCTCTTCTCCCATCACAAAACACTTGCGCCCAACTGAAATGACACATTTACCCCTACGCTACTTAAGTAACGCAAGGTTACTGTTTCTGTACAAAACACATCAGTCCATACACAAAGCACCATTTTCTTTCCCTCCACCTTCAAAAACCCAAAAAGTGCAAATTTTTTGGTCAAAATCGTCATCCTAAATCATTGCAAATCGTTAGAAAACAAGTTTTTACGCTCATCAAGCATCAAATATCAGGTAATGTATCATCTAAACTCATCTCATTTTGCTGATTTTTGTGCTTGGTTCGTCTGGCTTTCGTGGGGAATAGGGCTTGGCGCATGTTAACTTGCGCAAGGGTTAAAGGTTGCGTGACTTAAGTCATGCAGAAGTTAAGGGTTGTGTGACTTAAGTCACGCTACTGTGTACAGTCCAGTTTTTTGAATTTTTTGCACCACTTTTGTTCTTGGTTAGCTTGTTCCACAAGTAGTTTATTTATTTTTCCTTTGTTATTTTTTTATTCAATAGATATATATTGAGAGGGTTGACAATGTTGCGGGTGATGACGTTGAACCGAAACCAGCCAAAAATGAAGCTTCTGGCGATCTTTCGGCATAGGTTCCAGCGATGTCAAACCAACTGTTAATGTGAACCGTTTCAAGTCAAAATTCCATTTCAAGCTCACATTGGTAAACTTGAAGAACCTAAACCGGCACCTATCAGTGTTGTTTGCAAAGTTCGCGAGACTGCCTCATTTTTTACATCAAATGCAAGATGGAGAGAGCGAGAAGAGTTACATGGTTGGGTTCGTCGACAAGGGGAAAGGGCCGGATTTACTGTTTGTATAGATAAATCAGATTTAAAAAGGCCGTACTTGATGATGCAATGTGAAAGGAGTGGCATATACAATCCCCCTAAGACGAGGAAGAAACCAAACCTTGAAGGCATCGGCTCAAGGAAATGTAATTGTTTGCTTAGGTTGAAAGGTTTTTTGATAAGGATACAAATGATTGGTGGATTGCAATGCTTTGTGGAATGCACAACCATGACTTGGAGGAAAAGTTACAAGGACACCCTTTTCCGGGTAGACTTAGTGCGGAGGAGAAGGAAAAACTTATCGACATGAGAAAGAGCTTGGCGGTGCCTCAGAATATTCTCACCAATTTTAAGCAAAATAACAAAGAAAGTGTGATAACTATCAAAAAAGTGTACAACGTGCGAGCAAGATGGCACAAGGGCCAAAGAGGTAACATGACGGAGTTGCAATACTTGATCTCGAAGTTGGTGGAGCATCAATACGTCTATTACACAAGATGCAATAGTGAGGAAACCACTCTTGAAGACATATTTTTTGATCATCAGGAGTCAATTAAATTGTTCAACACTTTTCCGACCGTTTTGGTCATGAATTCGACTTACAAAACCAACAACTACTGAATGTCGTTGTTTGAGATAGTTGGTTGCACCTCTACAAAAATGACGTATTCCGTTGGTTTTGCCTTTCTTCACTTTGAACTAGAGGATAACTTTACTTGGGCATTTACGATGGTGAAAGGTCTTTTGTCCTCAAAAGAGAACATGCCTAAGGTGATTGTCACCGACAAGGATGGTGCTTTGGTGAATGTCGTTGGCACAGCTTTCCCTGAAACATACATTATGCTTTGTTTTTTCATATTGGGAAGAATGTAAGGGCTAAGTGCATCATGGATCATAGAGTTAAACCAAAGCCTCCTAAGGATGCAAAAGTTGACAAAAAATAATTGAAGAAGAACAAGGAGAAGAATAGAGATGTTGTTGAGAAAGTCGTGAGCGCTTGGAAAGAGTTGGTCGAATCTCCTACGGATGAATCATATGCAAGCGCTTTATTGAAATTCAAAGAGGTATGCATGCCATTTCCTGGATTCATAACATATGTTGAAACAACAGTTTTGAACCTTAAGGAAAAATTTGTGAGGGCATGAACGAATAAAGTCTTGCATCTAGGGTGTAGAACCACCAACATTGTTGAATCGACTCATGGTGTGTTGAAAAAAATATTTGAGGAGTAGCATGGGTGATTTGGCATCATGTTGGGATGAAAAAGACAAGATGTTGGCGGTGGTATTTGGTGAGATACAAGGAAGTTTTGGGAAGAACAAAACGGTCTTAGAGCACAAATACAAAAAAAAATCAAGATGATGAGAGAGTTGGAGGGATATGTATCTAGACGCGCATTGAAATTTATCTATGATGAATTGAAACGCTCCAAGACATTCGGCTTTGGTATGGAAGATTGTGGTTGTGTGCAAAAGACATCGTACGGGTTACCTTGTGCGTGTATTATTGCCATGAAGAGTAAGCAAAAATTTCCTCTTGTCATGGATGATATATACCCTCATTGGAAAAGGTTAAGTGTATAAGGACAAGAGATTGATGATGATTTTTCCGTGATGGAAGAGTGGAATGGCATTCAACAACGTCTCGAGACAAGCCCTTACAATATGAAACTCTACATCAAAGAGATGATGCGTCAAATAGAATTTCCAGAAACCACAAATTTGTCTCCACCTTCAAAAAAGGCGGTGACAAAGGGAGAACCTAAAAGGAAGAGGACTACACTCAAAGTGTCATCAACGGGTCGAATCCCCTCTAGGTGGGAGACTATTGATTCTCAAAATCCGGATAGTCAACCTTCACAACCCAAGAGGTCACTTCCAAAGAGGAAAGATGCATGCCTTGGAACTTACTCCCGCTCACAAGCTTCATCGTCTACCTCCAAATCGTTTCAGAATATCCCATACATTTCACAAATTCCAAATATCATGAGACCTTTTGTTGAAGAAATTGTGAATGTTAAAGGGGATGGTCATTGTGGATTCTGAGTGATAGCTAGGCACTTGGGGTTGGATGAGGAAGATCATGTATTGATTTGTCAAGCACTTATTCATGAGTTGAGAAATCATAAGAGTGACTACATGCCGATATATGACACGGAGGAGCGTTATAACAAAATCTTGAATGGTTTACACCCTCCAAAATGTACAAGTTGTATTGCGCCGGTAGATAAGTGGTTGACCACTCCGGATATGGGTCACATTATTGCTATTTGCTACAATAAACCTGTTGTTCTATTGACTTTGCCCGAAAAAAGCATATGTGAGACATATTTCCCAATCTGAAGTGCTCCACCACTCAAGCCATAATCCAACATCATGTGTTTTTGCTTAATTTCCGACCACTATCTTCATGTTATTTTGAAATAAGGTTGTCCGTTACCACCGAATTGTATGGAATGGATGAACAACAAGATTGGTGAGGCGGAGAAATGGCGTTTTGATTTTTTGGATAGACAAGACACATTCAATGAACTCATGTCCAAGGAGCCGAAGCCGCCAAATAAACTAACAAATGAGCACAATCCAATTATTTGTGCTGATACTCCCACTCCGGAAAAGAAAAAAAAGAAACAAGAATTTGAAGTCATGGAAGACATGAAAGAAGACGAAGATTATGCACTATCACTAGACTACTTAGATGGGTTATAGGTTATGAGAATTTTTGGTCGGTGTTTGTCCTATGTTTTGCACGAACACCGACGTATTTTTTGGTGGCCGGATATGTAATTTGGATATTTGTGGCCAATATGTAACTAATATTATATAAATATATGAAGTGAATTTTTTTTTGGTGGCCGGTTATGTCACACCAATTATTGCTCACATTGTTTGGTCTCTAATTATTCAACTATTTATTTTATCTCATTTGTCTCATATTTGTTTTTCATTATATTTTGTGAAGTGAAACATGTCTGAAGATGCACAAGATCCAGTTAAACTTCATGTTCGTTATGTAGATGTGAAAAGGAGGGCTAGGTTCTTTGTAAACCCCACTGACAAGTTGGACGAGTTGAAGGAAAAACTTGACGACTTCTTTATCCATATTGGTTCAAGTCATAGAACATGTGATGTGATAGTAATATCAGGCCTCGACTTGGGGGAGGATTAGGCAGAGGACTTCTAGAAGACCGTGTATTATCCACAATTTCTCAAAGATGATAGCGACGTTGATTACATGTTTAGGTTAATGGTTGAGGATAACACTTTACATATTTATGTCTGATCCGTTGAAGTGTAATATTAATGAACGTGTAATAGTCTAATGTGTTCGAATTTGTGTCCATAGTGTTGAATTCTAATGAATTCGTGTTATGTGTAATTTGGATCGTTTATGTGAGACTTTGTGATTTTGAAAATTTAAGGAAAAATTGATGTAATTTGGATTGTTTATGTGTCATTATGTGCGGTTATGTGATTACGCATCATTAACGACGGATTTGTTTAATTTCGATCGTTTATATGTGATTATGTGATTTTGAGAAAAACGATGAATTTTGGTTATTTGGACTGTTATGTGATTTTGGGAATTTAAGTGCAAATTCATGTAATTTGGATCATTTACGTATCGTTAATTGTGATTACGTGATTACGGGTCATTACCAGCGAATTGGTGTAATTTGGACCGTTTGGATCATTTATGTGTTTGTGAGAAAAACGATGATTTTGTATAATTTTGATCGTTTATGTGCGATTATGTGATTTTATTGTTAAAGCGGCGTTATTCGGTTCAATTACGAGTGTGTAAAGATTACGGGTCATTAATGACATCGTTTGCATTGACTGCACACCAGTACATCAATTAATGTTGTACTGATATATCAGTAGAGCGTGAGTTAACTCGTGCATGGTTTTTAACTTGCGTGACTTAAGTCACTCAACGTTGGTTAACTCATGCAGAGTTTTACACTTGTTTTACTTAAGTCACGTTGCGTTAATTAAGTAACGCATCATTTTACACATGCGTTGGTTAACTAACGCAGGAGTATTTTGGTCAGTTTGGCTGAGTGAGAGCAAAATTTGCTGGGAGAAGAGCAGAAATCTTGTCGTTTTATGCTTTAGTGGGCCTAGCATGTACGTTTCATTCATGTTATACTAAAAAGAAAATTAATGTTATTGCTTGCACCATCCGTTATTATTATAAGCAAAAATCAATAATTTAGATTCATTCATTAAATTATGTATGTGATCTTTATTATATACTACATAAATCATTAATTGAATAAACCTAAAATGTAGATTTTTGCTTATAATAGTGACCGGATGGTGTATTACCTAATAAGCATTTAATATCTCCAACTTTTCTTCGATGAGATCAATATCTCCAACTTAACACCTCATTATTTTTTTAAAAATGGGATCTATAAATAACTATATATCATTACATTTTAATAAATTTATTTATTTTAATGTAATCTATAAAGAAGTGTAGAGAGAGTTAATTTATTTATGGGAAATGTTAACTTGTGCCCTTAGGGCATATATTAAGGGATTTAAAGTTGAAATTTTATCTAGAAAATTGTGTCAATTTATTCTTTTAGAGATTGAAAATTAATGTTTTGTAATAAATATTTACCATTTATAGAATCCTTAACATGAGCATTAAGGACACAAGTTAGCATGACCTTTTATATCTATCTATATATCTTTGAATTAAAAACTTAATTCATTCTAATACTAGAATTTTGCCTATGTGACACCTCTAAAAATGCTTCAACATTGTAAGTTAAAACATAAGTCATAAGCCTTTGTTTTTTTCATTTTTTTTCCATCTATTTATTACTACATATTTACATTTACATATATTCATTCATTCATTCTTATAATTCATAATTATGTAACTGCTAATTGAATTAGCTTTGTAACTCCTTCCATCAACTCTTACCTTTCATTCTACTAAATGTGACTCTCTCTCTCTTTTCGTTTTTTTCATGGTGCACCCGTTTTAATAATTTAGTCTAATTATTTAAAGTACAATATTTTTAAAAATTTGTTAGCCTTTCAATTCCACATTACTTAAATAAAGTTGAGTGAATTAATTATATCAATGTGCCTATGATTAGCCTTTCAACCTGTTTTCCTTCCGATTTAACAGGTGAGACATTGAAGTGCATATATATTGAGTTCAACCTTTTAAATTTTTACTTAGCTTTTCAATTCCTCACTAATTAAAAACGGTTACATGAATTGATTATAAAATGCCTTATGAACAAGTCCTTGGTACATATGGATGTGTCAAATTTCAATTTGAGAGAGTAGGTGAGAGTATTGTAGAAGAGGAATACTATTTTTCTAAAACAATTGGGATCTCATTGTATCTTTTATCATCTACTGTGGTCTATAGTCGAGCAATTAAGAACCCTTAACAACATTGGAAATTGGATAGATATAATTCTTGCTTATCGTACCTTTTCTTTACCTTAGTCTACTGAGACTATTTGTCCGACATTGAAAAAGATTGTGTATATAAATGTGATTTTTGCACCAAATTTTGGGTTTTGTTCATTGCCACTTTCAAGCAATAATTGGATAGAACATCTTCAATTTTGTATTACTATTTTTCTACTCACTTCCACTCTTCATCTCTTAATTATGTCATGATAGGGAGTCAAGTTACTCTTAGATTGGCCAAATATTTAAGCTCTACTTTTTATTTATTTATATGATGTTTGTTAGTCTATTTTTCCGACTTTCTTTCATATTTTATTTTATTCCTTAATGTGTAAGTGAATTTTTTTTATGTGAATTAAGAAAAGAAAATAAATGATACTTTTATTTTAATTTGGATGCATCGTTGTTGCTCAAGAAGAAGTTTATGAAAAATAGTTGTTCATCATCACTCTCTCCAAGAAACTATTTGATGGTAGCTCTTCAATTTGATATTGTAATTTTTTTTTCTGTTTTTTACTATCCATCTCTTGGCTATTCTTTGGTTTCTATGACATGATAGATACTGTTCTTTTTAGATCGATCATATAGTTTGAATAAAATTCAACAATTTATAAATATATATTTGAATGAATTATTTTAATTTTTTGAATTTAGTTTATATGAACATAGTCATAATTATTATCATCTATATTTATTTTCTTTTTATCAAAAAAATTTGTATTTATTTGCACACTTATATTTTCAGTATATTTTATCTATTTATCAATAATAATATTATTCTCATGAATTTTGCAACTTAGATATTTTAATATTATGTAAAATAAAATACAAAATGACTAATTTTTGAAGAAAAATGTTACAAATGAACAAAATAAAATGATCACTCAAATAATATATTTAGCCAAAAAATAATTATATTTCTTAAAATATTTTGAAGAGTTTAATAAAGGTTGTAAGTTACAGATTAAAATAATTACATTGATAAACTCATTAGTTACATTTTTATTAATTCCTAATGTCTTATTATAATTTTATAAAGACTTTGACACACCAACCTTTAAACTACTATTTTTCATATTCCCTAGCTATGATAATTTACTCACTCAGTGTATTAATGAAATTTTTTAATGAATAAATTGGTTAATTAGTTACAAACTTACAATTGTTTAGTAAGTTTCAATTTTCATTTATAACTCTTGGATTGACCAAGTATTCTAGCCCCACTTTTTTTTTATTGATATAATTTTTATTAGTCTACTTTTCTAATTTTCTTTTTTCCTTTTGTTACTTGATTTGGATATGATAATATTTTCTTGAGAATTTGTTGAAGAGAATAAAAAAAAATTGAGAAGAGGATAAATGAGACTTCTATTTATGAAGTAAGTATAATATATTAAAAAAATGAAAACTACAATATATTTATGTAGTCTAAACTTAGAGTCTTTATGTAAATATCAATAATATAGAACATGAAGTAAAAGTTCAATTCATTTTTATTCAAATATTTTCAATTGAATATGGAAGATTGTATCTTACATAAAAACAATATTTTAGTTTGTAAAGGTGAAGACTACAAGTGTCTACCATTTTTTCTTATAAAAATAATAAAAAAGATATTATAATATAATTAAGACATGGATAGAGAGAAGGCTAAATGATATGATCCAAGTTACATGTTTGTAGAATTTGCTTATGAAAAACACTAAATGAATTTATACAATAAAATTTTAAATTTAGTGCACATAAAGTTAAAACAATTCATTGAGAAAAATGATTCAACAAAAATAAATTTAAACTATTAACTACAATTGACTTGAAAAATTTATATATAAAGGTGGTTAAAGGATAAATAAGGTCTCATTTGCACGCATTATAGTCCTGGCTAATGAAGAGATTGTGCTAAAACCATATTCCATATTTTTTTTTAAATTAAACATAAAAAAATTTAATAAAAAATTTGTTTTGTATTTAGCACCAAAATGCTAAATATAATATGCATCCTCCGTGTATGCTAAAATTAAATAATGAAACTATAATTATTCAAATTAAATTTTAATAAATAAATTATTTGTAAAAGGGAGGAGGAGAAGATGAATAATTATTTTATTTTTTTTATATCTAAAAACTATGTTTTTTTTTACAAGATCTAAAAACTAAGTTGTCATGAAGTGTTTGAATGGTACATATGAAAATGAGTCATTTAATTTATTTATTTATTAAAATTGAGTTATTTCCTTCTATTTTCTTTAAATAAAATAATTTCATTGACTCAAGTTACAATATAAATTTGATAATATCTAATTATAATTCATAATTTTTTCCTTATAAAATCCATAAATGTATTAAAATAAAGTCAATAAAAATAGGAGATATAAACTAAACCAAGAAAATATATTAAAAGAAATTTTTATTAAATTCTATTGATTTCTAATAGAGGTGAATGATACACCGTTTATGTCAAAAGTAATTTTTATCTACTCTATACTCTATATTTATTGGACGAGAGAATAATAAGTTTAAAAATATTTTAATAGCTATTTTAATTTTAATTAAAAAATAATTCAATAGAGATCCACTAAATTTATTACTTTCGATAACTTTAAAAATTAAACATTGTAATCAAACCCGGTTGCACGGGTTGAATACCTAGTTTATAAGTAGAAGAATGAAAACAAAAGAAGGTGCAAGCTAATTGATCAAAACTAAACGCGGAAATTGTTGGCTTTTTAAATTCGGGGTTGAGAACACTTGCTCTAAAAGAATGTTCATTTTAATAAGCTAAGATTTTAAAAAGATGATGATCGAGTGAACCATCAAATTCGTTCCTGAATTTTCACGCGTCGGCCAACTTCGTCCCTCAATTATGCCAAATATCAACTTAGTCCCTGAATTTGTCAGACGTCCATCAAAAAGGTCCCTTCATCCAAGTGCTATGTTAGCCATGCTGATATGTCGCCCTGCATGATGTGTTGTCTTGTACACGTGGCAAGAAGGAAGCCACGTGTTCAGAGACTAATTTGATTGAATTGGAAAAAGTTGAGTTTTAACTTTTCAGTTTATTTTTTTTCTTTTGCTTTTCCCATTTTGCCCCTGCATTACCCATACCTCCTTCTTCACATTTCAGAACATAAAAAACGTCATTGACCCTTCTTCTTCCCGCTAAAACTTCCTCCATTTTTACCCCTCCAAAATCATCATCATCTTCGACGATTCTGACGTTTTTGAAGTTTGTGTGTTCAGCGGTGATTAAAGGTAACACCTTTCTTGTTGTTTATCAAGTTTATGTGTTCGTATTAGGGATGGCAATGAGTACCCATTGGGTAGGGTACCATAGTGCCCATCCCCATACCCGCGTTTTAAAAAAAATCCCCATACCCTCTTGGGCAATAAGTTTGGTGTCCGTTCCCATACCCTATGGGTATCTAGGTGCCCATACCTGCACCCATTACCCGCACTTTCACAACAAAAAGATAATAAATAGCAAAAAATATCACAACATAATTAAAATAAGATATGAAATATTCTAAATCAACATATAAAATATTACGCATCATATTATTTAGCCAAATAAAAGCATCTAAAATATAAAACAATAAGTGCATATTACAATAAATATCAAAGACTTTGGATTAATTACCTAAATTTAATATAAATAAAATCATAGGTATAGTATATATAATGTGTGGGCATGGGGCGGGGTGGGCACTAGAGTGCCCGTACCCGTTTAAATTTGTGGGTAATTACCCGTGCCCATGCCCATACCCAACAATGCGGGTATTTACCCATCCATCATGGGTATTTTTTGCGGGTGTCCATTGGGCTTGGGTCCAATTGCCATCCCTAGTTCGTATTCACCCTGTTTTTGTCCTTTTTTTTTTTGTGTTTTCGTTTTAAGTTTTGATCATGTTGTTTATTTTGTTTCTGTGATCGTTGATGCTCGCCTTGTTCTTTGTTTGTGTTTGTTGTGTTTTTGAGACAGTTGTTTTGATTATTCATTTTAGGGCTTTGGGTTAAGACTTAAAAATTTGAAAATTTGATTTTTTTTCTGGTTGGTTACTAAAATTGATGAGCATTTAACTTTGTAATGAAGGAAATCACAGGTTGAGTAAAACAGTTTCTGAATAGGGTTTGTATTTTAGGGTTTGTATTTTGTTGTTGTTTAGTTTGTGATTAAAACTAAACTTGCCGAAATCTGTAGGATGGAACACAATATTACACTAATACCGCATCACGGTGGTGAATTAGTGCGAAATGAGATTCGGAGGCTGCAATACGTTGGCGGTGAATTCTGTGTGTGGGAAAAGGTAGATGTCGATAAGTTGTGTTTGTGGGACATATAGAAGATGGTGAAATGTTGCAGAACCTACTTCAAGGTATCTAAACTAGGGTACATGAAGCCGTATGAGGGTGTTGCAAATGATCTGAACATCTGCTTGCATCCATTGACAACTGATCAACATGTTTTGGATATGGTGCAAGCTGCAAGGGCTAATGAGAATGATGTCGAAATATATGCACAACATTTGGTAGATAGTGATGTTTTGGATAGTGATGACTTAATCGACTCAACCTACTAACTTCATGGAGTTTATACCAACTCCCGGATTTTCAAAGAAGTGATGTTTCCTGGAATTTAATAGATGTTTTGGATTCGTAATATTCAGGCTTATTTGAATTATGCCCCATAGTTGGGTTTCTTTTTGCTTAACTTGTCGTTTAAGACTTATGACTTGTTAATGCCCCATAGTTGGGTTGCTTTTGCCTATGTAATTTCTCAGACTTATGACCTATGACTTATGCGTATGTAATATTTCAGTTTCAATTTGTGTGTTCTGCCTTTTTTAGTTTATTTTGTACACATATGTTTCAAGGATCAATTTGATATCTGATTAAACAATTCAGGAACTTATTTGATGGTTTTTTATATAACGTATGGATCTATTTGATAGATAGAGAAATAATTCAGGGACTAATTTGATGGCAATATTATTATAGAAAGATTACATTTCTCAATCATCTTCAACCTCTTTTCATTAGTTAAACCAACCTTTGGCAGACGACGAAGCATAGAATGGCCTTCCTGGGTTTTTTGAAGTATTGGATTTTCTAACAACACAAATTATAGGACACCAACATTCAAGCACTCTCATAACACCATTAAACTTGGAGCTTGAAGATGAAGCTTGACTTTCATAACCGTTTTTTCCCATATTCCCACCCCCAATCATTTCAGATTCAATTTCAATAGTTTTGCTTCAAGAAATTTTGAGGATTTTGGCTTTCAGATTCAATACGAAAAAATTAGGGTTTGAAGTTTTTTGAATTGGGGCATAACTGAACCACTTATTATTGGAGGAAATTTTCGTGATTATAGAGTGTAGATTGCAAATTGTGTAATTAGGGTTCCAATTTTATACAATTGGGGAAGAAAGAGTTGTTGGGGAAGAAAAGAGCCATTTAGGAAGAAAGTCAAAACATTTTCTGCAAATCAATCAATTTAGTCCTTCGAAATATTTGTTATTATCGGCCAAATTAGTCCCTGCCTACGTGGCGTCTGACATGTGAGAGGTTAACGGCCACGCCAGCCCCGTTAACACTCCGTTTGAACAGAAGGACTAACTTGATTGACATTTAACAAATTCAGGGATTAAATTGATATTTCACATAATTAAGGGACGAAGTTGGCCGATCCGTGAAAATTCAGGGACGAAGTTGATGATTCATCATAATTGATGAAACAGGAATATTCACATTTCTTTTTTATTTTTAATAAAAATGCTTGTATTTCACTATGCAACAATATTTGGATACCCCAAATATCCATACACATTCGATACTTATTTTCTTTCAATCTAGTTTTCTATCACATCATCAATCTATTACATAAATCACATCACATTTTATTATCTCCATCTCTCAATGTGTACATCACTTTTTTTATTTGAATTTAATAGTTGCTATTTTTTATGATAATTTAAATTGTTGCTATTGAACGTGGATAAAATGAGAGAGAGAGAGAATTCATAGTTGCTATTTTTTTTATGATAATTTGAATTGTTGCTGTTGAAAGCAGATAAAATGAGAGAAAAAAAGGTATTTTGGACTTTCTTTTCATTATTTTTTCAAGAACTCAATAATTGTTATCTTTCAAAAAAATAACTCAATAATGCTGCTAAAAATAACTCATTATATTTGACGATTAAAATTTTTATCGAAAACTTCATATGCCAAACATAACCATAATGCTGCTAATCAAAAAGCTAGCACTCGATGAGTTTCACACGATCAAGAATCAATTGGTAACAGTTAGTTTTTCTAGAGAAATTAGTAACAATTTATTTTTATTTAGGAAGTCAAATTAAACCATTGAAATTGACATTTGGGAGAAACAAATATGAGTTGAAGCACACTCTAAGTCTCAAGCTAACACTAATAGATCAACCTATGTAGGTTTAGTAACAATTATCATACTGAGTAGGTGCACACTTTTAACATAACCATAATGCTGCTAATCAAAAAGATAGCACTCAATGAGTTTCACACTATCAATAATCAATTGGTAACAGTTAGCTTTTTAGAGAAATTAGTAACAATTAGTTTTTTTTTAGGAAGTCAAACTAATCCACCGAAATTGACATTTGAGATAATCGAATTTGAGTAGAAGCACATTCTAAGTCTCAAGGTAATACCATCAGATCAACCCAAGTGGGTTTAGTAACAATTGGTAAAATGTGATGCATTGAAAGTTACATTGATTAGAATTAAAAAAATTATATTTTAGGAGACAACATATTTGTAGGGGTGTAGGAATCCAACTAGGTGCTAAAAAAAAATCAACAATTTTAAGTATATTTTAAGTACATTTTAACCAAAAAAAATCAACAATCTAACATAACTAGCCGTTCTCAATTCAAACTAAAACAGGTGAACTACTGGGAAAAGTTTTTTTCCTATCTCCAAAATCCAATGATGTTTTTCATTTTGGGTTTTATGGAGGATATTTTTTATGTGCCAGATGAATAAGAAAAGAGTCACAAGGAGTAAGATATTAAAGCAAAAATATCTTTCAATACACTCTATTATTTGTAGGTTCCACTAATCTTATTAGCAAAACACTTCTTTTTAAACACTTGCCACAAAAAAATGTTGGAAAGATAATATATTGATATCCCTTTTCTTATCTAAACTTCTTCTAACAGTATAAAAAAATTTAGTGTTCCTAAATGAAAAGACAGCTTTAACTGTTTGGAACAAAATTAAAACCTTTACCACTAATATTTCGACCGCAGCGTCACAATTTCAAGTTATCTGCAACACAACTTTAATCAAGAATGTATTTAGTGAACGCTTTTGGATCCACGTTAGATTTTTATGAAATTGCATTGAAAAGAGCACGGCTGCGCAGAAGCCTAACATTGTAGCTTTGTAATATTCACGTTCAACATACATCAGAACGCAAGATTTGATGTGTCAACTCAGATCCAAATATACAATTAACCATAGAACTTTTCAATGTCAAAGATTTTAATGAAAAAACACTGAAATTTAAACCATTGACCATAACTACATTCCACGGAGTATGTATTTACCGCTATGACTTTCATTAGTCTGTATGGGAATCATATTCATCTACACAAACAATTTTTCTGTAACAGGGAAAAGGAGATACTATTGAACAATTTTTACATGATGGGGAACCTTAAAACTAACCAAATTCTCTCACCCCATTAACTGAACTTCTGTTGAACATGACACTAGCTCTTGATCAAGGTGAAACGTCTTGCATTCCGGAATCACATTCTTCATCCATGTCACTCACACAGTTATCATAATTTGCATTGGTTGAGTCATTATCATCCTTTTCTCCATTATTATCACAATCAAAACCATATTTGTTGTGTAAATAATTTGATTTTGGAGCTGTCTCTTCATTTTCCACAATACTAGAGAACCAGGGTGAACCTTGTTGGACATAAAACAGAATGTATGCCTTATGATTCAGGACTTCTTCTTCAGAAACACTAGAAACCTGAAAAGAAATTAATTATCAGACAAATAATGATTCACATTTCAACAAATTATTAACAACAAAATGGACAAAACATTCTTTAAAAAAGCAAAATCTATGACTATGATCTATCTGCAAATAGTAATTTAAAGTAGCAAATTGCTAGTGATGGTTAAATTATGTGTGCAATTTAAAATTTTGCAAAAACCACAGGCATTAATTAAACAATGCATGAGCACATATATGACTCAATACTAATTATACTATCACTTTTTATTTTCAAAGAGAACCTATGTAAATAGGTAAAAAGGGTTAAGCTAGGCTACAGAAAGAATTTTCCTCTATATTTTACCTTATCATCATCCATCAAATACCATTTGTCTGGAGCAGAACGCACAAAGCAAAAATAGTGCCCTGAATTAGGTGAAGGTCCCCTATGCTCAACAACAGCATATAGCTCATACTTCAAAGGTACCTGTTATATGAGTCAAAAAAATATGGAACTCACAAGGAGAAATTGAAACAATTATTTAAATTGCAGTCCACAAATGCAATTGTGGCAGCAACATAAAGGATTTTAAGATCTCTCCAATAGCATTAAAATTGTAATTTCTAAAACATCGAGCTTAATTTTCCGCATTTTACTGCAATTTAAATGTATGTAGTTTAACCACAATCGAACCACAATTTAAAGCCAAAAACTTGAAAAAATGTATGAAAGTGTAAAAGGAATTCCAAACTTACGTTGTCACTGCTACTACCAGATGTATAAGGCTTCAGGTCCAGTTCCTTAGAGAAATCAACATATTTGTCAATTTTTTTAACAGAGTCTCCATCTTTTAGAAACCTTTTCAAATGAAATGCTGCAACTGAAGGAGCTTTATCAAGCAGAAGCTGTTTTTCCATAGTTACTTCTTGGTTGCAGTCACTACAAGTAAACTTCCCATCCATCTTTTCTACCATGGTGAAAGATTCCAGAGCCTGCTGAATGGTACTCACATGTTCTATCTCTAAACTCATGTCGATCAATGGCTCAAATTTATCAGAAGAGTGACCACAGGAGCAACAACGAAGCTGAATAATAACAAACATCAATACAAGATAGAATTAAAATCATCAGAGAATAACGAAAGCACAAAGAAGCATGGTTATAAATTGCAGTCCTCCACCACACAATATTCTGGATTTTTAAGTCTCTGCAATGATATCACAACTACAATTTCAACTGCATCGGTGTGCAGTGTAGCCACAAAAAAAAACCGCATCCTCAATTTAAAACTATGCAAAGAAGTGTGATTTTAAATTAAGTTAGCAACTACACTTGGTGATGTGACACCACCACACCAAGGTTTTTCGACCACCACCATTACAATTGTGGCAGAATCAGCCATATTTTTCTAAATCATAACTGCAATTGCAATTGCAGTCGCGCCCATTGTGCAATTTTGAGATTGTGAAGAATCAATGGCAATTTGCAGAGATACTAAAAAGCTTAATGATGTAGCTTAAATTGTAGTTCTATACATTATTTTAAAACACTGTGCAATGTAAATGCTGACCATAACTTAAAACCTTACAAATGACAGAAAGTTAATTAATTATCCAATAATAAACTAATAAAATATAATTGAATTAGTGTGAATCATACATACTTTGCTAACAAGAAGACCCCCAAATATTTGATCAATTAGATTTTCTTCTCCAACTGGGAAGCCTCTTTGCAGTTTATTCAAAGCACATTGCATAAACTCATGTGCATCCTCCTGGTTACCTCTTACAAAACCAGCTGAAAAATCTGATACCATATATGTCATGGATCACAATTCACAACACATTCAAATAATAAATAGATATACTTTCCCAATTAACAACAATAAAAAAGGATACAGTTCAAATTTTTAACAAGCTCTCTAGGAACAATCGGAAATCTAGAACGGTCTAAAGCATCGTCAAGGTGATCCCGGAAAGCACAAATAACACAGAAACCTTCTACATCACCTGAAAATCAAATTCAACCATTTCCATACATCAAAATCTTGATAATCATTTATTTTCAAAATTAAAGAAAAATACTGAAGAATCATTTGCACAGTATGTGTAAAACACTGATCAAGAATACCAAGAAATTCAACACTGAATAAAAAATATAAATCCTTACATGAAGATGCATGAGTGCAATAACGAAGACCAAGAAACATTTGCACTGTATGTGTAAAACACTGAAGAATTGCACTCATAAAACATGTGTTTCCCATATTCGTAATTCCAGCTCCCTGCAAAACGATTGAGTCGGATACCGAGTTTTCAACATAAATAATAATACTAATAATTCAGCTATTCATGCATGCACCAAGAAATTAAATTTCAGAAATTATCAAAATTCACTATACATAATAAAAATTAAACAAGAATAAATATAACAGTAACAAATTAATGATGATGATGATAACGTACCACCAATTTCGACGAAGGCGACCTAGGCGACGACGCAGTGGCAAAGAAATTGCTGAAATTATAACCGTAATCAACGGGAGACCAACCGCCATTATCGATTTCGAAAGGTTTACGGCTATTATACGAAGCAAGATTTGTGTGAATTGAGTAACCTTGATAACCAATTTCATCATCAGAAGGATTAGCAAGATCAGCAAGAGAAGCGATACCAGTTTCCAACTGCTTATTCCACCAAGAGGTTCCACAAAACTGATCACCGGAGGAAGTTGTTAAGATCGAAGACAGTTGCTTCGGTTCTTCATCGGTTAACGATGGAAGATTATCGACGACGCCGAACGCTGCTGAGACTTCCGACGTAGTCAGTGGTTTCGGTTGGAAAGATAACGGCGGGGATTGTAGAATATATCGCGCCGCAATTTCTGCCGCGGTTGGTGGAGGTTTGTTTGCGGTGGTTTGTGGAGGAGATGGAGCATTGTGAGAGGTATTAGGTTCGGGATTAGGCTCAGGTTCGGGAATGGGATTGGGATTAGGTTCGGAGTGAACGAGTTTGGGAGAAGAAGGTGAAGAAGGCATAGCTGGTGGAATGAACATTAATGGGAAATCTGAAATTGCTACCATTGGGTTAATATATATATATATATATATATATAGAAATATAAGATTGGGTTATGAAATTATTAATTTTGATCAAAGTATTGGATTGATTATGCAATGTTGTTCATAGTTGTTGAGAATGGGAGTGTGAATGTGTTGTTGTAACGTTTGTTCGAAAAAGAGTAAATGGAGGGAAAATATGAGAGAGGTGAGGAGTTGCTTTGAGTGACTCACTCATCTGATGTGTCATTTTTTTAGCCGTCACTCTTACACAAAAGTTTCTTACATCATCTTCATAAAAGTCAAGGCAAAGTCAATTAAGTTTTTAATTTTTTTTTAAGGAAATTAATTTCTTTAGAATAATGCTACTAAGCGGTGTCCTGTCCTGACAAATGTCTATGAGGTAGAGGCGTTGGTTAAAGAAGTCAAAAGCAAAAGTTTTAAGTCGAAAATATTACTTCAATTTATGAGTATAATTAAATAAGCGTTTTGCTAATCGGTGTGACATTGTTTAACGATTCGTAGTTAAACAAAATTCATTAAATAGTATTACTTCAATTTTCGATGCATGCACAAGTTTACATTAAAATTTACTACTCACTTTAGTCACATTTATAAGCAAAAAAACAGTTTTTTAGGTCCATTGAATAAATAATGTATCTCATTTATAAATGTGACCAGATACATTAACTATTCAATGAATCTTAAAAGTTCTTTTTTTGATTATAAATGCAATCGGAGGGAGTATCTAAAGTCTTTAAAGAGTGTTTTTAGGGCATTCATTAGCATTACCACTTTCGTATTTTATAAGAAGTCACAGGAAAAAATTGATTTTATTTTAATTTGTTTTATAAATATCAATGCACCATTAATGTTTATCCTATCATATTCTTTATCATTTATTACTTTTATTTTATTTTTTTAATATATTTTTCCCATAACATTAATAAGAGATGGTTTTCTTTTTTGAAAATATTAATAAGAGATGGTGGTTTTGTAAAATCACTCATAATTTCTCTTTTTAATACAAAATTATCCAAATTTCTTAATATATGTGAAAATGTCAAAACGACTTATAATAAAATACACATGGAGTAATGGAGTAATATAGTTATTGAAATTTATATTTAAATTATTTACACATAAATTTATCTATTCTATAATTATATTATATAATCCCCTCAAAAAAAATATTATATAAAATAAGGTTTCCGCATAGACTTATATTGGTTTAAATTTTTAGTTAATCTTTATTTATTTATTTATTCATACATTAATATGTTAGTTACTTTTAATTTTATTTTTTTAAATATCAATCAAATTTATTTATTTCCTTGCACTTTAGCGACAGTCATATTGAATATAAAGCATATCAAATGTTGACCAAAAAAAAGTATAATAATTTTTTTCATAAATATAATTTTTTTTTTTTGAAAGAATAAATTATTATATATGTTAGTTACTTTTTATTTTATTTTTTTTAAAATATCAATCAAATTTATTTTATTTCATTACACTTTAGCGACAGTCATATTAAATATAAAGCATATTAGATGTTGACCAAAAAAAAATATTAATTTTTTTTCATAAATATAATGTTTAATATGCATGTATAAAAATATTAATTTTATGACCATAAATAGAACATCATATTTGTCGAAAAAAATAAAAAATAGAACATCATATAAAAGTTTTTTTTTTTGACAAATCATGTAAAAGTATAGATCAGTCCATATTTTTATAAGTCAGAAATAATGTCACTTACACTAGTGCTTTAATAAATTAGTATGATGCTATTAACATCGATGTCGTGAGTTTGTTCACAAATTCATCCTTTTTATTTTTAGTTAATTTATATTGAATACTCTAACACTTTGAATCAATGAATATTGATTATTTTTAATTAAAATAAATAAATTAAAATTTAAAAGAAATGTCGGCGTGAACTTTAGATCAGTTGGTAGAGACATTGCATTATATATACAGAGGTCAGGTTTCGAACCTCATACACCCTATTTATTAACCGGTGAATTTCTAACCACTTAAAAAAAATTAAAAGAATAAGGCACAATAAAATCAATACGTCAAATGTCATTACCTAAAAAAAAAATTGCAAGGTCATGTTTGGTACATCAAACAGATATCACTTATATTGTTATATAAATTTAGTTACTGCTTGATACCCGCCAATTGCAATCATCAAAAACATATAAAAGAGTTTGACATCTCTTCTTTAAAAAAGAAGTTAGGTTAAATAGTATTTTTCATGCGAAATCAGTGTTGGAGGTGTTGAGGGTTCTGGAACCTCTTTGACAAATGACAATGTCATGTAGCAAGAGTCCTCATTTGTTGAGTCCATTTGACAGGGATAAATAAGAAATACTCCTTTTTGGGATGATGAGGTTCTCCCAGTACATGTGTCAGTGAACTATCAGAGGAAATGATCCAAAACTGGCAGGTAACACGTCGCAGTGTAGTAAGAAATGGAGCGATGCTTAGTTTTGAGGCATCACTTCTTAACAAAAGTCAAAAACCTCTGTAGATATTGTTACCCGCAATGTAGGCGCAGCCATTTTGTGAGACCAAGGGTGATGATACTGTGCACGACTATGCATCATGGACTACCATGGTGCATTCATTCAAGCATAGACTTGTTGGTTTCAGGATCTACCAAATATGCAAGAAGCAGAAGAAAAGGGTGTGTTGCTAGCTATTTCTTGGTCTGTCTGGGTGTGGAAAAAGCTCAAACTCGTGTATTCTACTTATTCTAATCAAACATCCAATAACGAATTCTATTTATTCTCATCATACAATGAGTTTTGGTCATTTATGTAAGAGCTTATCTCAACTATTTTTTGAAATTATATTTTAAAATACAATGCTTAACCTTTACTTTACAATAACAAACCCAACTCTTTTTATTCATGATTCATGATAAGCTCATGAATACATGGTAGACTACAATAAAAAAAAATGGTGATCAGAACAAGAGAACATTAAAGATAACATTATTGACCTTGCAACAAACCAGTATTGACCAATTAAAAATGAAAGATGTAAACCAAAACATATTAGCAACCTTAAAACAGTACCTATGATACAAAATCAAAAGCACCAGTCTAAATGACAAACTTGAATATTAAAGTGTCTTATTCTTTGTTCATCAAAAAATTGTGTATTGAGCTCTTCTCTTCTATTACATTCAACACATAAACGGCTAGTATCTGTAGCAAACACCGGAGGTTCTCTTAAATACAGAACATACAATTTTAGAGGATCCGGTCCTGAAGATCTGTCATCAAGGAGGAAGCCAAGGAGGTGAGTTTTTTCCCAGTCTCTCCAGCAATGTTCTTAAGGGAAGAGATATCCTGTTGTGCCTGTAAAATAAGGGAGGGAAGAAGGGAATCAGCATACCACAAAGCATCCACACGGAACAAATACAAAGAATCTAATAATGCCTTTGTTGCTCATTAAGTTTGTGTACAGTATAATATAAGGAATACCTGGAAAGATATTCTATTGATAAGGTCACTAGCAGCAAGATCAACGGAGTTGTCACTCGAGTCACCAAAAAGATCAGCACTGGAGATGGCAGATGAACCCTGGAAATACAAAAGGATAAACAGAGTCAAGTATCAATATTTAACTCCCTCTCTCCTGGGCCCTCCTTTTCGTTTTTCCATTCCTAGTTGCAAAGACATGGGAGAATAAGGAATTCTTCAAAACAAAGACAAAAATACGCTTACCAATCCCTCAACATATCTATATCTATATCTATAATATCTGAAATTCCAAGGCTTAATTTGCTTTACACCAAATAGATGCCAAAAATTACTTGATTAAATTTGGAACATAACTTGTCCTTTCTCGCACTCATCCCATTCAACCAACACTAGCCTATAAATTATAACGAATAGAAGAGAAATCTATTATCAAGAAGGAAAAGCATGTTCAAACGCATTGGGTTAAATTCTGTAAATTGATGCACTACAACCCATTTTGACAGAAGAGAAAACCATACTAAAGCACCAAAAAAATGAGTTTCCACTCGTAAACATTGGGTTACAAGATTATACAATTAATATTAATGCAAAAAAATTTGCAGACATTGTGTTCAGAAATAATTTCAGGCCTTCAATTATGAATGATATAAATGGTTTGCCACAATGGTGTTTACTAGTAAAACTGTAATCCCTACAGAGTACAGTCAGACAGAAGGAAAAAAAACTGTGACCTATAAAACAAGTCTGGAATAACTTATCTTTACAAAAACACCTGTGAGTACAATATCATTCATATTTTATCTTCATTATGAAATATTCACTTCAAAACAACATAAATCACTAGCCCATAAATTTTCGTGTAAGTATAGATTATTTTGCCTAATTTGATTTTGATGGCGTAAATAGTGATCCTTGATAATGCAAAAAGACTAATAAATATTAATATGCATGAATCTAAATGTAAATCATATTAGTCCTTGTAAGGTCTGGTGCCTAAAGACTAATTTGACTATATTAGTTCCGTAGGGACTAATAAGGTGGGACTTTAGTATTCAGGATTAGAGTGTTTGACATCAAATCTATCAGGGTTGATTTTGGAAATTTGGTAGGTAGTATAAATTCTGCCAATCAAAAGAGTATGTGACATGAAAGAAGTCATCCAATACAGTGCCACTACAGGGCATTGAACATCTACGATCTACATGTGCATACATACTAACGCTTTGTTACGGTAAGTTACTAAAAGAAAGGACACATACTGAAAACTTTGATAAAGTTGCTTGAGCATCCGCATTGGCTTTGTTCTGGTCTCCAAAAAATTGGGATGAAGAAATAGACTTTGCATTTGAGAACTTCTTTCTCGCTTCATCAGATTCCTGAATCTTATACAGACACAGACAAAGCAAAATGAGATGCATAACTGTGGTAAAAAAAAAAAAATGATTATGCAGGTTATGAATTTATTGAGAAAAACACTAAGATGAATGGCAACATCTGGGTGAGATATAAAAGAATGTTCAAAGATTACATCGGCATAACATATAGGCATTGTTTAAAAAAATAACACAAAGATTCGGAACAAAAATACTAATTTGTTCAAAGATAATCAATATCATTCAGCATATGATTGCAATAATGCCCATCTACTAATAATTAATTTAAAAAAGTTACACCCATGGACCTATAAAGTTTATCTTTGTTCAGATGCATGTGTTACTTCATTCCATATCTTTCCTTTGGGATACTATAGCAGTTAGTTGTAATGTAACGGTGGTTATTTTTTCTCTAGAGTTTTCTATCTATGTCTTGTTTAAGTTTGTTTCAATTGCTGGCACTTCTCTCAGCAATCTCATTCTCATGGTAATACTATTGTAGTTTTGAATAATACTGAAGGTCCTACTGCAAAACCATCCAAGACCACAACGATGATATCATAGTAAGCTTAAATACACAAATGCAAATATCAAGCGTTTCGGTTTTAGTCCCTGTAAAAATATTTTTTGGTTTTAGTTCGTGCAAATATATAATTATTTGCTTTTAATCCTTTTTATTTTGTTTTAGTCCTTGCAAAATGTATTCATATTGGATTTGTCCCTTGTAATATGTAGAATATTTGATTTTAGTCCCTCAGAATAAGAACTAAAATAAATATTATAGGGACCAATTTGAATATGAATAGATTTTACAGGGATTAAAACAAAACACCAAGGACCAAAACAAAATATTTCATATTTGCAAGACAAACAAAACAAAAACAAAAAATACATGGACTAAAATCAAATCGCTTATCTTCAAAGGGACCATTTGCATATTTAAGCCTATAATAGTAGTACACAATCACTGCACTTGCAAACACATAGTTTTCAGCCACAAATCTCTGTTTTCGAAATTACACGGAAATCCCTAGTAAAATAAATCAAGGGATATAGTGTTCCGTTAAAAATTTGGAAGTGCACAAGGTGTGAAAACATGTGATTCTACATACGTATGGATGCAATTTCATCTTTTTTGCAAAATACTTGCAATGCTGGTAATTTCTCCCGAAATTGCAAACACTGTTTTTCTCAAAGGATTGTATTTTGTTAAAAACATTAAACTGGGCGAAAATATCAATATTTGAACTAAATCGTGTATAAACTCTGTAAGCTCACCACATGCAGAAGTTAATTTATGCATAGGTAAGAGTTGCAGGCATAGGCTTACTTGTACTTTGGAGGAGCTTGGCCCAGATTTCTTTTGAAAGCCACTATCCATTCCGAAGTCCGAAAAGAAGCTTGATGATGACTTTGGTACAGACACGTGACCGGTTACATTTGAACCTCCAGAATTCAACTCAGATGATTGGACATCTTCTGTATACTCAAACCGAGATGTTAGAGGTGGCCCAGAAGGCAAGTTGTTTTTTGTAATTGTCGATGATGAAACTGGCGCAGGTAGTTCTTCAGGCTTCTGCTCATAGAGGGACTCACTTGGCTGCATTGCATTATGATAATAACTGGTTAAAATTTTATATCACCAAATTAAAATAGAGAACATACGATAATAACCGGTTAAAATTTTATATCACCAAATTAAAATAGAGAACAAGATGCTGATGAACCAAAAGGAACTTTCTGTAAACAATCTTTAATCAAAGATAACTATTTGCATACCTTTCTAGTGAGCTTACGGGCTCCAAGCCCCCCACTCTTACCAGTTTTTTTGGCTCCAATAGGCTTCTTCAAATTATTTGAAACTGCAGTATATGAAGCTCTTGGTGAAGAAGTGCTCTCGGTCTTTTCTGGCTTCTCCACAGTTTTTTCCACAGTCTTTTCAATTGGGACTTCATTTGTCTTAACATCAGGAAGTCCATTAGCCCCTTGGGCAGACTGGGAAGAAGCAGCAGGTGGTGCAGACAAGGCAGCCTCCTCAGACATACTTTTGGCAACTTCCTTTGAAAGCAGTTGCTTATACAATTCTGCAGCCCTGGATGTATACTTTGCCTCTACTTTACCATCTCCGTTCCATCCATGCTGCCTAAAGAAAACTTGTGCCCTACTGTTTCCTCCAAAGCTCATCATTTTAAGTTGCTCAGGAGTCCACGAGTCTAAGTTCGTAGATCTACATATAAAAAATATATATAAGTATAAATCTTTTATGCCTTCTTACTTGTATTCTACTACAGTACAGGACTAATTCATCCCCATTGATTGTAATGTAATTCATAGAATAACTAAATATAAAACAAAGACACAGAAACAGGGTGAGAGATTAAATTTTTAGTTAGAGAAAACAGAAGCTTGATGAAATAGTTTTAACTTTTGATTCATAAATTAGGCGTATCAACCCTAACAAATTTTACTCGGCATAATGGCATATAGCTCCTGCTCAACTTTTTCCTATGATATACTCTGAAAAACCAAACTAAAATGTTGGTTTGCAGTGGCAATAAGTGAAGTTTTCTCTTACAGAATCAAACTTAATTTTTGCTGGTTCCAAGTTTGCTTCATCTATTTTAAACCAGTTAATAAGTTTCTAAATTCCAAATTCTTATCACACATTGGAACTCAAGAAGCACCAGAAAATTACATTACATAATCAATCATTTTCCAATCTAAACACTCCTCTTAACTCAATAAAGAATCTCCAATCTAAACACTCCTCTTAACTAAGTAAAGAATCTCAAGGGAAATAATATAAGGCTACCAGAATCAACAACGATATCTGCATTCCAACCTGCTGCAAAAAGTAAAATCATGTCTAACCTTGTGCTCCAAAAACTAACTTAGGGTATAATATTCACCAGCATTTATTTATTCATTCTACACAGCTTCTCAAGCATAATATCATTCTACTCTTTCCAAAGTAGAATGAATGATTTCAACTACACAAATACTAAGAGGCAAAACCTCCAATATGATTTCATAGACGTTTCAAGTTTTAACCATTTGATTTGGGAAAATTACTAATTACTCTGTTAAGAAACATGGTAGAACCCATAGAAGTGAGAAAATAATACAAACCTTCAATGAAACTCTATAGAAAAAAATGAGAAAGTGTGTTGCATTAAAGGTGTTACATCACTTACATAGCGAGTAAGTGTGTAACTAACTACTAGTAAATCACCAACTAATTACTAACTTTTTTTTGGATAAGCAAATGTTTGTAATTAGTTGTTATATTAGGGTATGTTTGGATGGAGGGTTTAGGGGAAGAAGGCATACTTTTCTTTTTGAAATTACGGACACTACAAAATGTTTTTTAAATCAACTAAGTGTGATTGAACTATTATATGATCATAAATCATGATGTTCCTTTTTTTTTTAAATATCAAATATATATCAGAATATAAACTTAGCCCTCCCCTTCAAGACCCTCCAAAAAAAACCCTCCTAAATAAACATAGGGCCAGTTTGGATAAACAACTTATTTGCATCTTATAGCAAAAACGCTTATCATGTATAAGCTTGCATAAGCTATTTTTATAGTAAAAGATAAAATAACTTCAAATTATTTTTGATTATGCTATAAATTGTTTTTATAAGCTATATTGGAGACCGTATGAAAATAAGTAGAAAAAAAAAAGTTTATGAAAATTATCATAGGTTGTTTTCATAAATTCTCCCAAAGAATCTCACAAAACTTATGTCAGTAGATAATTTCAAATAAGTCAATCCAAACATGCTCATAGTATTTTTCTTTTTCAGCAATGTTTGACCCGGATCATTGTGCTCCATCGACACTAAGCTCAAATCAGTTGAGCTACCCAACCCCCCACTAACTAATTACTACTTAATATCTAATTACAACTCCAACACAACACATAACCGCAAAACAACACATTACTCAAGAAATTAATAAACAAACAAATTCAAACCACATCAACAAACACAATCAAATTTCAAAAATCAGTAAACAAATTCATCATTTCATAAAATCAATCAACAAATTACCTCACGAAACTGATGTGAACACCGAGACTTCGATGAACAGCAGAGCAATCAATGCAGAGAAAGATCCCATACGTTACAGACGCCCATGTTGGATTCTTCGCATTGCAATCGAAACAACTCTGAAACAAAAACCATCACAACTTCAAAAATCAAACACACGAACACACAGTATCACAGATCTGAACCCGATCTCGAGAAAAATTCAAAATTCAAAAATAACTGAAATCAAAAATGAAAATTCAAAATTTCAAATAAAACGAACCTTGTTTTCGGATTTGGTTTTGAGTTTTCTGAAAACAGCGTTCTTGTCGGTGAAGCTATCGGAAGCCATTGAAATGCGATTAAGTGAAAAATGAAACGGAAAATGAAATTGAAAATGATTTTTGATTTATATGAATATGATTTGATTTGATTTGATTCGTTAGAATCTATTTAGGGTTTTGAATTTGATTTGAATCTCAGGGGGTGCTTTTGGGGAAGAAGAAGAGCACCTCCTGAGCAATTTGCAGACGAAACGCAAAACTTTATTTCTCTCTTTTAAAATGAGAATAAATAACTTTTAGTGTTCTTTACTCTTTTTTGTTTGGTACAAATATTGTTCTTTACTCTTCAAACATAACAACCATAACTTTAACCACAAATAGCAAATAAAATAATTTAGTTTATGTATCGTGTAAGAAAATTGGATTTCATTTGGAAGTGTAAAAATTTTATTTATTTTTTTAAATATGAAGTGTAAAAATTATGATGTAGCATTTTATTTTAGAGGTATGATTTAGATATGACAATTGCTTTTTTAACATTCAGAAGTTCCTAATAACACAAGTAAATTACTAAAATATCTCCAGCGGTAATTAACTACTGTTGTGTTATAACTACAAAATCAGCGGCAGTTAACTGCCGCTGGATTTTATGGTCATTTACTTATGTTGCTAAGACATATCACATGTCAGAAAAGCAATCCTCTTTAGATATTTGTAAAGATATTTTGAAAAATAACTTAAAAAATGGCTCATTTTAAAAATAAAAATTAAAGAAAGTGGCATTATAATGTGATTTATAATATGTTTGGATGTGTGTTGGAGACTCAGATTTCACGACAACAAACTGGATTACCTAAAAGCTTGTTTTCCCAACTTCTTGAAGTTATGGTCATTTTGCCACGGTTATACCGCAAATTCACGTTTGGTGAACATAAACACATATCCATACAGGCACTTAATTGGATATTAATTGGATATGTTTGTAAAATAACGCATATTCAAACAGGCACTTAATTGGATTTGTTTGTAAAATAGTTTTATAATGTTAGTGCATAAAAATATTTTATACTCGTTTTGAAGAAAAAAGTTTTTACACTTTCAATCATTTATAAATGTTATGTAACCAAAGAAATGTCATTTATAAATGTTAGACAATTAATACCATTTCACTTTAATCCTAATTATTTATTTTGTACTCAAATCATAATTGTTGTCAAAGTGACACATAAGGATGGTTGAGATGTGTTGGCAAAGTATAACATTTTATAATTTTATAATGATAGTATATCAAAATTGAACTCAATAGCATCATGGGAAGTCGCGCAAGCCAGCCATAGCATGCAACCCAGTGCAGCCAGGTTCTTTTATGGCTAGTGCACGTGGGGCCAGTAGAGCTGGTGGGCCTCAAGAAGAAGCTGGGCCTAAAAAAAGGTCTAGAACAGAATTTGCTGAAGAAGGTGACAATGGAAAGGAGGGGCAGAAAGCAATGACTATCTTTAACAATCCAGTCTTTGAAAAAAATGAAACGGCGGGACCTGGTAGCCAGGCCTGCCGAGACCAATGAGTATAGTAGCATGGAATTGCCGAGGCCGGTGAAACCTGCGTGTAATTCCTAAAATCAAATTCTTTGTTCGGTATTATAAACTGGATATCCTTTTTCTTTGTGAAACTATTGTTGAAGATAATAAAATCGAGGAATTTTGTTATTTGTTGGGTTATGATTCTTGTTTTGCACCTGTTAGAAATAGTAGAGGTGGAGGTATTGCTTTGTTTTGGCGTAATACGGTTAACTGTAGTATTGTCAATTATTCGGCTAACCATATTAGTGCTAAAATTGAAGAAGTCAGTCGTAGGGCTTGGATATTTTTATGGATATCCAGAAATAGGTAGAAGAAGAGATTCATAGAATTTCATTTGTGGTCTTGCTAGACAGATAAATTTACCTTGGTGTCTGATGGGAGATTTTAACGATATCCTCCATGCCGATGAGAAAAAAGGGAGGGCCACTAGACCCAACTGGCTTATCAGGGGATTTCGACAAGCTGTTCAAGATGTCGGCCTTATTGATGTTCAAATGGAGGGGTATCCTTTTACTTGGTTCAAAAGTTTGGGTACCACGCGTGTTGTAGAAGAAAAGTTGGATTGAGCTTTAGTCACTAATTCTTGGATGCAGTTGTTTCCCAATGCTAAATTAGAAAATCTTGTTGCTCCATCATCAGATCATTTTCCTATCTTGCTAGACAGAACTTCGGTGGCCCGAAGTCATAGAGTCGAAAGGTATTTCAAATTTGAAAATGCGTGGAGAATTGACGATGGGGTAAATGATGTTATTCAAGATAGCTGGCTTGGGAGTGCAGGAAGAAATGTTATCCATAAGTTATCAAAGTGTGCAAAAGATCTAACACACTGGAGTAAAACCCATTGCAATAAACTTCAAGTAGATATTGAACATTGCAGAAAATACCTCAGTAGAAGCCATACCGTCCATGGAATCCAGGATGAGGTTCACTTCGACAAGCTGAGGAAAAAACTTAACCATTTACTTGTCCAAGAGGATATGTTTTGGAGACAAAGAGCTAAAACTCATTGGTATCGCGATGGAGACCTGAACACGAAATTCTTTCATGCTGCAGCAACTTCCAAGAAGAAAGTTAACAAAATTTTATCTCTTGAAACCAATGAAGGAATTTGTATTACCGATGATGGTGGAATGCGATTTACTGTGAAGAATTATTTTGAAGAATTCTTTGAAGGTCACGAAAGTGTTCGTTCTCCAGTGATTAATATGCTGAATCAAGTGATTGATAATGAGGACAATGCACAATTAACTGTTCCTTTTTGCAGAGAAGATTTTAAAGAAGCAATGTTTTCCATGCAACCTGACAAGTGTCCGGGCCCTGATGGTTTCAATCCAGGGTTTTATCAACATTTTTGGTCAGTTTGCTCTGATGATATTTTCAATGAGTGTTGTGAGTGGATGAATGAAGGACAATTTCCTCCATCTTTGAATTCCACAAACACAGCTCTGATTCCAAAAGGCACAGAACAAAAAACCATGAAGGACTGGAGACCCATAGCTTTGTGTAATGTTCTTTACAAGCTTTTGTCGAAGGTTCTAGCAAATCGCCTAAAGAAAATTTTACATAAATGTATTGCTGATTCTCAGTCAGCCTTCGTTCCTGGAAGATCTATTCTGGTTAACGCATTAGTTGCCATTGAATTGGTTCATTACATGAAGACAAAAACGAAGGGTAAAGAGAAAAGTGTGGCCCTGAAGCTAGACATAAGCAAAGCATATGATAGAATTGATTGGGCTTATCTTAAAGATGTCATGAACAAAATGGGGTTCTCAGGGAAATGGATCCAGTGGATCATGATGTGTGTTGAAACAGTTGACTATTCTGTCATCTTGAACAAAGAGATAGTTGGCCCTATCATTCCAGGTCGCGGGCTAAGACAAGGTGATTTGTTGTCACCATATCTCTTCATTCTTTGCGCTGAAGGTTTATCGGTGTTAATCAGAATTGCCGGAAACAGAGGAGACCTTCAAGGTGTTTGTCGTATTGCTCCAAGAGTCTCCCATTTACTGTTTCTTGATGATTTTTTTTGTTCTTTCAAGCAGAGGAGCATCAGGCGAACATAATGAAGCAGATTTTGAACCAATATGAGGAAGCATTAGGTCAAGCTATTAGTCTTCCTAAGTCTAAAATCTTTTACAGTAGAAATGTTGAAGAACCAATACAACAATCCATCACTAACATACTTTGAGTAAGAGCAGTCTTAGGGACTGGTAAGTATCTTGGCTTACCTTTAATGGTAAGACATAGCAAAAAAGCAACTTTCAGTTTCATTAAGGATAGAGTCTGGCAAAAAATTAGTAGTCGGAGTAGCAAATGTTTGTCTAAAGCAGGTAGGGAGGTCATGATCAAAAGCGTTCTTCAAGCTATTCCGTCATATGTCATGAGCATCTTCAGGTTACCAAATACATTTCTAAATGAAATAGAAAAGATGATGAACGCTTTCTGGTGGGGTCATGGAGGCACAAGCAAAAAAGGACTGAACTGGCTATCCTGGGAAAAACTATATGTTCACAAAAATAATGGAGGCATGGGTTTCAAAGATCTGGCAACATTTAATGTGGCAATGCTTGGTAAACAAGGGTGGCATTATTCAGTAAGAAGTGCCTATCGCATTTGCATTGAAGAGGTTATAAACAATGATCATTTGCGCAAACCTGGGTATTGGAGTGGTATCTGAAGACTGAAAGTGCCCCCCAAAGTCAAGAACTTGGTGTGGAGAATTTGTAGAGATTGTTTTCCAACCCGGGTGAAGTTGCGAAATAGGGGTGTCAACTGTCCTTCAGAGTGTGTCAGGTGTGAAGACCCCCATGAAGATAGTTACCATATTCTTTTTCACTGCCCAATAGAAATTGATAGCTGGTAGACAACGAATATTTGGCACTTGATTTCCCCGTCCCTGAATCAGTTTGATAATGCTCCCGATATCATCTTCAATTTGTTGCAAAGATTATCTGCAGCTCAAATCGAGAATATCGTCACTATAATGTGGAGTATTTGGAAAGCTAGGAATCTCAAATTATGGCAACAGGTTTCATATTCGACTTTTACAATACTAGAACGAGCAAGACATCTTCTAGAAGGTTGGAGAAATGCTAATCGTAAGCAAACTCCTATAAGGCAGGACAATACTCCTTCCTTTCCGAGTTTTTCCCACCATAATGGGGATGTAAACTTTAGATGGGGAAACCGAGAAGTGGCAGATATAAATGCAATGTCGATGCCTCCTTTCCAAATATGTTAATTATCTCAAACTAAAGTTCAATTTTTTTTTTAAAAATAACAAATGTTAAGTATGTTAATTATTATGATAACAGAAATTTCTTTGTCATGACTTGAATCATAGAACTCCATCTTTAAACCATTGGCTCAAACCAGTTTAGCTAGGTGGAAAGTATCTATGGTCTTTAACAACTAATCTTCATTGAAAATTGAAGAAGTTAAATAAGAAGATCCCTCTAACTAATCATTTTTTTTCATTTATAAAAACTAGGACTCAAACCACTTGTTTAAAGATTCATATTATTACCAATGAGACCAACTTAAGTTGGTTCAAACATAATTTAACTAGAATGTTCTTAAGGGATGAATTTGTTATGTTCATAGGAGTGAAAAAAATCTGGATGCAATAGGTTATGCCAATTGCTATTGGAGAAGCATTAGAACTCGTAGCAGCGGCTGAATGGGTAAGAGAATTGACATTAAAGTTATTTTTTGCTTGGACTCTAAACCAGCTATGGATTCTGTGAACTTTGATATGTGAGATGATAAGGAGTTAGGGTCTATTTTAACTAGATTTAGAGATAATTTATCTTATATTTATAATAACTTTTATGTCAAATTTTCTATGAGAAGGTCTAACATGGTTGTTCATAATCTTACAAAGACGGTCATATAACGTCAATTCTCATTTTAATTTTGACATACAAAATTGTATTAATCATCTGAAACCATTTGGTCAATACACATTAAAATGTAGGAATGGCAACATATATAATTACTTTTTACCCAAATTTTGCAAAATATCATCATTAACACCTACTGATGTCATATCTCCTTAGGTGGTTCATGTAAGATTTTTACATGTCATAAAACTATTTACACGTAAGTATAATAGGATCGTATCCGCAGGGAGTTGCGTATTTCATAAGTGTTTTCACAATATTCATCACGTTAAGTGTTTGGGTATAAATT
>Ga0228710_1001530_pt1 | contig 34862 bp, 13 predicted proteins | sample MedpolnodulmetaG_FD_177995 | JGI IMG/M metagenome (GOLD analysis project Ga0228710, IMG submission 177995) | Root nodule microbial communities from Medicago polymorpha collected in Santa Monica, California, United States - pink nodules | ecosystem: Host-associated > Plants > Roots > Nodule... | reverse complement strand
ATATGAATATATAAAGGTTGAACATAATGAACAAACATAAAATTGATACAATTTGAACATAAAAGAGTTATAATCTTGACATTCAAATGAACATAAAATGGTCATTAAGGACCAAAAACAAAATAAACTTTTTTATGAGGATGAAAACATTCGGTTTAATTTTTTAGGGACTAAAATCAAAATTCGCTATATTTATAGGGACGAAAAACTTATTTAACCCTATTTTTTAATGTATCAATGAAAAATAGGTGTCTAGTGGTTTTTTTTTTATATTTATTAGTGGCAAATATTTATCCCGTATTTTTTATGTATTATATATCCGTGACAAATATGTGTCCCCTGTTTTTTATATATTATTAATATTTGTATTGTGTTCTTATGTATCAGTTGTTATATTTGTCTTGTGTTTTTATATATTTATTAGTGATAAATATTTATCCTTTTTTATAATTATCAATGATGAATATTTGTCTCTTGTTTTTTATGCATCAATGACAAATGACAAATATGTCTCTCGCATTTTTATGTATCATTGATAAATATGTGTCCTGTGATTTTTCTTAATTTATTAGTGACAAATACTTGTCTCGTGTTTTTTTATATATCAATGACAAACACTTTTTTATAAAAGAATCAATGATAAATATTTGTATTGTGTTTTTTATACTCTTCACTGATAAATATTTGTTACGAATCTTATTTATGTATCCTTGGTTTTCGTATATTTTTTTTATAATTATCAACGACAGATATTTATCGATTGTTTATAAATGATTATTAAGGGGGTTAACTTATCTTATCTTATAGTTAATTGTGGATTCAACGTATCCCAACTTATTTTTATTTTGAATAAGTGGAGTAAGAAATTGATGTTCAATATTTTATATTCTTTATTTTGTTAAGAGAGACCGAAGTTAATGTCAATTGATGAAATATAAATATTGTAATGCAACATTTGCTTATTTGCTAATTTTAATATATGAAATACCCCCTATAAAAAATATAGGAAATGCAATCAATGTTGTATTACTTTTTCTTTTTCACTAAACTCTTTTTAATAACATGTCATGTTTTCCTTCTCCTTCAAAATAAAATGCCAAATGTCGTTTTTGTTTTATATGACCATTTCATTGTTTATACTTTTTTTATATTTTGTTTGTAAGATAAATTCAATTTTAGTTTTTAATTTTCACAAAAAATAACTTTTATAAGCAATAAGCAATATAATCAATTGAGATTATGATTCTTCGATAAATGCAAAATATATCCTATAAATAAATAGATATTATATAATTTGAATAAAAAAATCTATTTTTGTAAATTTAATAAATTCTAATTTTTATTTTGAAATTATATCATTTTATTAAATTTGAGTAACAATCAAAATTATTGAGTTAAACTTTTCCTTTTATCATAAATGGTGTCATTAAAAAAAAAGTTGGCTTAATTACATAAATGGTCTCTCAACTTATTTGTTGTTTTCGATTTGGTCCCATAACTCTAAAAATTTCCTCTTTGATCCCTCAAATATGCCCCATCAGTCAGTTTGGTCCTCATCCATTAACTTTAACTCTAAATGTCTAGAGTGAAACAAATACAATGATGGTCAACAATAGACTCTGTTAATTTTTTAATGTTAATCGTTCGATCTTTTTCTCAAACTAAGGACGGTTGGATCATTAAGGTCTAATTTATCTTATGGTGAAATACAACACCTAATTGTTTTAACTTTTCTTCATCTTGTACCATGTTTTTCTTCATCACCTTCATCATAATCTTCATATACTTTCCAAACAAAATCCAGCAAATACATATAAAAACATAAAAAGTGATGATAAAAAAAACATAAAGAAAACCATCTCCTTTTTCTTTCCTTTTCTTCATTCTCTGTTTTCGTTTTCTCCTTCTTTCCTTTTCCTTTTGCTTTTCTTCGTTATGAGTTTTCCTTTTCTTTTTATTTCCTTTTCTTCTTCTTTCCCTTTCCTTTTCTAGTTTTTGAATTCATTTAATTTATTCTTGTTTTTGAATCATTGAATTTATCTGAGCCTAACTGATATCTATTCCATTTGATATCTATTCTTGTTTTTTGCAGATCTAATCGCATAGAAGATGTGATTGATGAGTATGAGTATAGCAAGTATGTAGCACAAAGGGTCGACCATTCGGGATTCATAGCTTCACTCCAAGCGATTCCTGCCTTCAAGGTTTGAGTTTCAGTCTGGAAATGGACCAGAAAGCTACAGAAGACTAAAGTTCTTCACTACAATTCATTACTCTTTCAAAAATCAATGAATCCATTGTAAAAATCCAACCTTTTTCACAAACGAGTATGAAACAAGTAAATATAGGCTTTGTGACATCTCTAACATGGTTCGAACCGAGTATGTATTGATGTGGACTTTAGTGCTAGTTATGTTTGAATGCATTCTTGAAATGCTTTGTTAAAATTATCTAAACATAAGTTAGTTAGTGTGTACGTGAGAAGATTTGAGATTTAGTGCTAGTATTTTTTGGGTTTGTTTGTTAAAACAATTCTGGGTTTATATGAACATAATGTTGAAGATCAAGAAGAAGAAAATTGAAGGAGATGAATAAAAGTAAAAAACTTAGGTGTTGATGGTTCACTATTAGAAACAATAGACATGCAATCAAAGGGTTAAAATCACATCATGAATATTAAACATCCCATCATGAATATTAAACATTAAAAGACTAACGGTGAGGAGAATCACAATACCTTATTTACATTTTTCAGTGAGATAACGTAACAAAATAATAAGTCAGAAAAAACATGGAGCACCAACACAGGTCAATGGTATATTACTGTAACTATAAATAGGTCTGATTTGATTCAACACCTTTTTTTTTACGGAATTTGATTTAGAGACTTAATTTTTGTTTTTTGAAATAGAGGCTCAATGTATTACAACATAGTATAATAACTTGAATATCGATTGAAAAGCCATTGAATTTAAATCGGTATTTGCTAGTAGTTTTTTTATACATCGACCTTATTAATTAGGAGTAAGGACAACAAGAATCGACAAAGAAAGTGAAAATGCAGATAGAAACAACATATTTTTTGTATCATATATCATCATATTTGAGTAACCATGATGTATGGTCACAATGCTTAGATCAAACCAAGGGGAAGAAGAATATGAGAGTACATAGTACACAAGGTGGGTGTCGTGTGGTGTGGTCTGGCAGAAATGGTCACGTGAGACTGAGAGAAAAACAAATAGGAATGGGAGCCCCCCATGATCATGTTACTATCTATTAACTCAAAGAGAATGTTGGTGAGGCTTGACCGATTCAACTGAAAAGCTGAGTGTGAAGGACCACACACACTAACAAAAAAGGGATTCTGATTCCTTTTTCTCATTGCCTTTTACTTGGAGATTTTGCTGCTGTAAAGATTTACGTTTTTGAAGTTGCCCCATCCCTAGGAAGTACTCACAATCATGAAGCATACTCTAGTTCCAATCTGATGCTGATGGGCCTGAGTGAGTGATAAATGTTGGAATATGACAATGGCCTAATTGGAGTGTAGTGTAACACCCAAGGCTGTCGAGGGTGGGGAGTGGTCGCCGATGCACAAGGCATGACAATGAGTGGCTCCCGATAGCTTCTAGAATAGCCGAATCACACCGGAATGAGAGGGATCCTGAGGCCGTGCAGGTATGAGACTGCATGGTTGAAGGAAGGCTTACAAGAATTGTTTGGTACTACCTATATCAACAAGATGCATCTTCTTTTCGGTATCTCATTCCATAAGAACTCTACAGTTAAGCGTGCTTGACTTGGAGTAATTTGGGGATGGGTGACCTACTGGGAAGTTTTTCGGTAAGCGTACGAGTGAGGACAAAACACGCTGAAAAGACGTGTTGGTTTGTGGGGTCAGTCGGCAATCTTAAAAGCAGTCTGGGGGTGTTACAAATGGTATCAGAACATACCTCTCCCAGTACGGTGTGGTTCGGGGACGAACCAAGCGGAAGCTGGTGGGCATGTAACATCCAAGGCTGACGAGGGTGGGGAGTGGTCGCCGGTGCACAAGGCACGAGAATGTGCGGCTCCCGACAACTTCTAGAATAGCTGAATCACACTGGAATGAGAGGGATCCCGAGGTCGTGCAGGTATGGGACTACATGGTTAAAGGAAGGCTTATAAGAATTGTTTGGTACTACCTATATCAACAAGATGCATCTTCTTTTCGGTAGCTCATTCCATAAGAACTCCACAGTTAAGCGTGCTTGACTTGGAGCAATTTGGGGATGGGTGACCTATCGGGAAGTTTTCCGGTAAGCGTGCGAGTGAGGACAAAACACGTTGAAAAGACGTGTTGGTTTGTGGGGTCAGTCGGCAATCCTAAAAGCAGTCTGGGGTGTTACATGTAGCATAGTAGTTAATTAGTTTGTGTGCTTATGTGTAGGGATACGTAGTGTCTGTTTGGAATGATGTTATATTTCTCAAAATTGTGGCAAGAAATCACGTTGTCATGAAAGCTAGGAAAGTAAGCTTCAGTTGCTCTTGAAACGTGGATTTAGCTTTTCCACCGCCAAACCAAACAGGTACATAGTTCAAAAGTTTTGATCAATGGATTCAAATTTTTCAGCACTTATAAACACTTTAGTTTTTTTTTCCTTCTTTTGTATGTGAGACTTCTTAATTTCCCATGGTAAAGCTCGCCATGTGATTTTATAAGAGTAAATAGTCATTTCAACACTTGCAATTGCAGTGGTCGTTTATTTTTCCTCTGAAATTTGTGAATAGGCAAAATGGTCTATGAAATTTAATGATCTCGATCAATTTTGTCTTTCTGTTAAATTGTGTCGTAAATGAGTATAATACGGCACGTTAACTACATATGTGACACTCGACGTGGATTACACGACTCTTTTGTCATTTAACATTCTATTTCTCATTTTTCTTTTTATTACTTTTTCCGATCTTATTCCCAAACTCTTTTCCCTCCCTCCTTCATATTAGCTCACCGCACCCTCTTTTTATGTCAAACGGCAAGTAAATCCATTGATTGCGAGAATAACTGAACCCATATATACTTCACTATTTAACCATTTTCATGACATCCCTTTTATACATTCTAGCCACATACAAAAAAAATTCCTGAAATATTTTCTCATTGTGATCTCTCCACAATACCCATACACAAGCAAACCAAATGACACTGATGTTGGGTTTGATTGTCAAGTTTCTTGAATAAAGAAGGAGGTTAAAAAAATACTCTATTAGTTATTGGAGAAGTCCCACATTGCTTAGTTTCGTGAAGCAAGGGGAAGACCAAGGCTATATATTGAACCTAGGTTCTTTGTTTTTAGATGCACCAGTCAATAGCACTTTAAGCTTATATCTGACTTAGTTTAAATATTTGCTTTGTGAGAGGTTGGTTGTACTGGGGCATTGGGGGTGAGAGTGAGAGAAGTCTATGGGTTGTAAAAAATTTCACATAGTAATAATTCTCTGATTGTCGGTTTAGACAGCAGTCGTAGTTTTTTCTCCGGTTTTGTAGTTTCCACGTTAAATTCCTGTGTAGTGTTGTGATTGTGTTTATTTTTATTCTTCAGCCATATTATTTCCTAACAGTGGTATCAAGAGCTTCGGTTCCGTGAGATATCACAATTCTTAGTATGCTCTGTGGTTGCAGCATTATCTGATCTTCCACATCAGAAAAAAGAATTGTGATATTGTGAAGGTGCTGAAGAAGAGTGCTATGTCTTATTCAAGCGCAATGAAGTTTGATATAGAGAAGTTTGATGGCAGAATCAACTTTGACTCGTGGAAAATACAAGTCAAGGATGTGCTGATACAATCAGGATTACACAAGGCGCTTAAGTGTGGAATGTCTGGGCATTTAAAGAGAAATTGTCTAGGTGGAGAAGTACCTGAAAAAGACTCTGAGGCAAGTGCTAGCAATGTCTCCCTTGTTTTGGGAGATGATGATGATCTTATCTAGAAGATAAAGTGTTTCCTTTTGGTATTTCCGCTATACCATGCAAAAGGACAAGTTATTGCTAGCGGTTTCAGAACAACACATGGGCATTGGTTGGAATTGATACAAGGTGTGTGGTGAGATATGTCGATGATTGAAGAACTTCCTGGAAGCCAACATGGGAGTTGCACCATAATTTTCAGCAAGGTTTCGACGTGAAGAAATTCTTGGAATGATTCAGTTTCAAGTGAATTATACTCTTTATGGTGGAGTACGATTGTTGGTATAAACAATGGAAGCGGGATATGAAACTCTTACAATCAAGGTGAAGATTGTTGGGTTCGATTATCAAGTTTCTTGAATAAAGAAAAAGGTTAAAAAATATTAGTTATTGGAGAAGTCCCACATCACTTAGTTTCGTGAAGCAAGGGGAAGACTAAGGCTATATATTGAACCTAAGTTCTTTGTTTTTAGATGCACCAACCAGTAGCACTTTAAGCTTATATCTGACTTAGTTTAAATATTTGCTTTGTGAGAGTGTGATTGTACTGGGACATTGGGGGTGCGAGTGAGAGAAGTCTATGTGTTGTAAAAAATTTCACATAATAATAATTCTCTAGTTGTCTGTTTAGACAACGGTCATGGTTTTTTCTTCGATTTTGTAGTTTCCACGTTAAATTCTTGTGTGGTGTTGTGATTGTGTTTATTTTTCTTCTTCAGTCATGTTAGTTCTAACAGCTGAACCTATCTATCATCTTCCCGTCGTTAGTCATCAGACCTGTAAACTAGACGAAATTTGTCTTAGCAGTCTAATGCATAGCAAAATATAAATTCAACCATCTTGGGATTTCTTGTTACACCTCTGCTGCTAGCGTACATTTGAAGAATAAGTGTGAAACACGTTCCTCTCTTCCACAACCAAATGACACTTTTCGAGGAGCTACACCATTCCAAATTGCTCATGAATCCCTTGAATCATCACAAACATGATTCAAATATGCTTCTTCAACCGAGTATGAGCTTTTAGACCAATGTACCACCTATCTTCAATGTTTCCTTTGAAAGATATATATCCTCAACATCTTTTCTTTAATTTCTTCCTCTAATCTCTCCCTCCCTTTGTACCAATTCTCTGACCGAAGTTGACAAAAATAAACCTAAATACCTATCCTTCATTGATCTACCCTCATACAAAGAATCTATGATCCAAAATAGAGTTTTTTCAACATTCTCTATTTCTCTAGTGAGTTTTATTAGTAAATAGATAGTAACCGACCCTCCACATACAAAACAAAAAGTGGGCCTTGCAGAAATTATGGGTAACAATTTGAGCTAAAATCGCATCAGACAGAATTATGGGTAACAATTGTTTGTCTTTCCACCCCCTCGCAATATTGTTACAAATCGTATTCAATATTGAGATGGTTCCTCATATTAATTTTTTTTTGAACAAGCTCTTCCTCATATTAATTGGATTAAGATTAATTATGATTGAGCATTCGCCCTGTATTTGAGGTAACACTTTTTGTGGAAGTGTGTTTGTTATTAATGTTACTTTGAGTGAAGCTTTGTTTTGCTACCTTGGTAGGTGTTCCATAACGGATACCACTTGTGTATCATTGAGATACCAATGTTATATAACATTGACCAATGAAGGTGTGCCACATAGCACTTCACATACATATCTTTTCTCTTTCTTCTTTAGACCTTTCTATGCGGCACACCTTCATTGGTCAATGTTATATAACATTGGTATCCCAAATGGTACACAAATGGTATGAGGAAAAATTAAGTATAAACATACTCAATTAGTTTGTTACACTTTTTAAATGATAAAGAAAAAAAAACATATATATTGATATCATGTTTGTTACATTTTTTTAATATTTAAATTTATTCTTCCCTATTAGTTACATTTGTTATTTATGTAAATTGAGGCCATTTTTGAAAAGAAAAAATCAACCCAAAAACGCTAAAAAGAATAATTTTTTTATATATGGTATGAATTAAATAGTAAGTTTTTTTAAAAAGAAAAATGATGAATTTAATGCATTAGGAAAATAGAAATCTTTAAAAAGTGTTTTATGGGTGTTACAGTGAAAAGGACGGAAGGGAGCATAGAACCCTAATTCAAGCGGAGCGGACTGAAATGAAGAAGAATCCATTATTGTATCTGCCTCATGAGTTGATAACCCAAATCCTCTTTAAGGTTACCAGTAAAGTCTCTTATTCATTGGTTGGCTAGTCGGGTTGATATACCTAGGGATGTTATTGTTGCATTTGATTTTACCAAAAGGAATCTTTTAGATATACATTTCCCAGATTATTATATAGGTTTCACCTTGATCCTATGGATTGTGGTTTGTGGGTATTTGGTGAATTTCTCAGTCTATGTCTTATGAATCATTTTTAGACTCAAATTTGATTTGTATTTTTAAGCTCAAATTTAATGAAGAGAGTTAGGAAGCCTCAGCGATGATGATTTTGGCAAAATTAAGATAAGATTTCCTTTCTTACCAAATTTCTCAAGCCTTTAAATCTCTAATATGGTTTTGACAAATTTGAGGACTATAACCAACTTGAAGGTGTAAATTTAGAGTCCAATGATATAAGGATGAAAATTTAAGAATAGGGAAAGAAGGATAAGTTTATCAATCTGTTTTAAACATAGATTTTCTACATTTTGGAGACACTAGAAGATGCAGTAATAATATTAGTTTCTGAATAACGTGTACACAGGACATAGAATTCGAAATAGAATAATTGGACACAAGAAATGTTGCAAAATGCTGAAGAGGAAAAAGATTGACATGAAAGCAGTAGTTGTTGAAATATAGATGGTTATTGTGAATTTAGTTAGTTAGTATATAAGGTAGATGATTTTTCATTATTCTTCAATGCAATTCTCTTAAGTTTTCTCTGATATCATGATTTTTAACATGGTATCAGAGCCATGGTTTTCTCCTCGAAGCACAATTCTGCTGCAAATTTTTCCGAGAAAATTCAACTCTCTGTCATTTTTCTCACTTTCGTTTTCCTTTCTTTTTCTATTCGACCACCTTCCAAGAAAATCACATTTCTCTCATTTTGCTCTGATCGATTCCAAACTTCTTTTCTCTCATTTTTCTCATCTTTTCCTGTCAAGATTTGATTCCTGATCGGTCAATTTCGTTTTTTTGTCTTCGATTTTGATTGTGCTTCTTGTTCGGTTGTCATGACTGATTTAGGTGATACATTCTCAATTTGATCGGAATCACTTGATTTGTAACAGAATTTGCATTCTTGTTGATTTGATTTGAGTCCATTACCTCTGCAGAATTTTATCATCTTGTTTGCTTGTGTCGGTGAATTCTTCAAATTGTTCGATTTTGTTCGTTGTATTGCAACTTATGTCTGATTCTTCTTGCATCTACTCGTTCGCTTGTGTCGGTGAATTCTTCAAATTGTTTGATTTTGTTCGTTGTATTGCAACTTATGTCTGACTCTTCTTGCATCTACTAAAGGTGGTGTTGTTGTACTTGTAGTTTGTTATTGGTTTTATTGGAGTAAGATGTTACTGGAGTTCCATCCTATTGGAAAACTTTGGAGTTGCATGCTATGCACTAGTGAGTACAATCATAGATGTTACTGGTTGTATTATAGTTCCTTGCTATTCACTTGTTTCAGCAATGGTTAGTTTGCCACGAATAACAATGAGAGTATCTCTATGATTGGTGGCTTGTTGATTTGTTTGAAGCAAATGGTTGCAATTTTCCTAGTTGATGGATGATGCTTACTGATCCTGATTCCACAGATATGGAAAATATGCATTTTTGGTTATTAAAGTTCCTTGTGGCTTACTGCATAGCTATGAAAAATTGGACATTCATCCCTGTTTTGTTGGATTGGGATCTCCAAATATTTGTGCCTAGTTGTCTCTGCATGTTGCTTGATAGTACACCTGGCTGCAACATCTCTCAACAGTATGCAAGCTTTCAAGTATTTGATTGATCATTTGGTGGACACCAAGTATTTTGTTAATTTGTATAGTTGTTTCTTTGATGATTTTTAGCCATATTTTGGCTTTGTTGAACTTGGTTGCTGCCTATGGCTGCTAAAAAAAAACCACTAACCCGAACCGTGGTTAAATCAACCGAACCCTTGTGTTAGTTTATGAACTGAACCTATTTTTCTTCAAACAGGTCAATAACTTAAACTGAACCCCAGTTAACCGAATCAAACCTTCCAGAACCGAACCGTACAACACTGTTTGTTTTCAACTTCAGATTCTATAGGATCCACAACATTCCTCTTAGCTTCTTTCAACGATTCCGAAACGATTTATCACACAAATCTGTGTTGCTCAAATCTCATTCTTGTAGTGTGATTCATCACACCAATGTCCTCTTAATAAATCCATAAATTATAATAGCTTTTGCATTTAATTTGTTTACGAGAACATCTTAATTACAAAATCGATAATTATAATAAATAAATTAATTATTATAGTTTTTGCGTTTCTGCATTTAATTTTGCTTCAACTTCAAATTTCCATCTCTGTGCTTTATTTTTGCAACTGCACCAGCCATTCCTTTCGGTTTGTATTGAAGCTAAAATCAGTTAACCGAATTGTTACACCGGTTCGGTTCAGTTTAGGCCAAATTATTAATGGTTTGGTTTGGTTTCTCCAAACTAGAGATCTTTGGTTCGGTTTAATTTTCTTCATAAATCGAACTATGAACATCCCTAACTGCCATGTTTTGGAACCTATGGTTTGAAGGCATGTGTAAAATAAAAAGGATATCAGCTTATTGTTTTTGTGCAAACCTTCTATTATGTTGAATATTGTCTTGAAGGCACTGTTTTGCTACTTTAGCCTTGGATTACCAACAATGCTCTTGAAACTGTGAGGAGCATTGTGTCTTTTGCTTTATTCTCTATAGTTTCAGTTTGATGTTGATTCTGGCCTTTGTCTGTGGTAGTTAAGATGTACAACTTCCGTCATAGATGATTAAGCAATGATATTGTGATATTCTACTTCTGTCATAAACTTTGAGGGTATTAGTTTATGCTTGGTGATTAAGGTGAGGTATAGTTTCTGCCAATTGGTTAGTTAAATAAGCGATAAACTCTTGATAAAATGACAGCTACCAATAAGCTTTTTTTTTTTGTCATATCAGCCTATAAAGTATAAGCTAGCTTATTGGTATATTCGAAAAAAATACTAGCTTATTAGTCTTGCCAAATGGAATTAATAAACTAATGCAAAATAAATGATAAACACCCCAAATCCCAATCCATCATTTTTTATTTAAGAGAAATGATATTTGAACATCCATTTTGTGACAACTTTCTCTCTCATACTCACATTATTTTTACTTTATCTCTCTATTGTTTTGGTTTTCGTGATACCTGCTTTTTTCTTTGTAAATATGATTGTCACAAAAGTTATCAACCAAATGGTTTTCAAATAACACTCCTCTTTTTTTAATCCTTCCTATTTCACACATCAAAATGGAGGCACAAGCAACTTCGATGCCAAATGGCTAATGCGTTGAGTTGAACCCAAATAAACTTGCTATCTTATCGGTTTGGTAAAGAGAAAGACAAATTATATTCCTTCAAAAAAAGAAAGACAAATTATATATTTTATTAGCTCAATGGAGGAGACAGATTTCATAGCATGTGTTTGTGTTGGGTTAGACGATGAGAAAGGAAATGTTTTAATGGAGAGGAGATAAAAATTAGATTTAATTCTTCTTCTTCTTCTTTTACAAAAAGAAGGCAAATTTGATTTAATTCTTGTAAATTATTTTACACCGACAATGTATCAAAATTAAATTCATATAAATTTATAAATTTAATTTATATGCACTGTCGGTGTAAATGTTTTTTACCGTGTCAATCAATCACAATCGTCATATCATTAAAAATATTTGAAAGTCAAATATTTTTAATTGTGATTCGTTGATAATATAAAAACTTTTTATATTTAGACCCTATTAAAAAAGATCTAAACTAATGTCTAATCCCCTTTTAATTCCTTGTCACTTTGAGTCCTTTGAATGATGTTAACTCTTACACTAACATTTCCTGAATCTCTTATGTGCAAAAAAGATTACACCTACAATTCATACATTTTTGTTACATAGTCCTTAAAGTATTGAAAAGACATTAGTATAAATCTCTAAAGTTTTTTCTTAAAAAAAAGTAGTACAATGATTTAGTCCTTCAATATTCAAAAATAGATTGATAAATATTGAAACAAGCAAAGATAAGAAAAAAAAAACTCGAGAATATAATTTTGATGTATTGTCGGTGTTAAACTTTTAATATTATCAATCAATATAAAAAAAATAACTATCATTTTCATAACTTTTAGGTTAGATAAGATATAGGCCAAATACATCTTTTGGTCCTTTAAGTTTGAGAAAATAATGAGTTAGTTCTTTAAGTTTTTGAAGTTTTAAAAAGGTCCTTTAAGCTGTTAATATAATACATCGTTACTCTTTTGAGGATTTATTTGAAACTTAAAAAAACTTCAAATATATGCATTAAATGAACATCTTAAATGACCTATTTAAAACTTAAAAAACTTAAAGGTCTAACCTGATATTTTTGTCAAACTTAAATGATTAAAAGAAGGGCTAAATACTCCCCCGGGTCCTTTAAGTTTCAAGTTTGTTTCAGATAGATCCTTTAAGTTTCTAAGGTTTCAGATAGGTCCTTTAAATTTTGAGTTTGTTTCAGATCGGTCCTTTAAGTTTATAAGGTTACAGATAGGTCCTTTAAGTTTTGAGTTTGTTTCAGATCGGTCCTTTAAGTTTATAAGGTTACAGATAGGTCCTTTAAGTTTTGAGTTTGTTTCAGATCGGTCCTTTAAGTTTATAAGGTTACAGATAGGTCCTTTAAGTTTTGAGTTTGTTTCAGATAGGTCCTTTCTATCAACCTCCGTTAAGCCAAAGTTAAAGGACATATCTGAAACAAACTCGAAACTTAAAGGACTTATATGAAACCTTATAAACATAAAGGACCTATCCGAAACAAACTCGAAACTTAAAGGATCTATCTGAAACCTTAGAAACCTAAAGGACCTATGTGAAACAAACGTAAAACTTAAAGGACCCAGAGAGGTATTTTGCCTTAAAAGAAGTATTTGTCCTAAGATTTAAGTCAAACTTTTTTAATGATTAACAATTATAAATGGAGGGATTAACGTTTGATCTAAGGGTTTAAATGTATGTTTGATATCACAGTGAAGATCACAATAGGGTTTCATGATTTTTAATTTTTTTTTACTTTGTAGATTTTGTAAAGTCACGTGGGTCACAATGAATGAATCTAGCGTAATCATTGTGGTACCAAACATATAATAAAAGAGTTAAAGATTTAGAGTTTGAATCTTGATCCATTGTTGCATTTTTAGTATAATTTTTTTTTTCTAAAGTGATTTATAATTTAGGATGAAGATTTAACATTAAAGAAAACAATTATAAATATCTTTAAAAAAAACAATTATAAATAATCGACCGTATAAAAGCTCATTACATTGTCGAATCATGTAATTAAATTCAAATTTAAAATAATGTTTGTTTTTTTAGACGAAAATAACCTATCATCTATATACCTCTTCACCATCATCAATCGATAGCATAGTTTAGTTTTTGTTGGACCTATTGAGGTGAGATGTTGGGTCGTATCGCACGGTGGTAGAGTATAACCGACAATTTTCAACGGTTGAGATTTGTAGAACGAAAAACGTGTCACCAAGGTAGCAATGATTTTGACGGTGCTCTCTTAATATTTCCCCCTTGTATTTCCGCGTTCATTTTAGCTTTGAGTAAGAAAACAGCTAATTTAAATAAAATCAAATCAACAAATACACTTAACTATAGTATATAATATAATAATTTCAGATCTGTTGTTAACTACTTGCTATAAATAAAAAAGATACATCACACATTACCGGTCATTTGCATTTACGAGTTTCAGTGAAGAATTCTTTTCCAGCGAAGAGTTCAGATCCAGCGAAGAAGAAATTCCACTGAGATAAACCACTTTCTTCAACTCTCATTTTACGGCGGAGGAAGGAAGGAAGGAAGGAAGAACACACCCTTTGTCTTAGACACTTGTTGCTTCATATAACCGTTTTCCTCAATTTTCCACGTAAGTAATGTTTAACCAATTCTCGTCTTTATTTGAATCTTTCAATTATGTTGTTTATGAATCTCAGTGGATCGTGGCAGCAAGATCTAGGAAGATATATTTCAATACCTTTGAACATGCTATGCTTCAGCATTTTTGTTTTTGTTTTTGTTTTGTTCACAGCACTTTTAATGTTTTTTTTCTTGATCTGAATAATTTGGTTCCGGAAACTTGTATGATATGCTTCAATCTATGAAGCACAGACACTCCTCGGATAAGACGTGTTCCCGTGTCAGACATGTGTCGTGTCCGACACCGATACGATACTGACACATATAATTACACTAAATTATGTGATTTTCTAAAAAAATTAGCTGTGTTGGGGTGTCGGTGTCTGTGTCATGTCCCTGTCCGTATCCGTGCTTCATAGTGCTTCATGTTCTCATGTGATTTGGTATTGATTTGAAATTAGTACATATGAATGCATAATCTTATAACATTTATAATAAATTAAGGTAAGGTGTTTTATTGTTTATTAATCAGTAAGTTTTCATATGTTGAATTTGGACATCACCGGTTGTAATATGTAGATCAACATATATTCATATGTTGAATTTGTAGTTTTTTTTCTTCTTCTGTTTAGTTAGCTTTTTGCAATTGAGTTTAATTTTCATGCACTGTCAGTGTAAAAGCATCAACATATCACAACCGGTCATGTATGGGTTTAGAGTTGGTTATGATAAAAGGCAAACTTTTATAATAATCAGACGATTATGATTGATTGACAGTGTAAAATTTATCGTATGTGCAGGTATTTGTTTGAGAAAGAAGGAAAGTTAAGTTTGAGGGTGAGGAGTATTAGGCATGTTTAGGTTATCTCCCAGGAGGAGTCAAAGATCTAAGAACGGCTTCAAGGTGAAGCATGCTCTACAAATATGTGTTCTTGTTGGTGTTTGTGTTTGGTTAGTTTATCAAATTGGACATTCACGCGAGCAAAAAGCGTCCTATGGAGCGAGCACAAAAACTGGCAATGAAGTTGTTAAGTTAGGGAGGAAGGACCTTAAACCTCGTGTGGAGGAAACTTCTGTTATAGATGCAAGACACAAGGAAGACGAGGAGGAAGCAGATGAACTAGACAATAAGCATGACGAGCAAACAAAATTGGACGATGTTAATGGTGTGGAAGATAATTCTGAGCATAAAGAGGATTCGGTAGAGCAAGAGAGTGAAGAGAATGCTCAAAATGCTAAGACTGACTTGGAAGGTGAACAACATACGGAGAAAGTTGATGAAGAGAATGACAATGCAGAGAACAAGGAGAGTGAAAATGTAGAGAAAGAGAATGAGGAAATCAAAAAGGAAGTAGAGGACACAGAAACTGGAGAAAGTAGTGAGGAGAAGAGTCATTTAGAAAATGAAGAGAACAAAGAAACTGGAGAAAGTAGTGAGGAAAAGAGACATCTAGAGAATGAAGAGAACAAAGATGAAGAAAAGAGTCAGCAAGAGAATGAAGAGAACAAAGATGGAGAAAAGATTCAACGAGAGAATGAAGAGAACAAAGATGAAGAAAAGAGTCAGCAAGAGAATGAAGAGAACAAAGATGGAGAAAAGATTCAACGAGAGAATGAAGAGAACAAAGATGAAGAAAAGAGTCAGCAAGAGAATGAAGAGAACAAAGATGGAGAAAAGATTCAACGAGAGAATGAAGAGAACAAAGATGAAGAAAAGAGTCAGCAAGAGAATGAAGAGAACAAAGATGGAGAAAAGATTCAACAAGAGAATGAAGAGAACAAAGATGAAGAAAAGAGTCAGCAAGAGAATGAAGAGAACAAAGATGGAGAAAAGATTCAGCAAGAGAATGAAGAGAAGAAAAATGAAGGGGGAGAAAAAGAAACCGGAGAAATTACAGAGGAAAAGAGTAAGCAAGAGAATGAAGAGACAAGTGAAACAAACAGCAAAGATAAGGAAAATGAAGAAAGCAACCAGAATGGAAGCGACACGAAGAATCAAGTGGAGGAAAACCATGAACAAGATAGTAAACAAGGGACTGAGGAGACCAATGGAACAGAAGGAGGAGAGAAAGAAGAGCATGATAAGATTAAGGAAGAGACTTCATCTGATAATCAGGTTCAGGATGGTGAAAAGAACAATGAGGCCAGGGAGGAAAATTATTCCGGAGATAACGCCTCCAGTGCTGTAGTGGATAACAAATCACAAGAAAGTCCTAACAAGACAGAAGAACAATTTGACAAAAAGGAAAAGAATGAGTTTGAGTTGGAGTCTCAGAAAAATAGTAATGAAACTACTGAATCCACTGATTCTACCGTTACACAAAACAGCCAAGGAAATGAGAGTGAGAAGGATCAGGCACAGACAGAGAATGATACACAGAAGGGTTCTGCGTCGGAGTCAGATGAACAGAAGCAAGAGCAAGAGCAGAATAACACCACCAAGGATGTACAAACTACGGATACATCATTGCAGAATGGAAATGACACAACTGAAAAACAGAATGAAACATCTGAAGATGCAAACTCAAAGAAAGAGGACTCTAGCGCCACGCCAAACACTGAAGATTCTAAATCAAATGTTGCTGGAGATCAGGCTGATGCCACTACTACTACATCTTCCTCAGAAACTCAAGACGGCAATACAAATCATGGTGAATACAAGGACACCACTAATGAAAACCCGGAAAAGAATTCTGGTCAAGAAGGAACACAAGGAAGTGGTTCATCATCCAATACATTTGACAACAAAGATGCTACTAGCAACGAGGTTCAACTAACTACTACCTCTGATACCTCATCGGAACAAAAGAAAGATGAATCCTCGAGTGCAGAAAGTAATTCCGAATCTTCACAGAATGACAATGCAAACTCGGGTCAAAGCAACACAACCAGTGATGAAAGTGCTAATGACAACAAAGATTCTAGCCAGGTCACTACTTCATCTGAAAACAGTGCAGAGGGAAACTCAAACACAGAAAACAACAGTGACGCAAACCAGAATGACTCAAAGAACAATGAAAATACCAATGACAGCGGAAACACTTCTAATGATGCCAATGTGAATGAGAATCAGAACGAGAACGCTGCTCAGACCAAGACTAGTGAAAATGAAGGTGATGCTCAAAATGAATCAGTGGAGTCAAAAAAGGAGAACGACGAATCTGCTCACAAAGATGTAGATAACAATTCCAACTCGAATGATCAAGGAAGTTCTGATACATCAGACACTCAGGATGATAAAGAATCTCGCGTAAATTTGGGAACTTTGCCAGAAAGCAATGGAGAAAGCCATCAACAATGATGTTTCTTATGCAGAATGATAATTCAAACGAATCAGTTGTATCCTGCCGCAGCTTCTGATCCTACTTTTATTTTTGTTTATTTTTTGTTGAGCCATGTATTGTTCTCTACTTAGCAAATATGCTTATCATGTTTTTGTATTCACAGGGTCAGAATTAAGAATTTAGAAAGATAGAGTTGTATTAATATAAAATCATTTGTTTCATATGTAACCTGCACCCTTTCCTGGAAAAATAATGATCACTTAAAGTTGTCACTAAAGCGTATTTCTTCACTTTAATTTTGAGATCCTTCTTATTATTATAAACTTTGAGCTAAGCATTACTTATATGAACTCACTATGCTTTTTTGAATCCTCCAAAAACGCCCCAAAACAAATTAACTTTATTGAAAACTCTGTCCTCGACCTCAGGGATTTTCCCTCAGTTCCTAATCTGAATGAGTTTTAACTTTTAGAAGTACTTTGAGATGATTATTTGTTTTATAACTTACAAAACAAACTCTGAGTAAGTTAACTATTGTATAGTGTTAACTTTAACTTATGCTGAAAGTTATCATTTATAACATTCATAATTATAATCACTTCAACTTACTGAAAAGAAAAAAAAAAATCATTATCACTTCAACTTGTTTTATTTTCTTCTACAAAATGTTTGATGAAAAATTTATCTCAACTAAACATCAAATCACTTGCTGATATTTCATCATTTATTTTCCATTTCTGTCATCTTTTTAAAATTGAAGAGTTATTTTTTTACTCTATGGCATGGTTGAGCTGGTCCCATTTGAAATTTGAGTATTTGAAAGTAAACTAATGAGATTAGTTTGAGTCAAAAATCAGGAAGAGTTCAACTGAAAAGAACATTGGACAACAAGACAAGCAAGGTAGTTTGTCTTTCACTAAGGAGATAGTGCCTCTGCAGCTAACAGAATAGAAATATAACAGATCCTTTATAACTGCTGCATGATAAAAATGTCACTAACATTTCTAATTCAAAAAGGTAAAAGACAATGTGCATCAAGATTCAAGAGGTCATTTTGGATTTGGAAATTGAGCTAACCGTTGAATTGACCTGCTAATTATTGAATGAAACTGTTATAATAACAAGTGATGTATAGCATCTATATAAGTCTCCTTTTGAAAATATAAGAAATGTTATCGTTTGTCCTCCATCTCATCCGTATGATGGCCCACTTTATTCAGTATAGTCTCCACTACTATTTTTTTGGTAAACTCATATGCTCACACACAATTATGACGACTAATCTCTCAAAATGACTGAGATTCATTTAAGAGATTGACATCTCCTAATATATATTTTTACATGCGTACCAGTATGATATAGAACCCGTGACCTAATTAAAAGATACATACATCTACGAATTCTACAACACCATGTTGGTACAAGCTCCACTACTTGATCGTTCTCCATTGGGCTGCAAACTTTAGTGGTAGTATTGTTAGGTTGGTTTCCATTGAGCTTGTAACAATCATTTTGATAACACACTTAGAAAATTAATTTATCGTTTCTTTTTTTTACGTTCCAATCTACTATGCCTTGCTCCTTCTAAATGCAGTTTTGCTAGAGATGTCAATGTGGTATGTCTCGTACAGAGTAATCCGAATTCAGGATGGTAAAATGAGGAAGACCAAAGGAGTTATAATAAATAGAGCCCAGAGTTTAAATTCGAAAAAAGAACATGGCCAATAATTTGCAACATTTGCTTGTGGAAACCATAGTGAGACACCAAGCTCACCAGTGAATTAGATAGAAAATAATGGTTTTGTCTAACATGCGCAAGTGTGTCAAGTTTTGCACCGTGCACCATCATTTCCACTAGATCAATTAGGCATGTCAAATCTAATGCTAGACCACCCACACCAAACATTCCCCCCCACCATCGTGAAGAGCCCTCACTACTGCATCACACCAAACTGTTGTTGCTGCTGCCAATTTCAATCTCTCTTTCTGGAAAATGGTGGATTGCATCAAGTTAACATCTATATGAGAAATCCATAAAGCAGTAACAACAACAACCGCATATCCATGTGAAATCCATAAGTAGTAACAACACGAATGCGTCAAAGAATCCTTCCCCGTCTTCTGTTCCCAACACTATCGACATCGTTTACTTTGTTCAAACCCAGAATCCGACAAGGTGTGATTCTTTTGATATTCGCAGCTAACTCCATGCAATCTTGTGTTTGCATCCCCCTGTCTCCATAGGTCTCAAAAACATCACAACTCCAAACTAAGTATGGTGTTGCCGTGTCAAAGCTTTTCCACAAAATCAAAGATTGGCCTTGATAAGTGTCAAAGCTTTTCCACAAAAATCAAAGATTGGCCTTGATAAATGTTGTTGCCGGGTCAAAAAGCTCCTTCGGTGAGGCATGTTTGATTGAAATAATTTGTAGGGTTTTGAACTACGAGGATCTAAACATCGTTTTGCAACTGGGTGTAGCTTAAATTGTGTACCCTTCAAGTACAGTTTTAACGACAAGCTATGCCAGTAGGATGAAAATTGGTCTCTTTCATTTGTTTTGTAGGTGCGTTGAACTAGCAGAGGAGAAAGAGGGGAAGAGGTCATCATCGAAGACGATGGTGAGGCCGCCAAAGATGGCATGACACAGGTGGCAATGGCCGATGAGGAGCACAAAATGGATGTGCAGAGGGATTGGGAGGGAGATGGCAAGGGAGCAATTTAGTGCAGTTAGTGTACCATAGTATTTTGCGGATCTCTTAGGTCCAATGGTGAAAAATGATGTTGCACGGGGCAAGACCTGTGCAAGTTGTGGATCTCTTTATCCAACAAGTTGTGATGAATCGAACCGAGTTATATTATGTGATAACTTGTAAAAGAAAAAAACATGACACGTTATAAAACACATGAGAAGCTTTTCTTGTCATATTCTCGATTATTATCTGTCAAAACTGAAACAACTAAAGAAGACTTGAAATAAAAATACACATCATATTGTTGGGCAATTTTATTTTGCTTCAACCATGAGAAAGAGAACATGAAAAATATCATGCCAAGTGCAAGTTCTAAATCACAATTCAATGAACAATATGAAACGGTAACAATCACTGTTTCTGAGGCTACAGCCAAAGGAAGACATTAGTGCCCACAAACCACCTTCATTAAACCACTAATATTCCTAGTGGTGCTCTTCCTTGATTTCAAATAGCCCATCAGGACCTGTTCATCATAAACGAGCAAATGTCATAAACAGTGGAATTTCAGGTCAACAAGATAATTTGAAAACAAAGGCATGCACAGTATCAATGGATAACTAGCAGCTGTCCCGGCAAAGCAAAAAAGACACTATTGCACCAGTCTACAGACTAACAATAACATGTACATAAGCATAAAAAGGGCAACCGGGTGCACTAAATTCCCGCATACACAGGGTCTGGGAAGGGGTCCCGCCATTTGGTGTATTGTATGCAGCCTTACCCTGTTTTTTACACAAGAGGTTGTTTCCAGGACTTGAACCCGTGACCTTCCAGTCACATGACAACAACTTTACCAGTTGCGCCAAGGTTACCCCTCGTACATAAGCATAAACACCACCAAATATAAATTAACCTCAGAGAATGATAAATAATATACACGGACAAAAAAACCATGCAAAATGCGTAATTGAAAATTTGGCTGACTGTAAAGCATTACATCGGTTGACTCTCGGATACTCATTAATTATGTTAAGTTTTGTCTCTGATAAGACTTGTCTATCAAAATTTATCCATAAAGTACTATAGGTATTTGCAAGACCAAGACATGCTTATTCCTCAACAAATAAACGCCAAGTTCTCATACATCGTTGTGTATGAAGCAGGAAGGAATTGGAGGGTATCATGCGAACAAAAAAGAGCATAAACTCAAAGCAATAACAATTTCTCAAATTGTGGCTAAAGAAATGGAACAAATACAAGTTCAACCTTGTAAATCTGAAAAATGGAGCTTGCAATATGCCAGTAGATACCATAATATGAAGCTTATACAATTAACTGTAACTAGACTAGTTTAAACAAACTATAAGAAATAAGTAATATGCGGTGCATGCAAACTCCATTATACCAACCAACTAGATATTTGCCTGTTCTTTGCTTAACAAATGTCTAAGAATGCTGCAACATAATTTATGTCCCAAAATACTAGAATTAAGAATCCAGCAATGCAAGAACTGAAAATATCTAATTAATCCAACAAGTTTAGTGGAATGGCAGCAGGGAACTTTAGGCTCGTGAAGAAAAATATAATATCAAGATACAAAACATGAAAGACACATACCCCATGGGAATTCCTTATTGCGGATATGCAAATATGGGTATGCCTGCACCAGAAATAAAAGAGTTAGAATTCTTTTCACTTAACAAAATCAAAGAAAATAGATATCCTAAAAGATGAATCATGTCAAGCAACTTTTGGCCTGAAAGGTGTATTATAGGAAACAAATGATGAACTTAAATCATAGAATAACTTCTGAGAGCTAGAATCTATTATATTTATTTTCCGGGTACATTCAGTCCCCCTTGCCTCTATCTGTATTATATTTATATTTGTATTCTCACATAGACATATGAACGCTAGGATACATGGAGTACCTCATTTTAAGCCATTCCTTTTCTTACCCGTTCTTGAAATAATGGGATATCAATTTCTTGAGTAGTTATTACATATTAGATAGACCCAAATTACAAAACTTCCCATAAAGTTAAGTCATTCATTTGCACGTAAGTACTCAATGAGATTGATATTAATGATTTGTTACAGTTCTGTATAGCTAACAAAGATTTGATTCATGATAGGTGTGTTATGAGCTATTCAAATTCAAACGAACTTCACATATGGAGTATGATTTTTAATGTGTTCCCTATAAAGTTAAGTCATTCATTTGCACATAAGTACTCAATGAGATTGATATTAATGATTTGTTACAGTTCTGTATAGCTAACAAAGATTTGATTCATGATAGATGTGTTATGAGCTATTCAAATTCAAAGTGAACTTCACATACAGAGTACGCTTTTTGACGTGTTCCCCAATAGCAAGAAGCAGTATCTCTTGATTATAACTAAAATTCCTGGAAATGAAAAGGAATAAAAGTTGTTTTACAGTGTTTATTTATTTACATTGTCATTTGTTGTCTTGGGCTGGAGCCCTGGTCGGACACTGATATTTCTGTGGAAATATCTAACCTTTTAGAAGTCAAGGAAGCTATAGATTAAATTGTTTGTGTTGTCTCTAATGGCGGTTGGTGTTGGCAGGATGAGCAGAGGGATCAATACATCCTCTTTCATTTATAAACAAACTTCCATTACTTATAGTTATAATATTTTATTAGAAAAAGAGCAGGTCAGACAAATTGAGTATGCTCAAACATGCATTTGAAATGGGGCAAAGAGAAAATGATCACATATCAAAGTAACAATAACATAAAACGAGTGGAAAAAATGTGTCCATCTCTCAACTAAAAAAGTCAACAAAATTCAAGAATGTTCATGAAAAAAGAGAAACATGAAATTTTTGCAGTGAAATTTCAACAGGAAAGGAATTAAAAAAAATCAAATTCCATATAAAGGAAAGCTTACAGGAGGTTCATCATAGTGGTGGTGTCCCTTTGATAGAATATAAACGGCTAAACCAGTGCATGAAACAATGCCTAGATATGTAATCTTCTCCCATTTGGCCGTTTCATCTGATACAAAGAAGAAGATAAAAATTCAATACAACACAAAATATTCAAATAGAAAGCATGCATAGAACAATATACGCTTATTAAGCGAGAGAAAATCCATTAATCTCAACCTGGAACAGTGACATGATATATTAAGCAGAAAATACCCTATTTGAAGGAATGTATCAAAATTGATGTTTTAAATTTTAAGAAGATAAAGTGAAACATAAAATTATATTATTTTGGGGTGATAACAGGTGGCAAACACCACCTGAAAACTCACACACACAAAAGGGAGAACCCGGATACGAACACGGGTAACCATGGAAAATGTCTGGCTGCCTAACAATCTCAACTATGCCAGTTGAGCTAGGCCTTATGCACATGACACATCATAAAATAACAATCCATTTCTGAATACTAAATCCATTGAGGTAAAATCTAACAATTCAAATACAAATTTATTGGAGTCAATAATAAGATTTAAAATATAATTCACCATTTCTGAATACTAAACACTGTGCATAAACATTCAAACACGCTAATTAACCTAAAAACACGAATCTATGCAAAATTCATTTCAGCAGAGAAAAATTAGAAACGTAAAATAGTATAATTGAGGAATCAAATCAAATCAGCTCGAAGCATATGAATATTAAAATTCCGCATTCATATTGATAAATTAAAAAAACAAAACCAAAATTAAGCTAATACATGAAACGCATCAACAAAAATCAAACGAATATGCGAATTGAAACCCTAAAAGAATGTAAAAGGGGTACTGACATGCATCATCGTGATGACCAGAGGAGGCAGAAAAGTTTCTCTTGGGAGCGGGAGAGGCACCGGAGCCTCCTCGTCGGAGGACGTTGCGAAGAAAACCAGATCGCATCAACGTCGTCGCCATTTTACTCTTCTTCGAAATATGTTTAGCTTTTTCTTTGTTTTTTTACAAATGGAGAATAACTCACGCTAGAGCAGAGAAAACGAAACGAACTACTCGGTGTGTTTTGGACCGGCCCAATTGGACCAATGTTTTTATTGCAATTCCACCCCCCAATCACACACACTTGCGCCCCACCAAAATATTTATGTTTGGATTTTAAAATTCCGTTTCAGATTATATAATTTGAAATACAAAAAATCTCATCTCATTTAAGTAAAGTTGTGTGCTTTACACGTCAACATTTTGTCGTATGGACGTACTAAGAATCAAAAGAAAAAAAACAAGATTTTGAAAAGGTCACAGTCGATGAAATGAAATACAATAGCATAATTTAGAATATAAATTAAAAACTTATGCTATTATTAAGTTATGCCCTTATTATTAAGTTTTTAATTTATCGCAACTCCACTAGACTACGCAAAACCAATAATTTATTTTGGTTATGGAGGTTTGTTGCGAGATCATACACGAAAATAAATTATTGGTTTTGCGTGGTCTAGTGGAGTTGCTTCTGTTATGTTATATATGCAGAACCTATGGCTATTTTACATGTTATCATTCTTGCTTGGAAAGAGGATATAGAGAGGCTGTTATAGAATAAGATTTATTGATTGCCCTTAATGTCATTGTTTCATGCTCCATCACACTTTAAAAGATGAAGGTTATTTGTACTAATTGACTGGCTGAGAATATGGGAAATTGTTGAAGAGACACCCTATGTTCCGATAGCTTGGCAATGCCAGTTTTAATTTTCAAAATTGGCATGTCTCTCTTTCTCCGTTGTCTCCCTAGGATGAATATATTTTCTTGACATAAAAACCAAGAGTGGTTACCTACCTACCTTTTTTTTTTTTGCGCAAACAAAGTTAAGGCATTTCATAAAGTTGAAAGACTCAGAGCATATACAAACCCTCTTGGTTAATTTTTTTTCTTATTTACGAATTTGTTGCAAAATAAAACTCATTATATTTAAAAGTTTTATTTTGCAACATATATACTTAAAAATGTTACTTTAGAGCATTTGACTAAATTGATAACCAACTTCAACGGGAATAATTCAGCAGATTTCAAAATTTAACAAATTCTAACAGTATAATTATTCAAGCAATTATAGCAGACAACCACTTGTAAGACTTGTTCTTTTTATATGACAACCACAACTTTATCATTGAAGTTTATTATTTAGTACATTACTTATTCTGAAAGCAAGAAGCCACAATGTTGTGATTGAAGTTATTTGATCCAGGAACAAGGCAAGCTCAACATAAAGTACAAATATAAGAAGACAGCACACTGAATGCATAAAAAGATTAGGCTAGAAAACCAACAAACAGATGGTGCAAACGTCTAATATTCTTCTCCTTCCTCACCATCTTCACCTTCAGTAGCCTCTGCACCAACTTCCTCATAATCCTTCTCAAGGGCAGCAAGATCTTCACGAGCCTCAGAGAACTCGCCTTCTTCCATCCCTTCACCGACATACCAGTGTACAAATGCCCTCTTAGCATACATGAGGTCAAATTTGTGGTCAATGCGTGAGAAAACCTCAGCAACACTAGTGGAGTTGGAAATCATGCACACGGCCCTCTGCACCTTGGCAAGATCACCCCCTGGAACCACAGTTGGAGGCTGATAATTGATTCCACACTTGAATCCAGTTGGGCACCAATCAACAAATTGAATAGTGCGCTTGGTCTTGATAGTTGCAACAGCTGCATTAACATCTTTAGGCACCACATCACCTCTGTACATAAGACAGCAAGCCATGTATTTACCATGGCGTGGATCACACTTTGCCATCATAGACGATGGCTCAAATGCGCTGTTTGTGATTTCAGCAACTGATAGCTGCTCATGGTATGCCTTCTCAGCTGAAATCACAGGAGCATAAGATGAAAGCATGAAGTGAATCCTAGGATATGGCACTAAGTTTGTCTGGAATTCAGTAACATCGACATTCAAGGCACCATCAAATCTCAAGGAAGCAGTTAGTGACGATATCACCTGAACATACCAATAAAATGTTAAAGGGGTGCAATACAACAGAAATTGCTGTTTCAATGTCTGGTTAATGGTTATATGTTATGTTGCACTTTGATTCAATTTAACAAGAGAAATATTACTTATTAGGAACTGATTCATGCTATTGGACTTCAGGGAAGGAATTGCACAAACAATGATATCAATTATTAATAATTACATATATACCTGAGAAACTAAGCGATTGAGGTTGGTGTAGGTGGGTCGCTCAATGTCAAGGGAGCGCCTGCAAATATCATAAATGGCTTCATTGTCAAGCAAGACAGCTACATCAGTATGTTCCAGAAGGGAATGAGTGGAGAGGACACTATTGTAGGGCTCAACAACAGAAGTTGAAACTTGGGGGGAAGGATAGACAGTGAATCCAAGCTTGGATTTCTTGCCATAGTCCACTGAAAGACGTTCCAGCAGAAGGGAACCAAGACCAGAACCAGTGCCTCCACCTACAGCATTGAAAACAAGAAAGCCTTGGAGACCAGTGCAGTTGTCCGCAAGCTTTCTGATGCGGTCCAAGCATACATCCACAATTTCTTTTCCAACTGATTTAATTAAAAAGAAAACAACATTATTATAATTTGATATGATATTCAACAAGGAAAAGATGTCATGTTTCAAATATATTATTAATTACTGGTGTAGTGGCCACGAGCAAAGTTGTTAGCTGCATCCTCCTTTCCGCTAATGAGCTGCTCAGGATGGAATAGTTGGCGGTATGTCCCAGTCCTCACTTCATCAATCACGGTAGGCTCAAGATCTACAAAAACTGCACGAGGCACATGCTTTCCAGCTCCAGTTTCACTGAAGAAGGTGTTGAAAGCATCGTCACCTCCACCGACGGTCTTATCACTTGGCATCTGCCCATCAGCCTAAAACACCACATACAAGAAACAACTCTTTAACTCCAAAGCATGTTCCATAACAAAGAAGTAGCAACAGTACAAAATACAATTCCAAATTACGGTTGTGGCTACGCTGCAAACTTTGACATTAGAGCAAAATGCGGTCAAACACAGCCACATCGGTGATACCGTTCTTTTGAACACCCTCACACATATTGTAAAGGAACTCACATTCGATTTAGAAATTGTTTATTATTACTGTTATTATTAGAAAATTATGGGATACCACTTGATATTAACAAATGAGAAAATTAAACTATTCAAATCTCAATAGAACCAGGATTATAATAATCAATAAGCAATTTAAACAGGATTCACAGAAAAAACGAGTTATAAATCTTCGCACATTTCCACAATTTATTTTTTTTGAAACTGCATTTACAAAAAAAAATAAAAAAATTGAATGATGAAACTAGATTATTCTAGAAAGTACCATCGAAGTGAAAAACCTAACTAATTTAACGTTATTTGTATCTATGATTAACATTGATTTGAAAAAATATGCAAAAAATGAAACAATATGAACACCTGATGAATAATTTGCGCAAACAACCAATTTCAATTAGATTTACATTTCTAATCAATCGAACATTACTAAACTAAATGCAAATCATAATCTGTATTGAAATTGAACATAACATGTATGTAAAACCGTAGATCATTTCAAGAAATGCATCAACAATGCGTTGAAATTGGTTACCTGAATGCCATGTTCGAGGCAGTAAAGCTCCCAACAAGCATTACCGACTTGAATACCGGCTTGACCAATGTGGATGGAAATGCACTCTCTCATTTTGGAAGATTGAGGAAAAGAAGAAGAGATTGAGAGATGAACGTTTATTAAGACGCCTCTCTTGTTGCGATGCGATGATTGGTAAGAAGAAAATAATAGGATGGTTTCTGTTTGTGTATGTTGGCTTGGTTGGTTGGTTGGTTTCTACTGTATTTGTAACCGTAATGAATGGAAGAAAGGGTAACCGTTTAATTTGTTTTCTATCACATTATTTATTTATTTATTTATGCCACATTCCTTTTATTTTAATTTTTATGAATTAAAATACATTGACAATAGTCCCCGTGAGCATAGCTCAGTTGGCAGGGACAAACATTGTTATATGCAGGGTTCGAACTACGGACATCCCACTTAGTCACTAAACTACTTGACAAAAAAAAATGCATTTGACAATCTTGACAAAAAAAATGCATTTACAAAAATATTTATATTTATCGTCTTTCAAATGTATTATTGGGGCTCGAATCCAAGACGGTCGAGTCTAAGGCGAGTATTTTAACCACTATACTAAATCTTTGGAGTTATTCAATTTTCATAACTAGCCTGACTTTTATTAAAAATTAATAATAATAAAAATCCAAAAATGAACTCATTTTTTACGATTGGTTAATGAACTCCGTCAAGAAAGAATTGTTCAAAAAAATCTGAGTTTGATTTTTTGGTAGAACAATTTTTTGACAAACTTTATTTACCTAATAGTCGAACTATGGATGCGTAGTAAGAATGTAGGTACGGTACGGGTACGTACACTATTTAAAATATACACACATAAACGAAATAAATTTAGTGAGGTCATTCACACTTCAAAAATTTTAACAAGTAGTAGTATATTTTTTGATTAAATATAGCTCTGATTTTAACCAGTGTAAGATGTTAAAAGTCTCTATAATGTTAGATTCAAGCTGATATGATCACAATTTTGGTATTGGACACACAAGTTCAAACTAACAATCAATCCTCCCACAATTGGTTTCATATTTCCTTGTAAAACTAGATTCAAGAAGTTATCTCTGTTACTTTCTTGCCAAACTGCTTATTTTACTGATTAAACTCAAATTATGACTTATTATGCTAAACTTTATCTTTCAAAATTTCAGCTTGTGCATCCAAAATTATGACTTGCTTCAGGGACATACAAGAATTAAAACGAACATTATGACGGGCTCATAGATTTCGCGCTCTTTAGTTTGATGGTGATGACATTGGATGAAGTTGTTTCTCGAAAACAATGTTGCCAATAATTGTGTTGTTACATAATAGTGGATTGGTTGGTTGACCTGAAGCATGATAGAACATTATTGATCTAAGACTGTCCTTAGTTTTTATCCTCATTTGGATGCTGTCTTCTTTTGTTTAGTCTTCTGGTTGAACATTTCTAAAGTGAGAACTTACATAGAACTATAAGAAACTTCAATGTGATTGTTGATTAACATGAATTAAGGGATAATGATGCTTACTTGTTCTGCTTAATAAGCACAAAAGATATTTTAATTTATTTGCATCTACATTGTTGTCTTTGTTCATTGACAGAGTCTAATGTCGATTTCGATCGCTTACAATGGTGTATTGCTAGTAAGAAGGATTTTCTAAATAACTTTTTCAGCATATGACTTGGATCATCTAGAGTTATATCGAATAATTAGAATTGCTATTACTTCGTTGTCACTGAATTATCCAAATACTTACATTGTATTTTACAAATATACCTGCATCCTTACACTTGTTTTATTTTCTTGTAAAAGGGTCATAATGAATGACTTGCAGAACTTCAATTTCTCAGCATTGTTAGTACACTCAAATTTGAGTTTTTAGTTACGCGGGCCAAACGGGCTAGACCGAATGAGTGACATGTTATTTTAGGCAGGGCTAGAAAACCCTAAAAATCTGGCGTCGTTGGGATAAGGCGCGGTTTGATCCATGAGGCTGACCCCACTATGTTGTAAGTCTATTTTCCATCGACTTAATTGTTTTGTTTTTAGTCTTCTAATCTTAAATGATCATGTTCAGAGTTCATCAAAATCTTTCAAAAACTGTGCGAAACATAGCATTCTTATTTGTGCTCAATCGAATGCTGCCATAGATGAATAGGTATCAAGAATATCTAGCCATGGTCTATATAGAAGTAATGGGAAAATGTACAAGCCTTATCTTGTGAGGGTTGGAAATGCTAAAACAGTCCATTCAAATTCACTGCATATGCTGAAATTGATATGAAGTTAGGTAAACTATATGAACTTTAGTCGAACATGGCATACGCAGAAATGTCATATGCAGAAATTTCAAATTCTTAAATGATAAATGTGTTGGTGTTTGTAGGCCTGGCAAAATGGATTCAAACTCAGAGAGTCTGTACTCCAAACCGTTAGGATTGAACTTTGGTAGAACTACTATCTTCCAATTGTGGAAATGGATGTGGCAAAGGCAAGAAAAGACTGTGGAACTAAATGTGCTGGTGGAAGAGGAAATTGTTTTTGGCAAGAAGAACATCTAAGATGCTTAGCAGCTATAGGGGTTGCTCATTGTTGTTATTTCTAAGTTTGAACATTCTCATTGTAATTTTCAGTTAAGGTTAGTTTTGTGTTATCATCAAATCAATTGTACTATACAATATTTTATGCAATGGGAATAACAAAGTTCTGTTGATATACAATCCATTCTTATTCTTGACTGCAAATTTCACTGCCTTATTTTTGTCTCACCTTATATTATCTGTTTCAGATGTGTTTAGATCGAATGTCCCTTAATACTAACAGTGCTATGTAGGACTATAATGGGAAAAAAGAAAAAAAAAGCTTCTTTTTTCAAAAGATTCAACACCGCTGCATTTTAGTACATACTCCTTTTGTTTTTCTGATTTGTAATTATTAAAAATTAATTAAAATGTTGAATCATTACTCCCAAGGCCACGTCATATTAAAATAATCACGTGGCAATGCACCGGTGGCTCAAATTGTGCCATGTCATCATCGAAGGGTTGAGAGTGCTATGACACAAGGGCTACATATGAGGGAATTTGAAATTACATGGATGATGGAACCTAAAGAATAATTGAAATGACCAAGTAATATAGGTTCATCTTTCCTTTAATGCAGAGGGAGCAAGTAAAAAAGACAACCCTGCACTGAGCTGATACAAAAGCTCTCTGTATGAAACATTAAAAATTAACAAATTATAATGTGGTTTTCAAGATATGCAAAAGTAGTATCACAATCATATCATATATACTTATTTACTGAATTTGGACTTGTGAAACAACAAGACTAATTTAATTCCCATTACAAAATTGTATGGTTTGGTTTACTGTCTGTTATGAGCATTGAGAATCAGACCCTTCAAATATGGTCCAAATTTTGAGTGTTCAATTGTCTTCTGATGTTGGTCAAACATCATCTTCAACTGTTTTCCTTGTTCCTCTATTCGCAACTGTAATGTTCTCTGATTCTGCAACCAAATATTAATGTAAGAGAAAATTTGATTTCAGAGAATAGAATGAACAAAATACAAATACTAAGTATGGCTTAAAAAATATGTCTATGAATGCAATCTGGACTGCAACATCGAGGTTTTTTTATGTCTTAGAAACAGCGGCGTGGCCATAATTGAGGCCACATTAGTCACATTTGACTAAAATTCTCCATAATATCAGAAATGTTTCTTTAAGGTGAAAAACTCATTGAATTCGAAGTTTTTTATTGTCTTAGACCGGAACGCCATTTCTTTACCCTTAATTTTTTCGCAACTATAGGAAATATGATTTTTCAAGTGATTATTTATTATAATAGAATGAAAAGAAAATTGCTGAAAAGTTGAGTCTAAATTCAAAAGAGACGATGTATGTTTTGATAAATTTCTATGAATCATGCAGAGTCTCAAAGTGATGTATAAATGAAATTGAAGGATATACCTCAAGTTGATCATGAAGACGCCTCTGAACATCTAGTTGCAGCTGAAGTGCCTCTTTAATTTGTGAACCCCTGCAAATTATAAAAGGAAATATAGTTGGTTACAATATGAAAATAAGCAAGAAATGATTGCACTGGAATTATAGAACATAACAATAGGAAAAATAAGTAAGTGTCATTACGATTTGGCATCAAGATTCACATTCTCCACGTGAGTTCTTTTCTCAGATTTCCCTGAAACATGATAGCAGTTTGTTTAGAATTTAGATCCTCTAAAGGAAGTAAAGTTGATAATTTGAAAGTTAATAATTTCCATTGAAATAAAGATTAAGAATAATTGGTGAATAAGCTCTAAAAATCACAAGTCATTACTCATGTGTGAAGATGTTCTCAGTCATAAATGTCTATCGCATCGGCAGCATGTATGTAATGTAGCTTAGGGAGTATCATCTGTTTATAGTTTAATAATTCAAGTTATCACTAACATAGGAAGCATCTTTGTTATTTTAGCATAAGAAGTATCGTTTTATGTACCTTTTGTGTATAACTATTATTAATTTATTTTTTTTGAATGTATAAATGTATCAAATACTCTCTCCGTTTAACATTAGGGTGTCCTATTTTAGTTTTACACGATTGAAATGCAATAAATAAGGGTATTTTAATGTTAATGCCATCAAATCAATTGTACTATCCAGTATTACATTCAATGGGAATAACAGTTATTTTGATATACAAATCCATTCTTATCCTTGACTGCAAATTTTACTACTTTAATTTTATCAACAGTTACGAGAAAATGGCATTGATATATTATCTGCTTATGCAGTGTGTGTTTTGTCTCACCTTATGTTATCTGTTTCAGATATGTTTAGATCGAATGTCCCTTAGTACTAACAACAATTCCCGGTATCAACATCAGTTGGGGTTCTTTCTCATGTCCATTGTGGAATTATGTCGATTTAGGCACTTTGTAGTTAGGTGCTGCATATTGAGTTTGATTGTGTGTGATAATGGAGTAGAAACTCGTCTTGCAGGTCTATTCGATGACTATTTAGATGAGACAAAAGAATACCAAGCCTCTAAATTATTACATTAGAGATATATCCATAAATGTCAGTTCATAAATTGCAGAAAAGAACATGAGAGATATTTTGCAACATGAGATATTAAATTTGGCTTTCAACTTTTAAAGGCGTGGTGTATTTGGTTGTAAAAAAATGATATCATTATGTAACCGAGAGCAGGTATAAGACATAAAATGTAACTGAGAGCAGGTATAAGCGAAAACAGTACCGAAAGGCAGAGAAAATGCAGACATAAACCAGAAAACAGCAGGTATAAAACCTGTAACTGATCCTAAGCACAGCATTACCGGTCTGGAAAATCCGTAAAAGTTAGACTTGTCTCCATTTCCGGCTAACGCCCAATTGAATTACTCGACAAACATGTACACATGCACGTATACTTAAAATTAGCAGTCTGTCACCGCAGATTTCAAATTAGCATCTGTTCTAGCATTTTTATCAATAGTGTGAGGTTCTCACAATTCTCAAAACACGTTTCTAGTCAAATCAAAGCTAAATATTGAATTCTCACATTTCCCAAGATGTTTAACAAAGATTGTATCAAATAGGAAACATAAAGAATGGTTCAATACAAAAATCTTATAAGCAACCAAAATCTACTAAACACTAGTACGAATTCCAAAACCTTCTTTCTTGGCAAATGATGTGTAGAATTCCTTAACATGATTAAAGGTGTCGAATTCTATTCCAATACAAGGATGAAGATTAGGATGATATCAACAACATTAGTCTCATGTATGAAGCGGTTTCTAAACCATTAGACATATGATTAGTTATCCCATCATCTTTTATGCCTTCTAAGTCATTAGAAATATTGTCAACTATAACATATGATCTTTGATGTCTCTACTAGTGCAATTTTTTATTCAAATGCATCTTCTTCTTCTTTTTTTATTCAAAGTCTTTTGGATTAAAATGGTTCGTTAATCTGATGATTCAACATTGAGAATTTTTAGGGAAAATACTTTGTTTAAAATATTTAATAGGAAAGTATGTTGTTTTGGGAATTATGAAACATGTTTTGTGACATTTTGAAGAAAAATGGTAACTTACAAAACTAGCCTTCTATTTAAATTAAAACTAGTTTGAATAATGGCAAACGAATATTTTTGTCCCAATAACAAAAATATACACTTGATAATTTACACCATCGTATTTTTAGATGGATGTAAATCAGTAGCAAGTATATTACGGACTAAATCCTCAAACCATTAATCACATTAATAAAGGAAACGACAAATTTTTATACTAGCTAGCGTATCCCTCCCACCACCGGTGTAGACGCATAGACACATGTGCTTAGGTGATCATGGGGAAAACATAACAAATAGGGTTAATAGCAGGGGCGGTTCCTCTCCTGAGGATGAGGTAGCCTTTGCTACCCAAAAAAAGCTGGTATCTATTTATATTTAGCTACCTTAAATAATAAATGTTGAGCTACCCAAAGAAGTTTGGTTGTCGAAAATTAGAATAAATAACAAAGAAAAAAATTGTTACATGGTTGATAGATTTATTTATACTGGTTTGATACTTTCAGTCTTAATAACAACTAGAGGTAGAAAATATTTCAATAACAATAGTGAGAAACAACTTAAACTGATAATAAGTTCTTGCAAATAACTTGTTTGTTTACATTGAAAAGACATTAATAATCTATTTATTAAACAGTTAATTGTGGATCAAATTGACTTCTTAAATTGCGTTTTGCCCGACTTTTAAAATATTTGTTTTCAATATTTATTTCATTTGTTGTTGCTCTAATTTACACTTCATATAAGTAAAATTATTGTTTCAAAAAAAATATATAAATAAAATTATTGTAACTTTTTTACGTATCGGTTAAGTTTCGAATTAAATTTGTTTTTGGTATCTACAACACTCGCAATTTTCAAGTTAATTAAGTTCCTAAGATTTTGTTTATTTTAGTCCTTATTTTATTGTTATAGAGAATAAATGCAAGACTAAAAACAGTCTTTGTTTTGTATAATTTTAATAAAATGAGACAAAATTTGCATTAAACTTTGTAAGGATTAAACCTAAAAAATCATAATTTATGGGACTAAAAAATGTTTTATCATTAAATTTCATGTTAATTTTAAGATATTTTTTATATTTCACCCCCCCCC
>Ga0228710_1001529_pt1 | contig 34897 bp, 13 predicted proteins | sample MedpolnodulmetaG_FD_177995 | JGI IMG/M metagenome (GOLD analysis project Ga0228710, IMG submission 177995) | Root nodule microbial communities from Medicago polymorpha collected in Santa Monica, California, United States - pink nodules | ecosystem: Host-associated > Plants > Roots > Nodule... | reverse complement strand
TGATAACTTATAGAATCACTCAAGTACATGTACCAAAAAAAAAAAAAAGAATCACTCAAGTCTTTTACACTAGTACTTATTTGATTCACAAGTTATATTATTAATGATTTGTTTTTTTATAAAAAAAAAATATAAGCTAGGAAATTCTTTTTTTTTTGTCAAGTAGCTTAGTGATTAAAATTCACCTTTTTCAAAGTGAATAAATGGGGTGTTCGGGGTTCGAACCTCGGCCCCTGCATATAATAATGCATGTTCCTGTCAACTGAGGGGAACAGCCGGAAATTCATTTATCTAAACATAAATTAAATGTCTTTATGTTTTCTTCTATTGTCAACAAAGAAGAAAGTTTTTTCAACCCTTTTGTATATACACACATGCTCTTGATGTTGATGAACGAAATGTGTGATTGGTTGCAGGACATGGGGAATAATAAGTTTGACAATAGCATTCATATGGCAGCTTTATACCTTATGGTTGCTCGTCCATCTTCACGAATCCAAGGAAGGTGTTCGTTATAGTCGATACCTTCAACTATGCTTTGCTACTTTTGGTATGATACATCCACGTGTTCATTCATTTCTTTTTCATTTTGTGTATACTATATTTTCATTTGATTTAAGGAAGATATTGCAACAAGTAATACTTACCTAAGTTTTCACCAAACTAGAGAAAATGTACTCTCTAAAATGAGAATATATAGGAATTTTCATGGTTAACAAAATGCAACAAATTTTAGCTGAAAATGCAATATGAAACTAAAAACAAATGTCATTTTCATGCAATAAACTATTGATTGAACTATACATCATGTCTAGTTTGAATGTGAATTAAATAAAAAGATAGGCATGTAACATGACAATATTGGTAGACTATTCACGTATACACATCCTTTTGAAAATGGAGATGTAGTGATGTTCATCAAAAATTGAGTTGCTTGTGCAAACAATAAGAGTAATGAGTGGTATTAAATGATTGTTAGAACAATTTGTAAACAATAATATAAATATTAATTTAAAATAATTACAAAATCAACATATGTTTGGCTTATTTAAAAACCTGCAAAAAATTTGCACACGTTTGGATTGCATAATCCTGACAAATCAAGTGTTTTGCGTAATTTAATTTAGTCTAACTAGATTAAATATGTGGCCCAATACGGACCACTATGAAACAAATTGGATAGTCAGTTTTTTCATATTTACTGTAGTGATTTTTTTGTGGTGTTTGGGTTTGAACTCCGGCCTTGCATGTATTATGCATTATCCTTATCAACTGAGTTAAGCTCACAGAGATATCTACTATACTGATTAAAAACTAAATGGTTGGCCTCAAATAATTAATGTACTTCGGCTAATGTTGAATCCCTCAAATAGTACACAAATTTGATTCATGGGTTGAACATTTGGTCGGACTTTATTTAATCTCTTGAACGAACTACAAATTAGTCAAAATCAATTGATGAAGTGTTGGAATGGAATGTTGCAGGTGAGAAATTGGGGAAGTTGCTAGCTTTATTTCCAATACTATACCTATCAGCAGGGACATGTACTACATTGATCATCATAGGAGGGTCAACAGCTAGGACATTCTATGAGGTTGTTTGTGGAGAATCATGTTCTTCCAAACCTATGACAACCGTGGAATGGTACTTGGTCTTTACGTGTGTTGCTGTGGTCCTGTCTCAGTTACCAAACTTGAATTCAATTGCTGGAATTTCCCTCATTGGAGCAGTCACTGCTGTAGGGTATTGTACCTCCATTTGGATGGCTTCTGTGGCACAGGGTACCCTACCAGGTGTGAATTATAATCCAGTTAGGGGAGGGAACAGTGTTGAAAAAATTCTTGGTGTGTTTAATGCATTTGGTATCATTGCCTTTGCCTTTAGGGGGCACAATCTCATCCTTGAAATTCAGGTATGTGATCATATAAGATTATTTTTTCTTAACTGACTATTTACTTTTATTGAAGTTGGTGACAAATGGAATTAAAAGAGAAATGCTAAAAAGTGTTATGCGGTATTAATAATTACAAGGAAAATGTTAATGAGTGTTTTCAGATACTAGTTAAGTAAACTAATATACAAATAGTGTATTGGAAAGTGGTGAAAAGTTCTATATTTAATTTTTTAAAAGTAAAATAATTGTTGTTTTTAATGAAAAGCTTATATATTTACTTTATTAACTAATGTCTTACGGGCATGTGTTAGCATAACTCTAATTATAATAAGGGAATACTTTTTTTTTTTAAAGGAAGGAAAAAAAAAAATTTACAAGAAAGAAGGGAAATACTAACTAGTGCTCAAGGAGCATTAGTTAAGAAAACTAATATAAAAATATTGTATTGGAAAGTGTGAAAAAAGTTGTATATTTAACTTTTTCAAAATATAAAATTTGTTATTTTTAATAAAAATGTTTTAATTTTAACTTTTTTAACTAGTGTCCGAGGTAACTGATTAGCATGATCAATAAATTTTGATAAATTTGTCTATAGGTTACTTGTCAATGGTAGGAGTTTCATTTGCCAAAATGTCAATTTGAAGTTTCTTTGCTTCTTTTATCTTTTGACTTTGTTGTAGTAATGAAATAGGTACATTGTTTTGTTGACAATTGATACGAAGTATTGCTTTCAAAGTTGAAAGTTGTTTTTAAGAGGTTGGATGAAGTATACATCATTGAAGTTAGTGGATGACTTTCCCAGTCTTCATTTTAGATTAATTGCGGTTCAGTTGATAAGTTGAGAGACAGAGAATCACTCAAGCTCGTTTAAAGTGTACATTATCCGATCATATTATTATAAGTAAAAATTAATATTTTAGATTCATTTATTAAATTCAAAAGAACAATAATATGTATGAGTTAATTGACACTAAAAGACAAATATCCACATAAGACATCTTTATTCTCTAAAATGAAATATAAGAGAAAAGAATATTTAAAAAGTTGATCTTTATAAATTAAATTTCAGATCACATACTTTAACTTTTCAAATACTCTTTTTCTTGTATCTCATTATGGTGGAGGGAGTGTGTCTTTAGAAAGGGTTGGAGATTTTTAACTAGATGAACTCTAAATCGAGAATTAGTTTCGTAGTCAATTCAATGATTAATTTTGGGAGAGATATCTAGTATATCATGAGATAATCAAAGATCTTATCTTATTTGTGACAATGGATTACTAAAAACACTTGACTAATATATTACTCAAGTATCTTTTGATTCTCATCAAAATCTTTGTTGCAGGCTACTATGCCTTCAAGTGAGAAGCATCCATCACACGTTCCCATGTGGAAAGGAGTCAAGATTGCTTACACACTAATTGCCGCTTGCTTATTTCCCGTAGCCATCGGTGGCTATTGGGCTTATGGCCAACTGGTAATGCATCTCACTAATTAGAATTAAATAATTTAGAACCAAACAAAAAGTTAAAGAATTTGTCTCATGACTATATAATATGAAAATTGTTGTTCACACTTCTAACAAGGCTGAAACATATCAGAAAAAAACGTAAATATCTATCAACAATTAACTGTCGTCGGTTAAAATTCATTGATAGTTAAATGAGATTATATTGGTAAATTACTAGTGTTTCCTAGCATTGAGTGAAGTGTGAACATCATTCTTCATAGAATATTGATTTTCTAATACATACACATGATTTGTTATGCACATGATTTCTAAAATACAAATGTTTTTACTCTTGTAATAACTTATTTTGGTATTTAAATGAAGCTTATTTTATTGTCAAATAAACTATTTTGTTATCATAAATATTACTTTTTTTTAAACTATCACTTTACAGAAGTCAGATCGAAACTAAATTATTGTAGAATGAAAATATCAAAAATAACTTCTTTACATGAAGATGCTAACGAGTGCTCTTAAAAATATGACCTACCCTTTTTAAAATCTAAAACAAATGAACCCATTAATTACTAGGACTTGTTTTATAGTATGCCATACATATTAATTTATACACATGACTCAAAATGTACAGATTCCTGAAAATGGAGGAATGCTCACAGCACTATACAAATTTCATTCCCATGACATATCAAGATTTGTGCTTGGATTAACCAGCTTCTTTGTAGTAGTGAATTGTTTGTGTTCATTCCAAATCTACGGCATGCCAATTTTCGATGACATGGAATCAAAATACACAACAAAAATGAATAAGCCATGTCCATGGTGGCTCCGCTCAAGTATTCGAATCTTCTCAGGATTTTTATCCTTCTTCATAGGAGTGGCAACACCATTTTTGGCTAGCTTGGCTGGTTTAATTGGAGGAGTAGCATTGCCAGTGACATTAGCGTACCCATGTTTTATGTGGCTCGAAATAAAGAAGCCAAAAAAATATAGTGTTATGTGGTGTCTCAATTGGTTTTTGGGAACATTTGGTATTGGTCTTAGTGGCATATTGATTGGTGCTAGCACATATGTTATTGTTCGTACGGGTATTAAAGTGAGTTTTTTTGACCCTAAGTAGTTTTGATTACACAAAGAGGAAAGATCTACAAGGGAAATTATATATGGAGGAAATTAAGAAGATGATTGATCATGTTGTCTTTAATTTTGTACCCAAAATTGTCTACCCCATATGTAGTTATGTTTATGCTAAAATAATCATGATATTTGTGGTATTTAAGATATCAACAGTAAACCATTACAAAGAAGAAGAAATTAGACTTCAGCGTGCGAGTATGGTTAGATGTGTCAATGTGAGTTGTTAAGTAGGTTAAAATTAAGCTTACTTTTTCTCTACGGATTTTATTATAATTATTTTGTGGAAGTTAGAATTTTTTCCAATAATGTCATTTTTATTTTCTTTGCTATTGAAAAGTGAAAATGTTGGTCATAATCAATTGATGTTTCATAAATTTTGATTCACATTCTAGTTTTCAAGATGTTTTCTTTTGCTCCTTAGTTTCATTTTACTTTTTTGACTAAAGTTTCATCTTACTTTTAGCATTGCATGATATGAATAGTGCATTGAGGTTTTGACTAAAAAAAAAGGATTTTATTGATTTATACCATTAGTGTAAATATTTTTGACAGTGTTATCTAATTAAAAAATACGATATCATTAACAATGTTTCACTTGGTAATTTCTTAAAGTCACATTTAAAATGACTTATGATAGGGACGGAGCAAAACAATTTACACCGATCACATGGCATGTCAGTGCATCAAAAGTTTACCCTAAACAATATATGATCTTACATTTTCATTTGTCTTGGATGTTTGAAAAGTGAAGCTTCAAATCATTTTCAATTCGGTGACTTATTGACATCACTAGGGCAGGCCATAGCAAGAAAGCGATAGTGTAGTTTAAAAAAGAAAACAAGAAATTATTCGAATAACAACTAAGGCATATTTGTATGATACTATTGCTATGTAGAGAAAACGACCACATTATGTGAACTTTTGGCATGCATGGATTTGTCCACCAAAGTACTTCATTATTTCTTGGACGGTTGAGAAACAGACAGGTGAGGCAGAGGCTTAATGTTTTTTGCATGCATATTGGTTCTTCATTATAAGGCAGATAAATGTTGAACTTTAATGTAAAGTCCTCGGCATGGGATCCATTTTCTTCTAATATCTCTTTAGCTAAAGCAGTCAGGAGTCATGACATCATATTTACTACTTGTTTATTTCGTATGCTTGTTGGTGGTAATTAGAGTCGTTATTGTTATGGTTGAATGATGATAGTCGTATAGTCTGAGTTTGTGATATGCCACGATTTTCTACAAGGTTTTACCAACTTAAAAGATCCGTTCCAGTTTGTCAAACGATCCTATTTTGCAAAAGTTTGGAAGAAAAAAAATTGTCTTTAAGGCATGAATATGATTATTTCTAGCAAAAGTAATGTTGGGGCAATGAATGAAAGCTCAACACAAACTACAAACTAAGTGGAGATAATTCAAAAAAAAAAAAAAAAAGTTGATAAATTCTCATCGCATTGACTGGTAGTGCTGTAAAATTAGATCATTTTGAATTACTTGAAGAGGTGCTTTTGGACCAAAGAAAATGGAAGATATTGGCATTTACCACGGTTATGTAGAAGCCACACCTGCAAGAGCTGCCGCATCATGGATGGGTAGTTGGTTACTACGACGCCTGCAAGCGAAAGAACGTCTGCACAGGTGTATAATTGACATTTAACAAATACAATTTACTGCTGCAAGACCAGCTAGCTAACTTTTTTTTTAATCGGACCAGCTAGCTAACTAAATTTTACAATCTTCCCCTTTCTGACAAGGAAAGATAAGAGTGTGATTAGCAGCATTTTGTTCTACAAAGACTTGGAAAGAACTAAGCCAAAGTATAATATCAAATATTGCAAGTTCTAAAATTTGATTTGCTAATCACTTATGGAAACATAAATAGGGTATCCTGATATTCGATAAGTCTTTCTTTTGCCACTCGGCATGTTAAAACATGGATGATCACTAAGGTTGCCACTTCAACGCCACTCAGCATGTTAACAATGGATGATCACAAAGGTTGCCACTTCAACTTCTCCCAAATATGTGGCTTAAATATTCTATTGTCCCTTGCATTTCATTACAATAATCAGTTTGATATTAGCTAAATATCCTGGTCTAAAAAATAAGTGTAAAGTAAAAAGAACATACTGGCACTGCACCTATACAATAAACTTGAAACGTCGCCTTCAAAAATTAGCAAAGAATGAATGATAGAAGAGAAACCGCATCGTTAATAGCCTAAAATGAACATCTAATTATCTAATCAAACAGATGCATTGACATACTCTATGCACTTACAAATATGCTGTTGTTGGATGAAAAGACTTCTACTTATACAAAATGTAAACCATCAGCAACACCGACAAGTTGCAACATCCAAACATGTGTATGGCCTTGAATTTTCCTCTATCTCTTGTGGGGTAGGTATTCGTTCTAAACCAAATGAGCAGCAGAAGTTGTATATATTTCTACAAACTCCTTTACTGAAAGGATGTACTCTTTCTGGAACCGACCTGCAGATTAATATAATGTGCTTAACATAGATATCCCAAAAAAACAGACATCTAACCATTTACCATCAACATACACATATAGCTGAAACATTAAAAGCAGTGCAACAACAAAACAGAATCGTGTTCCACCAAAATGTTATCTTTAGATCATTAAGTTAAAAATATGAAATAAATACAAAAACATCAGGGGACTACTTATCTAACCTTAGATAAGGAATCCGTCTTCTCCTTACAAGTTCATAGGTAGTCTGATTTGTCAGAATTAGGTAACTGCAAAAGGACAAACAGCGATAATCTTACTGTGTTGAACCAGGATGCTCAACCAACATGGTGGAGATAAAACGCCAGAGTATAAAAGAGGATGAACAACATTGATATTTTATTTCACATATGGTTATATTGACAGAATGAACTCCTAAGATTTAGATTAGATGCAAATGGTAGCAAACACATTCAACAACTTATAAGCCAAAAGGTAATTCTGTTATGCATCATTTTTTCGAACACTTGGTACATTTTTTCTAGCCATTCCTTCTAGACTTTGATTCTCAAAACCTCCCAAGTATCATAAAGTGGATTCTGAAAATCAGGATAATTGAATTTAAATTAAACTCCATGAAACAAATAGTTTATGGTCCAGAGATAGATCCATATAGTCTTCATTAGATAAAATACACGGTTTATTAATCGTGCAGCATCAAGATGATGGAATGAAAACATTCAAATATACATACTAAAATGTGTAGAACACAAAAGCAGGAACACGAGGAGCACGGATAGAGTAATTCATATTTTCCATTTCACATGCAAGGATCAAATTATGCCATAATGTGGAAAACTAAGCCTTATCCCACTAAGTGGGTCAGCTACATGGATCAAATTATGCCATAATGTTCTATTATAAACCATATTTCGATCCAGCTCATTAATCTCTATATCTTTCTTAATAGTTTTTCTAGGTCTTCCTCTGCCTCTAGTGATCTGACTACCCTCCATCTGATCTATTCTCGTTACTACAGAATCTACAAGTCTTCTCTCTACATGCTCAAAACACCTCACCCGAGTTCTCATCATCTTTTCTACTATAGATGCTTCCCCAACTCTCTAATGTTGTCATTTATAAATTATAATCCTATCTCGTCTAGTCTTACCACACATCCAATACAACATCCCCATTTCCGCTCAGCTTATTTTATTCTCGTATTAGTTTTTTACCGTCCAACACTCTGTTCCATATAACATCGCCAATCTTACAGCTGTCCGATAGAATTTCACTTGCAAGGATCAAAATCAAATAATGGTAATACTTTTCGATATAGAATCATCCCCCAATAAAAAAAGAAAAACAGAAATAGAACGATTTATAAGACAAGTAAGGTGATAGATAGGGCACTCAGATAATCAGATTATTGATTTAGTTTGGGAATAGTCCAGGTCTCCTGAAAAATGCTGGCATTCTTTCATTCATTAAAATTCTGACGAAAGATGGTTCTGTACCCCACTGCCGTGGATTGGAATTAGGGTTAATTCAATAAAATATTTATTCATTCTTTTTAATTTCACATTCATTTTCTATTAGAATTGTACAAAAATTGTATAAGTATCTAACAGGTAAGAAACAGAAGCAGACACATAAATGCAATCTGATGCAAGATAATAACATAAATAATCGCAAGTATTACCTATGGAATACCAGTAGGAGAAGCAGAAATATAAGGCAAATTGACAGAGTGATCAACAGTAGTATCATGATCGCATCCTGCCACCTGACAGCCAAAAAATTGAGCATCCAATTTCAGATTACAAAATATACAGATAGGAGGAATGGACATTTTTCCTTTGGATTATGGCAGAATTCATAATTCATATAAAGTACAAGAGGGATTTGAGAAACATATTCTCCATCAAAGTATCATTAGGTGAATTCCGTGTGAGTCTCACTAAATAAAAATCCCCAGATATCTAGTACACCAACACGAAACTCAACCAATAACAACAAATACAACAACAACCAAGCCTTATCCCACTAAGTGGGGTCGGCTACATGGACCAAATTATGTCATAATGTTCTATCATAAATAAACCAACCAATAACAACAAATATGATAGTAAAAAAGATTATACAAAGAGCATGTTCCTATTTGAACAGAAAAAGTATACAATCATCAACAATATTAATTTATCTAATTTTTATCCCTGATTACCACCATCTGCAGCCACTAACATTACATTGGTGTCAAGAGAAGGTAAGCCTAGGCAAAAAGGTAAGGTTATTGACTTGTCAGGTTCTAAACACAGAATCATCCTCTACACTCATGAGGATATGACTATAGATGCCCCCACCCAAAGCCCTGATGTACATGTCAATTTTACGAAGGGGGGGATTCCACTAATAATGATTTTCCAGCATTTTAATCTTAAGCGAGCCTACGAGTTTCAACATTCATCCCAAATCATTCAAAAGAAATCATACCAAACACTTGTAATGTGAGCCTTCAGGTGTGAAATATACATGAAGCCAGTCCAGAGGCACACTGCCGTCTCTTCACAGAGGTACCACCTAAGTATTTTGACAGAAAGGAGGAAAAAATTTAGTGACAAAAATATATTTATACGTAGATACAAAGGAGCCGATAAAATTAGTAACATCATTGCCCCAACTCTGGCAAATTAATGTTAGATGGAGAACATAAGCTAAAATTTCCATTCATCATTTCTACAAGTGTTCAAGTAAAGCTGTAAGTGTAAAGTAATAATACATTAAGGTGCTTTCATACACAAACATATAAATGTAGCTTAGAACCGTCGATAATTATTAATCCAAATAGTACTTAGTAGGACATATAACCCAATAGGAAAATAAAAGCACATATGATGTAAAAATAAAGAAATGAATAGTGCAAGGATAACATGCTCAGGTCATGTTTCTAAGTATGTTTCTAAGTTTATCAAACTCATTCCTATTTTTAAGAAAATGAATAGTGATGCATATCAGTGTAGTTAGTATCCCACGTACCCCATGATATGTATCCAGATACGATATGGAAACAGCCATGGGCGATACGTATCACTATCAGGGTCTGTATCCCAAATGACATTGTATCCCATGCATATCCCATGTATCGCAGGCATATCCCATGTATCCCGAATCAATCTAGTATCCTATGATACTGTGACATTTGCGTTTCAGTTGCAGAAACCAGGTCGGGTTGCGCGACCCGGAAAAATTCCAAAAAAAAAAATCCCGTTTTTTATGGATCAGTTCTGGAAGCACACGTTAAAAAATCCCAAATTTACCCGTTTTCCTGGGTCGGGTTTATGTGACCCATCAGATATTGCAGGTGAACCATTTTGTATTCAAGAGTTTTGTTTAGTAACCTACCAATTAATTTGGAGATATTCCCAAAAGCCACTCACCTTCTCTTCCTTTATGGCTTCCAACACATACACACTCTGTTTCTCTACACTCTATATGTTTGATTTTGATTGAATTAAGGGTGCTTTACGTTATTTACTTTTGTTTATGACTTGAGTTTTGAAGTATCTTGAAGTTTATATATGATATTTGTGAAGTATTTTCGAGTTTATATATGATATTTTAAGTCATATTTTTTTTGTTCATGTATCTTACGATACACGATTCAAAAAAGTGGTTGAATGATACACGATATCCCGATTTGACTACCATGGTGTATATTGCAACAAGAAAATTATGAATCATGCAACTAACAAACAAAGGCACTACTGATAATTTGTGGTGAACAATTGCATTTCCAGGCCACTTATACTTCAGCTAAATATCGCTAGTAGTAGTTAAAATAATAGCTTCAAGTTAATATTACATTTTTGGTAAATCCATATTTTAACATTATCAACTCACCAAAATTGACAATGATTACCCTGGCCAATGCAATTTCCCAGCCAAACACAGTGGTGATCAAACTGAAGAACACATTTGTCACAATCATGACAATGCTTTGCCCGTGGAGGCTGCACAATGGTCATCAACAAAATAAATGAGCACAAAATCAAGAGGATAAATTATTAGAACACGAAATATAGTAGCGAAAGGGGATGTGTCGAGTATTCATGGTACAAAGAAAGAACTCCTAATGTGCTGAAAGTAATATTAGAACATAAGGAAAAGGTAATTCGTAAAGTAAAGCACAATACATCACTTAGATTTTGATGGAAAAATTGTTTTATAATGCTTATGTTACAAGCACACAATCCAGCATGACAAATTCATTCTAGAATTTTTACTGAAAGTAGGTCGAAAGTCGAAACTAATAACACAAAACTAAGTATTGACATCAAGCTGCATTCTTTCTCTTACAAGGCATGATAAATTTACATCAAAAGACCAATACATAAACAATGGTTTCACTGAGTACAAGATAGGGACTAGCAATTGGGAAAGTTCACCAAAATTATTTATAATCTGGTGACTATGCTTAATTATTCAATAAAGATACTTTAAGACATGACAAGGTATTCTTATTGTAGAATAATATGTATGAATGTTGTGTGTTGCAACAAGTGCATGTATGGCTCTTATTTATAATCACATACTAGGGTATACAGGGATCAATCACAATTATATAAGAATCCACCAAATCCCTAATTTTTAGTAACTGCTACTTACTTATTAAGCATGTGTTATATAATTGATTTATGGTACTGCATTTAATATAATGCGGTACAGAATGAAATTGAGTACTGAAACCATCAAACAAATGCCACACTATCACTGAAATATCCATTGAAGAATCAATAAAAAATAAATGACTTATCGATATCATGACATAATACAAATTAAATTACATATCGCCGTTCGTAATACCTGCTCCACATTGCAGTAGGTGCACGTCCATGTTCTGCAAGGAAATAATAATTCATATGAAATCGATCAACGGTGTATGGAATCAAAGATCTTATGGATGGACATCTACCTGATTGTTGATGCAGGAGGATACAATTCTGCCACCAACTTTGACCAATATGTTGCATTACTTCCGGCAACACATTTTCCAGTCTGATTTCCCTCCATCGAAATTACAAAGCTCCCATTTTTGCCTAAAGCTGGTTGACTTTGCTTAAGCATTCAGAAATTGAATATAAATAGTTAGACGAAACCCAAACATAAGTTTACTTCACGTGTTTTAATGATAAATTTTTAAAGGATTTTTAAATGGGGAAAGGATGGTTTCTTACTTTGATGTTTCTGGTGTCTTTGTGTGTACTACATTTTTCTTATTAAGCTCCATCATCGCATCAAGGACATAACTGTACATTAGAAAATAGCAAAGGAAAATAAATCACACCGGGAAGAGAAGATATAAATTTATTTCACCGTATGGATTTTAAAAAACACTGTTCCTCATCGCAATCAGTATTGATTTTATCAAAAGTAAATAAATTGTTTTATTACCCTGGATTAGAAACAGATGTAGCAAAGTATTGTACTAAAGTAACAACAAACAGCAGCAAGTATAAAGCAGTGTACCTGAAACAAAATCAAGTTAAAAATAGAAAGTAAGAAAATTAAGCAACTATCTAAAACTGCTTGGAAGCACTAAATCATACATTCATAATATTTAAACTAGAATTTTCCTTAGTTTCCACACATTGATCTACAGCACATTGCTCATATTACTTGACGGGAGCAAGGAAAGAATAGATTGCAATATGTCCTTCTCAAAAGAATCAATTGTTGCTAATTTCTTGTGGTGACACGATAAAACAACTAATAGACCCATTGTACAAATAATCTTCATTTCATCCCTTGTGTAGTATATATATAATTTGATTTTATTTAAGAATTCATTGCATGTCAGTTTAAGGTGTGTTTTGAACTAGCACAAGTACTAGTCAGCTAAACTAAGAGGACAGTTTTGGATTTCTTGTGTACAAGAACTTTTAAGTTAATTTATGACTTGTAAGCTTATCGATATTGAATCAGCTGGTTTATCTGCTATTAGCTAGCTTATCAGTTATCCACTATAAGTTCAGCTACTATAAGCTAGCTAATCAACTATCCACTATAAGCTCGTCTGTTATAAGCTAGCTTATCAACTATCTGCTATACAATAAGGAATATTTTATATCAAACAGAGCCTAAATGTGTTTCTGAAGAAAAATTGCCTAAACTGATACTAAAAAGACTCGGTTATTAAGATTTCACATCTCCTTTTTCACAAGCATATCCACTAAACTGCGACGTAATCAACAACATCCAGAAAATGCAGCTTCAATTATAGAACACACAATGAGGCAAGAAAAAACCTACCACGGTTCTTTCTTAGTCTTCTCAATTAAATCTCCATCAAATAAGAAAAGAACACCGGCGTAAATCAGATGAACCACCAGCAAGAGCAGCTTCAAGCACGACGAAGACCTTCGAGCTAAAATTCATCAAACAAATAAACAATTACACCAAAAAAATCAAGAAAATCGAAACTCACAGTAATCACACACAGCATTCACAATTCAGCATGCGAAATCGAATTAAAAAGAATAATAATTAAGTTTAAAAACAATAAATTGAGTGATAAATCAGTTAAGCGCGAACCAGGATCAGCGAGGCAAGGAAAAATACGGAAGCATAGATCCATCGGTTGATTCGGAAAGGGAGTTGATGAAGGACGGCATATATCGACGATTGTCATCATCGACGGAAGGAGGAAAAGATTTGCATCGGAGATTTCCCGGGAAAATGTAATTTTCTGAGTTGAAATGAATTTTCTAGGGAAAATGAATGAGTGAAGGTGATTGAGAGTGATTCTTTTTTTTTATATGAATCTGTTAATTTAACTGTTTATTGGAATGGGTGCGTAGTGCGCATCGTGAACATGATTTAAGCTATCGGTCTTGTTTCCAGGATATGATGATTGATGAGATTAGATGAGATGAAGCTGGTAAGACTGTTAGTTGTTAACTTATTTTATTTACCTAATCAATTCATCAATAAATACTAAATAGGCATTTTTATAATTAAAAAGTATTTAAAAATAGGTATTTTAACTTTTTAAATTGTAAATTTGGATAAATTAATTCTTATATTATCAGAATACTATTAATTTAGTCATAGATTTTGTTTGAAAAAACAGTGAATAGTTAATAGACTACTAGTGTACATTTGATAGGTAAAGTAAGAGCCGATAGCGGATAAACTAGTTTATTAAGTTTATATTGTTTAATAAAATTAGTGGTTGAACTAACTAAGAAATATGAAATGATAGAAAAAATGATATATTTAATTATATTTGTTCACGATTGTAAGGTAAAATTGAGATAAATAATGATAAGGTATAAGATATTAGAATGAGCTTATCAAAAACATTGCAAACTAGTAAAAAAAAAAGGTTATAAGCTCATAAGAAAATGATAGTAATCAAATGAGTCATTTTAGTCAAATGAACATGTAAAACATAAGTTATAAATTCAAAAACATGTCTTATCAAACAAACTCAAAGGTGTAGAATATTGATTAATTTAGTATTTTTATTAAATTTTGCATCACATTTGTATATGAATTAGGCTTGTGTTGATGCAAGAAAAAACAATTTAAGTATATCTTTTATATTTGATGAAAATTTATAAAATAAACCAGTTTCTTTTTTGTTAAAGTCAAATAAATAGTTTGACCGAGAGAATGAATTGATTGACATCATATAAGTCTAAAAATTAATTTTTTTGACAAAATTAAATTGTTGTTTCAAAAATTTGAAAAATTAAATCATGGGCCCTTCCAGTTTTAAGAGCTAAAATATCAATTTTTTGTTGATGACGGCATGGCAAGTGCCATTGAAAACTCATACATAAGTGGAGGAGATGTTTGAACTCCGATCATCGCGTTCAGTCTAACAATTTTGATATTTGCATTGGTTGAGAGATATGACTTATGGACAACTAAAATATTAAAAAACTCTTTACCTATCCAATAAATTAAAGGATCGAAGAATATCGCTCTTCTTTAAAAATAAAAAATAAAAAGAATATCTTGTGATTTGCAACCAAAGGTTAAAAAAGTTTTTTAGTTTTAGATTTTCTTTTTGTCTTGGACTATCACTTTTAGTCTTATTCAAGGAGCTGATCGAAACATAATTAATCTAGATTCGAAAAAAGTTAGAGTCCTAATGCAGCGAATATAACATTAGTCGCTCTATCCTAAATTATATGTCATTAATTCTAACAAAATATGTTTGTCTCAAATTATATATCATTCTAAAGTATTAATGAAACACAATATGTTTGTTCTAAATTATGTACTCCTATCATTTTACTATATCAATATTAATTGTTATTTTTCTATTATGCCTTTTACTATTTATTACTTTATCTTTTTTCAATTATCTTAATTTATGTTTTTGAGAGCATCCACATTGGTGAGATCTTCACCATTTAAGACCCGGTACCTAATAGGTACTCTCAATGTGGATTTTTTTTTTAGTGTCTTCTAGGACTCAAGGTTTCACTTAAGACATCAATGTTTAAGTGGACCTCATATTACTTTTTCTTAAAATAATCGTTGTCATTGTACTATTGCTTTTCATTTGCAATTTAATAGGAAAATGCTAACAAGTGCCCTTAGGCATTGTTTAAGCATCTAAAAGTAACAACTTTTGCATTGAAAATTGTGCAGTTATGACTTTAACACGTGTTTGACTTGTATTTTCAAGACAAAATTTCTTTTCGTGGATTCCTTAAACAATGTCCTTAGAGCACTTGTTAGCCAGACCCAATTTAATATTATAAAATAGATAATAGTGTCTTAAATAAAGTTATTGGTGGGACTCATATAGACCTTTTGTTAGAGGTCTCCATTGGAGTATTTGAGTACCTATTATGTATTATTATTAAAAAGAGAAATGTTAACTTGTGCTCTTAAGGTACAAGTTAATAAATCAAATATAGAAATAATATATTGAAATGTGTGCATTACATTTAATCTTTAACTTTTTAATGAATTGAATGCATAAAATTTTAGAGAATATTTCTTCTTTTGGGTTTCTTAACATGTGCCCTCAGGGCACAAGTTAACACTACCCTATTAAAAAATTTAAAAAAAGTGATGTGTCCATGTAGGACCCGTTTAAGATCTTCAAATTGAAAGTCTATATTGTGGATGCTCTCATATCATTAATAAAGAGTAGTGATACATTGACCACCAAATATGGTAAACCCTCCATTCCACACCCCATGTGACATTTTTTATGTTAATTATATTGGGGGCAATTTTGTCTGTTACATCTCTCTCTCTCTCTCTCTCTCCACCCTTTCTTTTCTCCCTCACATGCTACAACCACCACCACCGGCCTCACACACCCACTATTATCGGCCACCGTAGTTACCCTCAAATTTCACCACTAACACTGTTTGCCTCATATCTAACACCCTTTGTCCACCCTCGACCCCTTCGTCCACCACCCTCGTTTCCCACAGTCAACAACATTGTCGCCGTCCTCACCATAAGATCTCACCACCACCTGTGCCGTTTCACAACCCCATCTATGTTTTTGTTCAGATTTGCAGATTTGTGTCCTTTTTTTTAATGTGTTAAAGGGATGGCTAGAGAAGAGAGGGGTAAAGAGAGAGGGAGAGTCTGGCGGCGACCAGGCAAAGAGGGGTGGCAGGATGGTCGGGGAGAGAGAGAGAGAGAATTGTGAGAAAGAGAGTTGCAGGCAGAGACTTGTGAGAGAGGTTTGAATAGAAAGGATAAATGCCAAGAGAAATAAAAAATAATAAATGTCACATGGGGTGGTATATGAGTGGTATGGAGAAAAAAAGGTGTCAACCCATAATTATCCTTAATAGCACATATTTTTCTAAAATAACTCATAATTTTTTTTTCTAGAACATTAAATACATTTTTACAGGTCTTGCTATTTTAAAAATGGATGCCACAAAGTGTTGTGACTTGTGACTATAAATTTTGTCAAGGAACAAGAGTATAAAAAATAGTATATTAGTGTGAGTATTGCTAACATTTTTCATAGAAAACATAATTTAGATTCAAATCATTGAACTTCCTTCGTTTGAGAAACAATGGTTTTTATCGCATAAATCACTCGAATTGTTTTGCCTTGGACCCAAAATTGCTCTACATACTTCCGGTGAACTAAAAAATCAAGAGAATGTAATAATGTTGTTGCAATAACGCCCTGTACATCTAAGGTGTTTCTTGAATGCATGAGCAAATTTGACCCTTAATGGTCATGACAGTGTTTGAACAATTTTATGGGTTAATTAATTATAGTATGTTTTTAGATATTTGTACTTTTTTACTTTTTATAGTGTTGTTATAAATTTTGGTTGTCTGTTTTTCTTTGATATCCATAGCTCCATTGTGGTACTTTTATTTTTGCAATTTTGACACGAGAACCTTATTTTTAAGTGTGGGAAATAATTATTTGTTTAATGATTGACAAAGCTATGTGTTACAAAATCTACATTAACTTTTGCGGTGCTTACTGCATTATTCACTTAATTCCTCCTTATTTTTGCCTCTTTATATCAACCTCAGTTAATGAGCTTCAAGTGAGGCCTGCAATTCTTTAACCTTAAATTCATCAAGATTTTTGGATTCCTCCATGACCGCTGCATATAAGATCAAACAGTGAAGTTAATGTCCTCAAAACTTTCTCAATCTTCATCAAATCGGTCACTTTTTCACCATTTCTTTGCATCTGGTGTGTTAGGGTAAACAATTTATTTAAGTATTGACTCGCATATTCTTTTTGAATCATTTGAAGAAGCCCGTACTGTCTAATTCTTAATGCATGTAGCTTCACCTTTTTCAACTTTTCATCTCCAGCATACACTTTCTCTAAAATATCCCATGCATATTTTACACTTTCACAATGCATTATATTCTCAAAGATATCATCGGCGCATTGATGTATCAAGAATAGGATTTTTCCGTATTTCTTCTTTGTATCTTCATGTGTAGTGGTTTGCACATTGATAAGTGCTCAAAAATAACATATTTTATGAGTTAATCTAGGCATTTTAGTGACTTGTTCTGTAAGTTATCTAAGGAAAAACTACCATTTGATTGTATTTGTACCATTTATGCTTTACATGCCTGATTCTACCCAATTTATGCTCGAATAGAACAATAGTTTTACACAAACAAACAATTTATACCCAAACACTTAACGTGATGAATATTGTGAAAATGCTTATGAAATACACAACTCCTTGCGGAAACGATCCTATTATACTTACGTGTAAATAGTTTTACGACATATAAAAATCTTACATCACACATCAGTTGCGTCTCTTTCAAACACGGGAACATCGTCTTTAACCACATTAAGTATATCTTCATATTAAAATATCACTTTCATCTTTACGATCCACTAATCGTAGTTATTCCCATCGAGAACTGGTAGATGTGTCAGAAACCCTCCATTGTTTGAGCTTGAAGACGTCATCTTTCACATATTGCACACACCTTTGTTCGAGGATTGATCAATTGATCCAGGCTTTCAATGCCAATTTGATAGAACACTTTGATACTTTGAGAAAATTAGTTTTAGGGATTGTAGAGAATCGAGAGAGTGAATGATAAGAAATCAAAATTTTCTTTTTGATTATGATCACATATTGTTACATTGTGTATACTTGTTACTTGTACAAATGGAGTTTACAACTAACTTCAAAACTAACCCTTACTTGTTTTACAAGTAACCTGATTAACAAATTAACTTGTTTCTTAACAAGCAAGATACATAACCAACTTATCAACTATTTTTTTTAAATAGAACAAGTAATACGGTGAAGCATGTTCTTTTTGCATTTGGATTTGTTCATGCATTGTTGAAGCATGTATTTTATGCGTTTGGCTCTATTTGTTTTGTTGCGTCCCCTGTTAAGGAGAGGTTGGTCTTGTGGCAGCATCATGTAAATGGTACTTGAATGTGGATGTAAGTGTGTTTATTGATTTCAATTATGTTGGCTTTCGTGGCGTCATTAGAGACCATAATGGGTCTTTTCTTCATAGGTTTTTGCCAACACTATTCTTTATATCACACATGCCTAATTCTTGCTTTTTGGGTATGATCTTCAGTTGGTCTTTGGGCATCCAATGTGTTGTTATTTGATTCTTGAATTCGTTCATCCAGTTCAGCTTGTTGAATAATCATTCAATGTTTAAGTTTTGGGAACTTGTCAACCGCTATCAAATTATTGATTCGTTAAGATTAGAGAGTTTCCTATTGTCATGTCAACATATTGATTCGTTCCAAATGGAGATTTTTAGGAACTAAATGTTGCTCTCAATTTTTAGTTGAGTTTGGTGCTATAAGTAGTGGCCTCTCTTGCTTGAGATTCCATAATGTCTTTTGTAGGGGATTAAATGTTGATTTTGTAACGTGTCATCCTCTTTACTCTTTTGTACTCATTTACATACGTGTGTGTGGAGTATGAGTTTAAAATTCAATCATAACTTTCGACTTAACATTTTTACTAATTGAACAAAGACTTGTTGACAATGTAAGACAGAACCTATTTATTGTGTTGAGAATTCAACTTATAAATTTTTCTATACGGGATTTTGCCAAATAAATAAATTATATACTAGATGTATTTATTATAGAAGATTATAATTGTTATTTTACGTGTGTGGTTGTTGTTGAGATGGTTTATGTACGAAAAAGCTCTTGCTGGACCAAAAACAAAGAGATATGGATGCAAAAATTATCGATAAAATTACTCTATATCATTGAATTATCCAAAAAAAAAAAATTGAAAAAATCCTTCCATAACCATTAATATCAAGATGTTGACAGCACCTAAAAAAAGAAAACAAAAAACATGACAAGACCTAAAGAAAACAAAAGGCAACTATTGTTTTCATCTTTTTCTTTCTGCACATTATATCTCAATAACCATGGCCCTCCATAACTATTTGAAAGCTCTGTTTTACTAAACACAGATTTGAATTCACTGTAGTCAAAACACAACGCAAAGTCGGTGGTATTGGATAAAAAGATCAAACGTCCTACATTACAAATTACTGAACATAAGATACAAGTCATTTCATCTTAATCTAATGACTCCAATCCAACGACTACAGTGAACCCAAATCCTAGACCCTATGAGATACACCTCATAGAGTAAGTAGTCACAGGCGAATCTAGTGCAGGAGCAGTACCATAAACCCTAGCATGATCACTCTCCAATCCATAATCCATCATCGGACGATACTCCAAATCTTCATCATGATCATATACGAATTCTGGAATCTCCACTTCGTTCCTCCTAACATTCTCCCATAGATAACCAATTCTGCTGATGTACCTCAGCTTCCTGTACAACCTATCACACCCAATCAAAACCCAACATTAATAACGAAACCTAAAAACAACTTCATTAATTTATAATAATGAAAATTAACGTTGATTTTAATTTTTCTAACGCGTTAAAAGATAAGACTAATTCTCAAGTAACGTTGAATTTAATTCAAGCTATTGTAACTAAGATTAATTTAAAGCTGATTTAGGACTAAATTCAATTTAATTCAAGAAAAGATTAACGTGGTAAATTCATCGTTTCTTACCCAGCGTTGAAGAGAAAACGGCCAAACGTAGCGAGAAAAAGGCGAGCTTGTAAACCAGGATGGATAAAATAAACAGCTTCTAAATTCTCCTTCACGTTCGCCGGAATCGCATCGTAAACCGATCGGAGAAAAGAAATTCCGGCAAAATTCTCGCTCCTCTGAACGCCGGTGTGAATATACAACACCGCGAATTTCTTCTTCCCTAGCTTCGGGAAAATCCTCTCCTCCAAAAACTTCTTCAGAACCTCAACGCTAACCAATCGCGCTGAATCGAAAAATCAACAAAATCGAAATCAATAACAAATAACAAAAAATCACATAAAAAACGGAAGAAAAAAACTGAAATATTTTTTTACCAGGGAAGAATTTTCCGATAATGCGGAGGATCTTGCGGCCATGCTTATCTCTGCCTTTGATTTTGAAGACTTCCAATTTCTCAAGCAATTCTTCTTGTTCAAGCTCAGTCATGGTGGTGCTCATTTTTATTTTTGTTTTTTGCGTAGCGATAGAAGAAAAAGGGGTGTGATTGTGAATTGTGATGATTGTGATGGTGGATTTGGATGGATAGGGATTATAATTTATAAGGAGTTATAAAATTAACGTAATGAATGGGTTAATTAAATAAAACAGAAAATAAATTTGAGATTAAGATAACGAAAAAGGAAGAAAGAGGGAAAGTAATTGGAGGAAAAATAAATGATTTTGCGGTTGCGCGGTTAAAGGGAATATTCGAAAGCATCTTCCAATTTTAAGAGGCTAATGTGGGGTCTACATGGGAGTTATCTTGGACTGCATGCAGATAAGTACGCAGATGAGATCCTAGCCGTACGATTTGGATGGATATGGTTTACGCGTTAATTAATCGTGTTTGTTTTGATTTTAATTATGGTTATTGGTTAAGGAAACCATGGTCGAGATGGTGTGGTTTGTGTTTGTCTGCTTGCAATAATTGTACTTGTATGGGATTGGTGTGATCGTCTTTCTTGAATAGAAGAATTTTTTGGATTTTTTTGACCAAATCATTAATCGGATTATTTCAAGTTTTGAATATTAAACTAACTTATCTTGTCAAGTTCTTGTCACCGGATATCCGATTAAGGCAAATAAGCAGGATATTTAAATCCGGCACATGCATGTAAAACACGTATTTATCAAATGAGTTATGCTCATATTTACATGATAGTCCTTATATCTTCTTTTATTTAACTGTTTCTCTAATTTTATACGTGGTTGATATAGAGAAATTAATTATATTTCATAAATTCATGCATATTGTTATTATGAGGATTGATTTTTTCCTCAAATAGATTAGGGACGCGGTTTGTTACCCATGTATTTCATAAGTTCATAAGTTAAATATACGTACATAGATTATGAAATATTAAATATATATATATAACTTGTGTCCTTAAGATACAAGTTAATGAGTTATATGTAGAAACTTTTTATTGAAATTCGTGAATTTAATTTAATTTTTTAACTTTTAATTAATTGAATTTGTAAATCTCAAGAGAATATTTCTAATTTTGGGTTGCTTAATATGTGTCCTTAGTGCAGAAGTTAACGTGACCATAAAAAAAAACAGAGAAAGTTGATTCTCCCCATTATAACAAACAAAAAATATTCCCAAATTAAAAAAAAAGTGATTATCCATATTCCTTTTCCATTGTTATTAGAATCTTAAGATAGTTTTGCCAATAACAACAACCTAACCCTAACAAAAATTACGAGCTAATTTTGATTTTTAAAGAACCTTCAACAAATCTATAATTGGCGATCTTTATAAAAAGGAGTGAAGGTTTAATTTGATCTTGAAATAATGTTAAAATTCATAATTCATTTCTTCTATTGTTATTGTATCTTAGTTGTATCATGTCCTAAATTTTAATTTTTTTGCATATCCACATTATTATTGTATCCGGGCTAGAGTGGCCTAATTCATCCAATGAATGACAACCTTCAACTACCATAATTTCTATAAGCCTCCCTTTTAAAAGTTGTAATACAATGACATCCCTTTTTAGGTCCAAACTTCTTTGTTTTCTCCCCACTACTTTTTTGAGATAAAAAATATCTTGAAATTATAAATGTAGGATTTGAGCTCAAAGTTAACTTAATAATGAGAGAAAGTTATCCATATAAATAACTGTTTTAAAAAACAAAATAGAGGAAAAATGAAGAAACCAACAAGCAAAATGTTTCATACATACATTGATTGATTTTTGCAAGAGATTTTGAGTAAGATCCTTGAGACTTTTCTACGCAAAATTAGTCATTCTACTGAAAGGTTGTCCGCGTCAACTGATGTGAAGGATTTTGGGGGTGTAAGTGCAAAACCTACAAGCTTAAGGAGCAAAATAAATAATTCAGGATAGTCAAAATACAATATATATATATATGTCGATGCAAATTTTCAAAATCCAGGGTGTGTAGGAGCACACCCTCCTGCACACCCTCACACCACATTAGATCCACCCCGTCCTTAAGACCAGGTTGATTTTACCCAAAAGTCTACAACTACCTAAAATTATATCCTTCACATAGGTAGATTCACCGATTCAATGTTTTTTTGTTAGATTCCACAATTGCAACATGGTTATCATTATATATTGGGTCCTAATGGAGGTGGCAAATGTATATGGTACTATGTTAGTGTATAAACTACTCATCAGTCCCATGTTATGTAAGTCCCACGTTGGAAACTTAATCAAAGTTGAACTAGTATAGCCACACTTGATTTTCTTCTTCACTACTTTTTCGAGATCAAAAGTATATTTGAAAAAGAATAAAAATTAACATGAAAGGTGAAAAAAATATGAGGAGATCACGGAGAAAAAGGTTGCACACGTTCTTTTGTGCGCCTCCCTCCACTTAAAGTTTCAAAGTTTTCAGTTCTTAAGAAACTGTAAAGACCTGTTAAACAGGTGCATAATCAGTCATGGAGTCGAAATTTAGAACAATATTGCTAGCTTTGAGGCTTTTGGCTTTGTGTTCATCATGATCCATTATGGATTGTTGTTGTATTTTGGCTTTGTTATGTACAAGTACAACCATTTTTAATCATGCAACTTTTTCTTGTATTTTCTTCCATCATTGCACTTCTTGTATTTGGATGTTGATTTTTTATGAAATCTTTTGTCTTTACAAAAAAAAAAAAAAAACTATAAAATGCAATCTTTTGGCCAATTAATAATCAAAATACAAGAAGTGCACTTCTCAATTGTCCCACATCGGACAATTGAGAATAATTAGTATAGAGCATGAGTTATAAAAGAGAAGTGTGTAGTAGGTTGCATTATATTTTTATTTGTTCATTGGGATCAATTTTGATGAAAAAGCCTATAGCAAATTGATTCTTCTAGCCTCTCATATGTTAAAGGAGTAGATTTCTTTAACATGTGAGTGCTATGAGAATTAATATGCATTTTGATCTAAGTTCGACAAAATTTAGCTTATTAATTGGCCAAAAGATTGCATTGTATAGTCTTGCGCAGCCCTTTCCTACCTATGTTACAAAATTTGCACAATATTTACGGGAGAGGCCTAATTTATTACTCTCCTAAAGTAGATTTAATTGTGGAACGAAAGAGGAAAAGAATAATTGTAAGAAAAAATCCTATCTGTGAAGTCTACATTACCCTTTGATGAATTGAAGGTAATTTACTCATAATGACAAGTATGATTTACTTATGGAACGAATGAGATGAAAATCACATGTTGAATGAAGGAGATGAAAAAGTTTGGTGTCCTTGAGATGAAAATGATAACTAATTTTAAGAATAAAGGTGAAGGAAATTAGATTTATCTTTGATAGGAATATATATTACCCCCAATTCATCAAGTGGTAATGTAAAAACTGGAAAATAATGACGAGGTTAATATTGAAGAGAAGAAACGTAAACTTAGCACGCACATGGTGGGTGGAGAATCCGTTGTGGTACAAAAGGAGCAAGAACACATGAACCCTCAACCATCACAACAGATATCAGACGCGGTTTCGAATGGCGGGGAAACAATGAAGAAGATTTATGACACTCATTTTTTATCGACATGACTTAGCGGTCAGGACTGCTGGGAACAATGAGTTTCATGAGCCGGAACTTCTGGGGCCTGGGCAAACCGAGTGCAGTTTCAACTTTACTTGACCTCGTTCAAAAATATAGACATGAATACCTGATGTAATGTTTTGAAGGACAATGTCTTGATTCAACATATTTTAAAGGGCAATGTCTTGCTTCAACTATTCTTATTTTTGGTAAAACTAGTTTGAGCTTTTGAATTTGTCTCCTTTGTTACACTATGTCTTCTTTCATATCTAAACTCTCAATTGAAAAATCCTACCAACCTTATATAGAGACCTATCAATTAATTCTCGAACTTTTTTTTTGTTGAGAAAATTCGTTATGCATGTAAAATGATAAACAATTGGTTTTTGTTGATTTTTTGTTCAGTACAAAGTATGGTCTATTGCGTCAAATGCTAGTTGAAACAATTTCCAAAAATTCTCTTTTAGCCGAGGCATGTCTATTGCATTTGTTCAAATTGAGCTTAGTAGTACAAAAGATGTAAGATTTGATCTCAAAAGTTGAATAGTGGAAATGTTCCTCTTGTATGTACTTACTATTGAGCCTTTTGCAAGCATATCATCAGTTTTACAAAAAATATTAGACTCCACAGCTCCCATGCGTCGATCATTTTAGTTCATTTTCGATATCCGTTAGGAAAACATTCCACATAATCCAATTGTTTGGTTGCCTCACTTCCAAACATTTGTATTGAGAACTTAAAGCGAACAATTGCGCTTGCAGACATGTCAGATGAGATTATCAAAAATAGAAAAAAGGGGTTGAAAAAGGGATATAAGCAGTGGCGGATCTTGACTTATTTTCTTGGGGGTACCGAACTATTATGGAATATATATTAAAATGATTCACATAATAGCAAAAGAAGTTAAGTGCTCTGGTGGTTTGATTTGCTGTAAATATGTGTGGTTGTTGCGGGTTTGAATCCCCATGGGAAATTTTTTTGGATAAAAGATTAGAAATATATAAGAAATATAAATAAAAAGACACTTACGAAGGGTCGAACACATGAGCTCCGGTGAATTAAAGCACCCCCTAACCACTGCACCCACTAAAACTTGTTGTAAATATAGGCATAATACTATATATATATATATAAACTTGGGGGATGCCACGGGTCCTCAAGTAGATCCGCCACTGGATATAAGGTTGACTTGGTGGATGAGGTGGGAGAGTTAAGGAGTAGAGCGATAAAGGAGGTCTCGGGTTTGATTTTCACCTCCAACAAATACTAAAAAAATTCACAATTAACATATTAATATAGGTTGTTTCAGAAAATAAAATGAAGTTACTATGCTGTGATATGTCTATAGCAGAGTATTTAGATGACAAAAGAGGAAAAGTTAAGGCCAAATATAAGCAATACTAATTGAGCACTGCCAGTTTAGGTTGGGCTTCCAAGCAATACTAATTGAGCATTAGATCTGTTAATTCCAAAAGACAAATACTTCTTAGTAGCTAAATGAAGACTAAGACACTTAGAGGCTTTTCTACATAAAATTGGTGATTGCAATACCAAGTTGATTTTACCAAAAAACTACATGCGTCTGGAATATCCACATTGCAATGACATACAAAAAAAATTCAAACTTTAACTAATTTTGTAATGCATATCATTAGTTCAACAAAAGTCATTGTAAACCACCTCTACAATATCTGTTTTCATAATCTTAGAAATGGAGGTATTTTCGAAGAGGAATGCTAGGAACACTTTCTTTTGAGCACTCTCTCTAGCACTCACTCTTTTATTGGGTGAAATCAATGTATGTCCCACCACTTTATGTGGGTTTCATTTCCAAAGTGTAGGTCCTACATTGATTTCACCCAATAAAAGAGTGAGTGCTAGAGAGAGTGCTCAAAAGAGAGTGTTGCTAGCATTCCTCATTTTCGAAATATTAGAGGTGTGAGAAGAGAAAAGGATGAGAAAATATTTTTTCTTTTATCATTGATTATATCAGTCCACCAAATTTTATCATGGTCGTTCTACACTAAATTTATTTCTCTATGAGTTATTTCTCTTATTCCTCCTTTTATCACACCCGAAATTGTCTTCACACAACAATCAACAATAGCAGTGTTCTCAAAACAAAAAATTAGACACAAAACATATAGTGGACAACAACATAAATATAAATATAAGTAATATTGATAATAAAGAAAGCGACAATTAGTCAATTAATAGATTATATATCCAAAATAGACAACACCATTACTTAGTCAATTACTTATTTCCCAAAAATAATAGAAACATCACGTTTTTTTTAACAAGCTAAAATGAAATTTATTAAAATCACAATGAGTCTTGACCAGCACAAGAGATGCCAGGACAGGAGTCGTAAAATAACAACATACAAATGAAAGACGAGGAGCACCCAATTGTAAACTCTGTGCATCTAAGACAAAATCTGAAAAACCCACAAGAAACATTAACAAAGGACTATCTTCGAAAGCAGTGAAAGGAACACCTAAATCGAAGACAACCCTCTGCACAACAACATAAACAAAATCCAAGCCTACCCCAACCATCACGCAAGCAACTATCTCCATCACACCACGCAAACACCAATAACCTCGCTAACCCTCCTGTTGGCCACCACCCATTTTGCTACCGTTTAGACATCATCGAAAACAACCATAAGAAACGATTCTAATGCTCCGTCTCCCTACTGCATCACCGCCACCACACACCACAAAACCTCCACCACACAGACAACACGAAATCCGGTTCTTCTCACCACTGATTCACCAAAACAACATATGAGGTCACTAAAAATGGACCGCGGAACACAAGAAAACAATCTTGCGAACCACGAAACTGTTGAAAGAAAATCCAAACAGCGGCTGAAAAACTAAAGCATCTACCCATAAAAACCCCCCTCTCCAACATCACCAACCAATAACCCTCCTTCTACAAAAAACGAAAACTGCCCCATGCTCATCGTCATCACCTAAATGTCACCACCACACAAAAACACATAAACAAACCTACTCCCAATTCACCACCTATCTTTCTCAGCAGCCACCACAAAACGGATCTAGATCTAGATCAAAATCCAAATCTAAAAACTACCACCACGAGCCACCACCAAATCCACCGCGAGATCACCACCAGCAACCACAAAAACCACCACGAACCGAAAACCAATACCTCCATGAAAACCAGCCGCCGGGAGAATAACTAGAAGACACCGGCGTGAATTGTTTGTTACAACCTCCTAAAACCACACTGGTGCAATGGTCGCCGGAGGTGAGGTGACGCGGAAGTCGTGCCTCGTCGAACCACTGTTATAAAGGTCTACATCTTGAAGGAGAGAGTTTGGATTTTAATAGAAACATCACGTATCATGCTAGTTTCGGTTTTTCACCGCTTATCCCTCACGTATCTCCGATGTAATTGAAAAGTATTGGACAATTGGTTTTCTAAAATATAAATTTTAATCTCCGGATTTTCTTTAAAAAAAAATTAATCTCCGGATACTTTTCTGATACGTATCGAGGTGTATCAGGCAGGTATCGGTGCAAGATACATATCGAATACTAGTACATCATCTATTTTGAAGTATCTGGACTCTAGAGATTTACCTTCAACTATAGAAGGAACTTTGGGTGTGAATAAAAGAAAAAGAAGAGATAGGGACTTTGGGTGTATTTTAAAGAGAAAGAAATGAAACTAGAGAGAGAAATAGATTTGATGCGGAAAAACCATGATAAAGCTTGGAGGGTTTATATAATAGAAAGGTATAATATAAAGGTAAAAACAATTGGTCTAACTTGGACCAATACTTCAAGTGGTCTAAACGGCATGAGGGGTAGGCAAGAGAAATAATATCACAATGTATTATGACAATCACTATGAAATAGGCTTACAAAATGATAAATGTCTTTAGAAGAAACTTTGAACATAAAGTAATTGGATAATAGGGTAGACAATTTATAAAAAAAATGTTCGATATTGATGTTGAATGTATGCTTAAGTTGATGTCTACTTCAGAAGATCCAATGCATTCTATCTTTGAAGTTTTCACTTAAATTTGATCAGGATATGATAAACAAAGTCTTAACCTTATTGACTTAGAGGCTGCTTATTCTAAGTTTAAAGTTCAAGGCATAGAGTGATGAGTGAACATTTAGCAACTAACTTCATTGTGTCACAATGTTGATAACAAGAATAAGTTGAGCATGACATTCTATAAATGCAACTTAGTCGCAGATAATAGTTATCTTTGTGCTTTGTGCAATAACATAGCTAACGAGGTTCTAACTGAGGTGCGTCTATTGTTGGTTGAAAACTATTTTCAAACTCCCTTTAAGTTTTGGTTCAACTCAAACCTTCGAGAATTTCAAAAAGGGCTCCCAAAAGGCTAACATTCTAAAACTGTATTTGTTCCTTTCAGTGCAAAACATTAACTAGGTTGAACAAATTTATTATAACCACACACTTGCCAGCTCCAATAATAATCCCACTTCACCACTTTGAACCTACAGGAGATGAATGATATCATGAGATCAAAACAAATTTAAGCAGAGCAGAGAGGTTCATACTTCATAGTTATAATTACAACATCTATGAGGAGATCATGGATCAAAAGATTCTGTACATTCCTTCATTGGTTTTTGCAAGAGGTTTTAAATATGACATTAGAGGTTTTTCTGCACAAATTGATCATCGGTAATACTAAGTTAGTTTTACCCAAAACTACATACAGCCATCGTACACATTCCATATTCATACAAAAATTCATAGTGTAAACTGCTGATCCGTGAGTGTAGTTAAGTCGTGTGCATACAACTTGGAAATAAGTATACTTTGGTATGTGGTAATATAAGTCCCACATCGGGGCACTAGTTAACTATTGTTTTAAAATTTAACATACTTCATACCAAAGTATACAATTTTTTTAACATAAAATTTAACTATTGTTTTTATTTCTAAATCTTTCGGGCACTTGTTAGCACAGCCCTTTATTTTTTAATGAAAAATGCTTCAATTTTGGTGAGTGTAGAAATAGTTTTAAGTTTTTAATTAAAAATACTTTAATTTTGGTGAGTTGTGTTATGGGGGCCGGTTCACCAATGTTGCATTGATAGAGGAAGTTGAACATACGACAAGGTTACATATGTCCCATCTAAGATTTAAGAGGTTTTTGTATCGACATCGGAAATTGAACCAACGACCTTTCGACAACGGAAATTTAACAAACGACCTTGCAAGTTAGTTGCTTACCAAACCTTCAACCTTCATTGGCTTCATGAGCTATATAAGAGAATTATGTGCATCTCTGGTAGGCATAGGCATATCTAACAAGGGACTAACTCTTTTCAGAATCATGGACATTTTGGGATAATGTGTAATCCTTTGAAATTTTGAAATGTCATGGTTTTGAATAGAGATATTCTCTAATTAGACTAATACTTTCTATATATGAACAGTTTTAGATCCTAACAAAATAGTTTCAATCAACAATCTTGAATCCTAACATGTGTTGTTAGGTCAACATTCATTTATTATAAAACTTCGCTTTTGATTTGTGCAGCAAGAAGTTACTCTTCAAATGAAGGTTACTCTGCAGATGAAGGTTAGTATCCTATATGATTTTTATTTGCCCATGATTTTATTTATTTTTTTCCTCAAAAAAAAAAAAACACATTGTACATGCATAAAGTGGTAAATATTTGGATTTGTAACTTTTTTGTTCATGATTTTACAAAATAGCATTTGCAACTTTATAAAAAGTTCAGTCTAAAGAATATTGTTTTTCTTGAAATGGATTGGCCATATTGTCATTTTCTGTTGCTTCTGTACTCCAAATTCATAATGTACTGTAGATCTATATCATTGATTTTAAATTATTTTCCTCTCTTATGTTAAGCTTATTCGGTGCAACCAAATGCTAAATGTCTCAAATTCGATCTACAATAATCATATTATTACCTCCTTATGTAAGCATCCACCACAATCCAAACATGAGATGAGAGAGCAAATGTTCAGAAAAAATAAAAAGTACAAGAGAGGTGATCATGGAGCAAAAGGTCTGATACATTCATTCATTGGTTTCTACAAGTACGAGAGAATTTGATTTGAGCAAGACACAAGAGGCGGCTTTTCTACAAAAAAATCAGTCATCAGTAAGACCTAATGGATCAGATTTCAACTATTCTTCTCATAGCATTTGGAACACATATCATTAGATCAAAGAAAAACGATTAGATTCCACAACTGAAATATGCTTGGTCATACTTTGCCCATTTGGATCCTCCTAATGGAGATGGAAAATGTGAGTTTGTATATGAACTACTGATCCACTAAGTGAGTATAGAATCTGTGTGCACAACTTTAAAAATGTCTTTAAGTAATATTGAAAGTATGCTTAAATTGATGTCTACTGCAAAAGATCCATGATCCAATGCTTTTCATCGTTGAAGTCTTCACTTAGAGTTAGAATTGTTCAGGATATGATAAATCAAGTCTTAACCTTTTTTTTAGAATAACAAAGTCTTAACCCTATCAACTTAGATGCAGCCAATTTTAAGTTTAAAGTTTAAGACAGAGTAATGAGTGGTGACTTAGCAAACTTCCCACATTGTTAATAAGAGGAATTAGATTGAAGTTATATAAAAAACAAGCTTAATCTATGTTTAAAACCATCACCACTATTTGACAAAATTAGTACTAATTGATTACTTATCAAAACTACTTGAGGGTTCCTACTACTATTTGCTATTACAAGAATATTTGACTAGCCTGCTTGACTGATCTTACAGTTCTCAACTCAGCAGGGGGTAAGTTCTGACTTGCAAACATTCAACAAAAAGAAGGAAAAGGAGAAGCTATGTTTGGTATAAAGCACAGATCATACATGTGGGCAGTGCAAAATGTTCAACACTCTTTATATGACGAATAAGTTAATGAGGTTCTAATCAGTTGCATAGAGATCATGGATCATGGATCAAAATTTTTCAGAGATTTATTCGTTGGTTTTTGCAAGAGGTTTTAATTTTTAAATACGACACTAGAGGCTTTTCTGCACAAATTGGTTATATATATATTTTGTGTATTTAGATTCTAATCAAGCTGGAAAATGTGTGAATTAATGTGTAAACCGTTGATCCACTAAATGAGTGTATATGTGTTGTGTGCATACCAACTTGGGAATAAGTACTTTGGTAAGTGATAATAAGTCCCACATCGAACCATGAAGAATTAATGAAAAGGAGCATGCCATATAAAATGGAGTGTACATCGACCCAAACTATCAATCACCTTACTTACATGAATATTTTTCCTAAAATTGATACTGTTCACGGTGAACTGTTGCTCAAGAAATTTGCAAGCCATTCAATTTTGGTTGTCTTTTTCTTTGAGTTTCGTTCGTCTTGGACATTTTAATTTTAGGTTAAAATAGATTCAAGCTTTTATTGATAAATATTCTATAAAAACATATTTATCCTTTTCGCTGACACCAACAAAATAGAAAATTTGAAATAATTTTTAATTTTTTAATAAAATCAACAATATAATCTGTTTTAATACAAAATTGTAAGTGAAAAATCACTTAAAAATCATTTTTAGAGGAGCCACCCCAAAATATGTATCCCTTTTATATTTAGTAATTATAGATAAATATTTCAACAAACCAACGATCTTGCGTAATACTTAGCTAGAATTTCGTAATACTTAGGGAGATAATATTGTGGTATATAAAGTGAGTTAAATCCTAACATTGGATAAAAAAAGTAGAGGTTGAACAACACATATACTTAAACCTTAAAACTTAAGATGAAGATGTAATACCATTCTTACTTGTGTGGTTGCTCCATCTTGAATGTGTTGATCCACTTCCACACCAATGTTGTCTCCCCCGTGCTCGGCCAATGGTTGTATAATATCACAATTCAACATTATGGGGGAGCGGGAGTGGTGTTGGTGGTGGATGACAAACACAAATAGTTGACAATTAATAGAGAGATATTAACGTGTCAAGTGTAAGTTTTTCTATATTGTATGCAAGAGTAGCTATTGAGAAAAATATAATTGAGATGACCTATATATCTAATTTTTTTACACTTTGGATGAAGATGTGATGTCAATCTCACTATTATGGTCGGTCTTAGCACAATGTGATCATACAACCCAATGTAGTCTCCCACATAAGTTCCAATATTATGATGATTTCTTTTGTTAATATTTGGATGTCATTTGTTTACTTTTTATATTAACTATAATTTTTTGGATGACTCTCACTTACATGCAATCTTTTTTTTTATCCAACATCTATTATTTCAAATATATTCACTTTTGGTCTTTAGTGGAATTTGACAATGGAAAAATACATGTGTTTTGTTGAATTGACAAAGTACATGCTTATTAGACATATTAAAATGTTGTGGTGTTTTTTAATTAAGATTATTTTTTGGTGAAATAATTATTCATGAATCTCCACGTTCTTAAACTAACTCGGAAAACTACCGGTAACTCACTCTATTCTCAATGCTTAAACGGACAAAACACACTATTTTTTTCCCTAATTAATTCTCTTATGTTCAAATTTCTTTTTTCATACTCTTTTCTTTTCTAATTTTCTTTCTCTCTTTTCATGAACGATAAGAACATTAATCTCTCTCGATGAAACCATTATCATCCTACCTTAATTTAAAAGGTCTTTAATGCTATCAATTTAGATGCTGCCAATTAAAGTATAACTCTTACAAGTTGCTTAATTCTGAACTCCAAATTCATCAGTGCAACATAGTACCTCATAGCCTAATGGATCAGGTTTTAACTTTGGTGTGAAGAAATAAATACCGAATTTATGAATCCAACTGAAACCAAGACAAGAGCTTCAGAAGGAGTATCCATTATTAGATAATGAGTCCTTCATTGAAAGTTACTTTGCCGAAGTTGGATTCTGACAACTAAATACATCTTACACAAGTCATTTACATCAAGTTAATAGCCTCTAGTTAGATAAAATCTCTCTCTCAATTAAGTGATAATTATGTAGACAATGAAATGGTAAGTACCCTTTGAAATTCATACATACAATTCTTATGCAAATTTTCAATGATAACATGCAAGTTTTCCATGTGTAATTTAATGTTATGGGAGGAACTGATATATATAACAATGGTTGTAAAGGATCTAATGTGACCTTTCACGGTAAGTTTGTATACATTGACATTGATTGTTCTTCAACAATATCTCACTTCAAATTTCATCTGTTTCTAGTGTTCTATTAATTCCATTGCTCAATATCTCACGGCATGACTTTTTTTTCCCTTCATTTCATATGGCTATTTCAACAAACAAAAAAACACTCACCTGAATTTCATATGGCCTCCTTTTTTAGGTCCAAACTTATTTGTTTTCTCCTCAACTACTTTTTTTTTGAGATAAAAACTATATCTTGAAATTATAATAAAGATTGATATGAAATATGTAAGATTTGATCTCAAAGTTAACTTAATAATGAGAGAAAAGTTATACATATAAACAACTGTTCTAAAAAATAAAATAAAAAAGGAAAATGAAGAAATCAATAAGCAAAAGGTTTCATACATACATTGATTGATTTCTGCAAGAAATTTTGAGTAAGACCTGAGGTTTTAATTTTTTTACGCAAAATTAGTCATCCTTAAGACCAGATTGATTTTACCCTAAAGTTAACATCTACCTACAATTATAACTCATTATCTTATAGCCTTTGGAACGCAGACTCACTGGTTCAATTTTTTTTGTTAGTGTATAAACTGCTCAGCAGTCCCATGTTATGTAAGTCCCACATTAGAAACTTAATCATAACATAATCAAGGCTGTACTAGTATAGCAACACTTATTAGATCCAGCTTTTAGACTTTCTCCTTAATTGAGGATGCGTTGTCCCGTTCAGCCTGTGTCGTTTTCTGTTGAGGATGGCTTATTCGGATTCGGATTCTTCGAGGATTTGGAGTAGTTAGGAAGTTCTTGCTGCATAATTGCAGATCAAGGGCGCACTTTTGTTGTTCAGGGAGAAGGAATTAGTGATTTTGAGACTTCTGGTTTTGTGTTATGTCATCAATCCATTATGGATTTTTTTTTTTGTATTTTGGCTTTGTTATGTACAATCATTTTTTAATCCTGCAACTTCTACATGTATTTTCTTCCATATTTGCACTTCTTGTATTTGGATATTGAATTTTAATACAATCTTTTACCGTTTCAAAAAATAAATATATATATATATATATATATATATATACACACAATGCAATCTTTT